>OBEQ010735268.1_pt1 | contig 33590 bp, 30 predicted proteins | sample 1670901 | NCBI WGS metagenome assembly OBEQ01 (sample SAMEA104232315, study PRJEB22302) | groundwater metagenome | biome: forest; feature: aquifer; material: groundwater | place: USA | collected 2011-08-07 | depth 5.4 m | reverse complement strand
CCGGAGTGTCCTGGCCCAGCGGGGGGTGGCCTTCGAGCTCCTCGTCGGGGATGACGGCTCCACCGATGGGACCTGGGCCGTCGTCTCGCAGTACCAGGGCGATCCCCGGGTGCGGGCGTGGCGGTGGGCCCATCGGGGGGCAGAAGTGACGCGGAATGCGCTATTGGCCCAGGCCCGTGGGCGGTACGTGGCAACGTTCGACGCCGACGATCTGATGCTGCCGGGGCATCTGCGGGGCGCCGCCCGTCTCCTCGATCATCACCGGCAGGTAGGCGTGGTCTACCAAGACTACTGGCGGTGCCGGGGGAGGACGAACGGCCGATGGACCCGGTGGGCGGTTCCAGGCCCCGGGGAGACATGGGATCTTCTCTGGGGCCAAGGACACCCCGGAACGGTGATGCGACGGTCGCTGGTGACCCGTTTGGGGGGATATCGCACCGACCTGCCCTTTATGGCCGATTACGACCTGATGCTCCGTCTCGCGGAAGTGACGACGTTCGCTCGGCGGCCTGGCCGGCTCACCTTTCTCAAACGCCAGCGCCCAGCGTCCCTCTCCGACCAACCCTTTCTTCGCTGGTGGAAGATCGCGTGGCACATCCGCCGCGCCGCAATCCGCCGCCGGTATCATCACGCCTCACCACCATGGCAACACTGAGGCGGCCCCGAATGAGACGACGCTGGCCGAAAGTCAGCGTGCTGGTGACGGCTAAAGATCCGGCCGCATTGTTCGCGAAGGTCCGTCAGCTCAAACAGCAAGACTACCCCAGCTTTGAGGTGGTCGCCACGCTGGGCGGGACCATCACCAACGGGTACAATCAGGCCATCCGACGGGCGAAGGGGACCGTGGTGGTCTTCACGGAAACCGACGTGGTGCCATTCAACCGATCCTGGCTCCGTGAGCTGGTCTCCCAGGTCCGCCCGGGGGAGGTCGTCAAAGGACTCGAAAGCCGTCCCCTGCCCTTCAATCTTTCCAACACGGCCTGCCTTGCAACGATCGCCAAGCGATTCCCGCTCGACCCCCTATACTCCTTTGCCTCGGATACGGAGTGGTGCCAACGGCTACAGCGGCGGGGGATTCGCATCCGTTATCTCAACGCCGCCGGGGTCCTCCACCGGCGACCCCCGTGCAGTCCCAAAGCCCTTCGGCGGGCCTATCAATACGGCCGGATGTGGGCTCGTATCCGACGGAAATACGCCCCGGCCACGGTGGCCTCGTTGATCCACCTGGCCCGCTACGAAATCAGATACTGGCGCACCGTCCTGCGCGGTATCGCGGCCGAGCCGCGGGCGACCTCGCAACGGACACGGCGGCGCGGCCAGCGGCGGTGACCCGCCAACGCTCGAAGGCCTCGAGGATGGGTGGGGCGCCGTCGACGGAGATGTCCGCGGGGAATCCCCATTTCGCGATGAGTTGACGATTGGCCTGTCGGAACAATCGTTGCCGATGGCCAGCCGGGACCGACCCGCCCCACTGATGATAGACGAAGAGTGATGAGAGCCGCAGCAACCGATAGCCCGCCAAGCGAAGCCGCAGCGAGTAGTCCACATCATCTGACCCAAAAAAGAATCGCTCGTCAAAAACCCCCCCCCGGCGCAGGACGGCCCGCGGGATCATGAGACAAAATCCCGGCAGCCAGGGAACGTGCTCCAGGCGCGCACGATGCTGTCGAGCGATCCAGCGATCCACCAATCCAGTTGTCGCGTCGTTCAGGGGGAGCTCCCGGGGAGGCCATGGATACGGGTATCCCCAACGGACCGTCACCGGCCCGACCGCGCCGACCCCAGGACGTCGAGCCACGGCCACGAGACGCTCCGTCCATCCCGACGGCACCAGCGTATCGCTGTTGAGGAAGCAGAGGTAGTCGCCGCGGGCCGCCCGGGCGCCTTGATTGGCGGCCGTCGCATACCCCAGGTTTTCGGCATTCTGGATAACCCGGGCCTGCGGGGCGACGTTCACGATGCGGCAGATAGTCTGCGGGCGGGCGTTGTTGACAACGATCAATTCGTACGGGCTGGCCGTGTGTCGGATGACGCTGGCCAGGCAGGCGCGGGTCATCGCCGGGGTATTGACCGTGACGACGATGATCGAGACGCGCGGGCGCCGCTTAGGCATGCAGCAGACGACGCAACCGATCGGGGACCTTGTCGATATCGCGCGCCCCATAGTCCAAATGGTAGGCCGGCGCGCGTCGCACGAGGGACTCGAAGAGTTTCAGATGCGCAACAGAGATTCGCCGCCAGGGGGGGTGCTGATACCAGAAGAAATGTTCGTCTTGCAGGAGCCGCGCCAGAGCCTGCGCGCCATCGAGGCGGGTAAGGCGCAGCGAACCGTGCGTGCGAAATCTCGGGAAGATGAGCAAGCGGGGCTCGCACCGGTCGGCCAGACGCCCCGGCCACACCTCCTCGAGGGAGAAAATCACTCGCTCCCACGGGGCGCGAGCCGCGAGTGCGTGCAACTCGGGGAATCGCATCGCGTCTGTCCGATTGATACGGATCCGTCGCGGGAACGCCAGGACCTCGAGGGCTCCTCGGCGTTGGGTCAGCAATGGCTGCTCGTCGCCCAGCGCGGCGAAGCCCGCGCGGACCGCGCTGAGCGTCAGCGTGCTCTTCCCGGCCCCGGGGTGCCCCGCCAGCAAGATGCCTCGACCGCCCTCAGCCACGCATCCCGCATGCAGAAAGAACATCCCGCGCCGCTTCAGCCACAGGCCGACGGGGTGCGTAAACCCGTAGTGGTACATGGGATCCGGCACAAACAAAGGATCTGGGATCACCTGGGCCCGGATGTGTCGTCGCTGGACATCGTGCGACACCAGAATGCCGAATCGCCCGTACCGCGTCCCGTCCACGCGCCGCGCCAGCCAGCGCGACCGGTGCCCGATTTCATGGATTTCGTGATCCGGGCCCCTGGGAACTGGATGTCCCATTCCGCTCTGGCCATCTGGGAGGGCCGTCAGGGTGAGCCGCAGTGCCCCGCGCGTCCTTGCCCGATGCGGCCGCTGAAACGCGCGCAGATCCTTGACGAACACCTCGAACAAGGTCGGATGATCCGCGACCACCTCAAGGCGGAGGCCGTAGATATTAAAGGACGCACGCATGGTCGATAGGGGCTTGTGGGGCGGCGAGAACTCTCGATGCGACATATCAGAGGGCATCGCGCTCATTGTATCACGCGGCATTCCGGCGCGGCGCCCCCCTCGAGCGTCTCACCGCTCCAGCGTCCGCACGAAATGTTCGCTGCCGCGCGCCAGCTCCACGTCCACGCTCGGGGCCTTCAGCGCCTTCCGAACTGCCCCGAGCGTCTGCAGGGGGCTTCTCAACCGGACGCCATTCACCGCGGTGATCACGTCGCCAACCTTCAGGCCGACGCGCTCGACTTCCTGCGTCGGATCCGCCTGGCTAATCTCCAACCCCCTGAACGCCCCGTGGGCGTCCACGCACAGGCGGATTTGTAATCGAATGGGGTGCGCGCTGTCCAGGGCTCGCATCTCCAGGTCCATCGTGCGCGGGACCTGCCCCGCCACCATCCCGAGGAGGAGGAGCCGTCCTGTGAACTGCTCAGCCGCGCCAGCCGATGGCCCCGGGGGCGCTGGCGGCGGCGCCACGGGAGGAGGCGGGGGCACGGGTCCCGCCATCCGTCCTAGAAAATAGGTCATGGCCCGGTGGTCCTGAGCTTTGAGGACCGTGACCGTCACCGGGACGGGGAGCGTGCGCAGCGCGTCGTTAAGGAGCGCCGTGGCCCGCTGAAATCCTTCGAGGGGGTGATCGTTGATAGCCAAGAGCAGATCCCCATCCTGCAACTCCAGCGCCGCGAGGATGCTGTCGAACGCCGTGCCGCGGATCCCGAATCCATTCAGGGCTCCTGGCACGCTCGCCGGGGTGCCTGGGGTCTGGCGACGGCCCGTGGGGGCGCGTGGGGGAGGGGTCATTTCGATCAAGACGGTGGTCTTGTCCGGCAACCGGGCGACGCGGAGGCCGTTGACCCCGGCCGCCTCCGCGGGCTTGTTGAACGCGAGCGTGACGTCCGTGCCATCGGCCTGGCGCAGCACCACGGCGCCCGCGGCGATCTGCGTCAGGGTCGCGCCGTGCGGCACGTGATCGCCGATCAAGTAAAAGTCAATGGTCCCGCGCGGGACATCCTGGAGGACGGCCAGTGGCTCTCCCTCTTCTGGCGCCACGATGCCGACCAGCTTGATGGGGGGTCCCGGCGCCACGTCCACGGGGGCAGGCGGGCGCACGAGGGCCTGTGATTGCTGGAACGCCGCCCTATCTCGCGCGATCCACGCACCCAGCGCCACGCTGACGAGAAGCCACCACCCCACCGTTCTGACACGCACAGCAAAACCGCCCCCTTACCCTACCAAGTATACCCAGTCACGAGGCAGAACGTGGAGGGGCCGGGCAGATGGAAGGGGGACAGCGTGGTTCGATAGGGAAAGTTGGCGACCCCGACGGGATTTGAACCCGTGTCGAGGGCTCGAAAGGCCCTTGTCCTAGACCAGGCTAGACGACGGGGTCACGACGCCGCCGGCGCGGACGGGGGCTCTTCCTCGTCCGGGATGACGTGGGCTACCGAGGCCACCGCATCTTTGGCCTCCAGGCGGATGATGCGGACACCCTGCGCGGCCCGCCCCGTCGCGCGGATATCCTTGACCGGGCACCGGACAATCTGGCCGCGCTGGGTGATAATCATGAGTTCGTCTTGATCGGTCACCGACTTGAGCGTGACCGCGGCGCCGTTCTTCGCGGTCACCTTGATGTTGATGATCCCCTGCCCGCCGCGCGACTGTACCCGGTAATCCTTCACCGGGGTCCGCTTGCCGAAGCCCCCCTCAGTCACGGTCAACACCGTGGCCTCTTTCTGCGCGACGGCCATCCCGATCACGAAATCTTTCTTCCCCAGGCCGATCCCACGCACCCCTTTAGCCGCACGGCCCATGTCCCGCACCTGGCTCTCGGGGAAACGGATCGCCTTCCCCTGCCGGGTGGCTAGGAGCAACTCCTGGTGGCCATCGGTCCGGACCACCTCGATCAGGGCGTCCTCTGGCTCCAACCCCATCCCGACAATGCCGCCGCGCCGCGGATGGCTGTACTCGCTCAAGCGCGTCTTCTTGACCAACCCGTTCTTCGTGACCATTGCGAGGACTTGGTCCTCGGCGAATTCGCGGACGGGGAGGCAGGCGGCCATCCGCTCGCCCTGCTGCAGCTCGAGCAGATTGATGATCGCTTTCCCCTTGGCCTGCCGTCCCACTTGCGGGACATCGTAGACCCGCAGCCAGTAGACCCGCCCCTTGTCGGTGAAGACCAGGATGAAGTCATGTGTCGAAGCGATGAAGAGGTCCTTGATGAAATCTTCTTCTTTCATCTCCGCCCCGGCCACCCCCTTGCCGCCGCGGTGCTGCTTGCGGTAGGCCGAGACCGGCAGCCGCTTGATGTAGCCGGCGTGGCTGATCGTGATGACGACATCCTCCTCGGCGATCAGGTCTTCGATCTCCAGCTCCTGCGCCTCGGCCAGCAGTTTCGTGCGCCGCTCGTCGCCGAACCGCTCCGCCAGCGCCTGCGTCTCTTCCTGGACAATCGCGAGCACTTTCTTCTCAGAGGCGAGGATCGCCTGGTAAATCTGAATTCTTTTCAGGAGCTCCAGGTACTCGGCCTCCAGCTTCTCCCGCTCCAGCCCGGTCAACCGCTTGAGCTGCATGTCCAGGATCGCCTGGGCCTGGACGGCGCTCAGGTCGTACTCCTTCATGAGGGCCGACTTCGCCTCCTCGTCGGACCGGGAGCGGCGGATCAGCTTGATGATCGCGTCCAGGTGCGCCAGGGCGATCTTCAGCCCCTCGAGGATGTGGGCTCGCTCCTGGGCTTTCTTGAGCTCGTACTTCGTCCGGCGGACAATGACGGTCTTCCGGTGCTCGACGAACACCTCGAGCAGCTGCTTGAGCGTGAGCACCCGCGGCCGGTTGTCCACCAGGGCCAGCATGATCACCCCGAACGTGGTCTCCATCTGGGTGTGCTTGTAGAGCTGATTGAGCACCACCTGGGGGTTGGCATCGCGCTTCAAGTCGATGACGATCCGCATGCCATCCTTGTCGGACTCGTCCCGCAAGTCGGAGACCCCCTCGAGCTTCTTCTCGGAGACGAGATCCGCGATCGATTCCAACAGCGTCGCCTTGTTCACCTGGTACGGGATCTCGGTGATGAGGATCGCCTGTTTCCCGGACTTCTGCTCCTCGATCGAGGCGATCGCCCGCACCTTCAGGGACCCCCGCCCCGTCTGGTAGGCCTCCAGGATCCCGGCGCGGCCACAGATCGCCCCGCCCGTCGGGACATCCGCCCCCTTGATCCGCTTGGCCAGCTCCTTGACGCTGATCTCCGGCTGCTCGATCACCGCGGCGACCCCCGCGGCCACCTCTTTTAAGTTGTGCGGCGGCATGTTGGTGGCCATGCCGACGGCGATCCCGCTCGACCCGTTGACGAGCAGATTCGGCATGGCCGCCGGCAGGAGTCGCGGCTCCTGCAGCGACTCGTCGAAGTTCGGCGCGAAATCCACTGTCTCCTTCTCCAGGTCGGCCAGCATCGCGTCGGCCACGGCCGCCAGCCGCGCCTCGGTGTACCGCATCGAGGCTGCCGAATCACCGTCCACGCTGCCAAAATTCCCTTGCCCGTCGACGAGCGGGTAGCGCATCGAGAAATCCTGCACCATCCGCACGAGGGCGTCGTAGACCGCCATGTCCCCATGCGGGTGATATTTACCGAGGCAGTCTCCGACGATACGGGCGGACTTCTTGTAGGGCCGCGTGTGCTCGAGCCCCAGCTCCTGCATCGCGAACAGGATGCGCCGATGGACCGGTTTCAACCCGTCACGGGCGTCCGGCAGGGCGCGCCCGGCAATGACGCTCATCGCGTAGGAGATGTAGGAATCTTTCATCTCCCGCTCGATCGGGATCGGCACCACCTTTTCGTTGCGCGCGTACATGGGTTCGGGGTCTCCTACACGTCCAGGAATCGCACTTCGGGGGCGTGCTCCTCGATGAAGGCGCGGCGCGGCTCCACCTCGTCCCCCATCAGCGTGGTAAAGAGGGTTTCCGCTTCCACCGCATCCTCGACGGTCACCTGCTGCAGGGTCCGGCGCTCGGGGTCCATCGTGGTCTCCCACAACTGCTGCGGGTTCATCTCCCCTAACCCTTTATAGCGTTGGATCATCATCCCTTTCTTCGCCATCGTCCGGATCGTCGTCAGTAGCCCCGACAAGCTGTAGATCGGGGTCTCCTCGTCGTCCACGAGTTTAAAGAGGGGCTTCGCCGCGGTCCGCGGGCCCTTTTTCTTCGAGGAGGAGTCCTCTTCCTCAACCGGCGGCTCGTAGTCCTCCAGATCGAGGCCGAGCTTCTCGATCTTCGCCAGCACCTGCTCCAGCTCGGTGGCCTCGTAAAACTCCAGGGTCTCGAATTTCTGCTCGGCCTCTTCCTCCGGCGCGGGCGGCTCAGTCGGGGCCGCCTCCTTCCCGTTCTTCGCCGGGGCGGCCGCCTTGGGCGTGCCCTTCCCCTTCTTCCCGCGGCGGGGGGCGGGCTCATCCGCCTTCGTCAGCGCCGCCAGCTCCTCGTCGGAGTAGAGGTAGCGCGTCGCCCCCTCCACCTTCACGCGGTAGATCGGCAGGCGCTTGGTCTTCGGATGGCGCTGCCCCAGATAGTGCGCCAGCGGAATCCCCTTCTTGTCCAAGCCGCGGGCCAGATACTCGAAGCTGGTCAACAACTGCAGGAGTTCCTTGGCCTGCGCCGTGGTGAGCGACTTCTTGTCCCGCACGCGCAGGAGGGTCTGCTCCTCGAGCCCGAGGTCGAGCAACAGGTCGTTGAGCTGCGGCTCCGTCTGGATGTACTCCTCCCGCTTGCCGCGCTTCACCTTGTAGAGCGGCGGCTGGGCGATATAGACATGCCCTTGCTCGATCAACCCCTTGAGCTGCCGAAAGAAGAAGGTGAGGAGCAGCGTGCGGATGTGGGAGCCGTCCACGTCGGCATCGCACATGAGAATGACCTTGTGGTACCGCAGCTTCGTCAGATCGAACTCCTGCTCGATCCCGGTCCCGAGGGCCGCCACCATCGTGCGGATCTCTTCATTCGAGAGGATCTTGTCGAGCCGCGCCTTCTCCACGTTCAAGATTTTGCCCTTCAGCGGGAGGATCGCCTGGAACCGCCGGTCGCGCCCCTGCTTGGCGCTCCCGCCGGCCGAGTCCCCCTCAACGAGGTACACTTCACACAGCGTTGGGTCCCGCTCGGAGCAGTCGGCCAGCTTCCCGGGCAGCGACCCGCTGTCGAGCAGCCCTTTGCGCCGGGTCAGCTCCCGCGCCTTGCGCGCCGCCTCGCGCGCCCGCAGTGCCAGCACCGCCTTCTCGACGATCTTGTTCGCGACCGACGGGTGCTCCTCGAAGAAGGCGCTCAGGCAGTCGTTGACGACGCTCGCCGTGATCCCCTCCGCCTCGGAGTTCCCCAGCTTCGTCTTCGTCTGCCCCTCGAACTGGGGGTTGGGGATCCGGACGCTGATCACCGCCGTCAGCCCCTCCCGCACGTCGTCGCCGGAGAGCTGCTGGTCGGCCTCCTTGATCAGGTTCTTCGCCTTACAGTATTGGTTGATGGCGCGGGTGAGGGCCGACTTGAACCCGCTCAGATGTGTCCCGCCCTCGATCGTGTGGATGTTGTTCGCGAAGCTAAAGAGCGTCTCCGTGTAGCTGTCGTTGTACTGCAAGGCCCCCTCGATGATCAGCCCCTCTTTCTCCCGTCGGAACGGGATGATCTCTTTGTGCAGCGGGGCCTTATTCTTGTTGAGGAATTGGACGAACTCGACGAGCCCGCCCTTATAGAGGAACTCTTGGGCTTTATCGGTGCGTTCATCGAGGAGGTGGATCCGGATGCCGGGATTCAGGAACGCCAGCTCCCGCAAGCGGGTGGTCAAGATCTCCGTCGCGTAGTCAATCTTGACAGTGAAGATCTCTTTGTCGGCCTTGAAGGTCACCTTCGTGCCCGTGTCCTTCGCCTTGCCGATCACCGTCAGCTTCGTCGCGGTCTTGCCCCGCTCGTACCGCTGGTGGTGGACTTTGCCGTCGCGGCGCACCTCCACCTCGAGCCACTCGGAGAGGGCGTTGACGACGCTGACCCCGACCCCGTGCAACCCGCCGGAGACCTTGTAGACTTGATGGTCGAACTTGCCGCCGGCGTGGAGCATCGTCAGGACGACCTCGACGGCCGGCTTCTTCTCCGTCTTGTGGATATCCACCGGGATCCCGCGGCCGTCGTCAACGACCGTCACGGAATTATCCTGATGGATGGTCACGTCGATCGTGTGCGCGTAGCCGGCGAGGGCCTCATCGACCGCGTTGTCCACCACCTCGTAGACGAGATGGTGGAGGCCGCGGACTCCGGTATCCCCGATATACATCGCCGGGCGTCGGCGGACCGCCTCGATTCCCTCAAGAACCTGGATCGCCTTGGCGTCGTACGAGCCGCCGGGGCCCTTGGCCGTGGTAGGTTGGGTTGAGGAGGTGCGTGCCATGCGAGCGCCTTACTCCTGGGTCAGGGGTTTCATGCGGAGCCGGATCATCGTCACGGTGTCCGCCCCCCACGCCGCCTGACACCCCTCCAGTAACCGCGGCCGCTGGAGACTGAGGTTCCAGAGCCAGGTGGAGGTGTCGACGGCCACCATCAGCTCACCGCCACGCAAACTCGTGGGGTGGCTATGGTGCGCGGCCTTCGACCCGACCAGTTTTCGCCAGAGAGCGGATACTTCGTCGGCGGAAGGACGCTTGGCGGCCGCCAGCCGGGCGACGAGCGGGGAGACGAGGTCCTGCACACGTTGAGTGGTGGAAACGCGTGCCGCGGTCATATCAACTGCATCGGCAGCACAATATAGACGTAGTGGTCTTTGGTCCGGATCACCCCAGGGCGCTCCGGCCCCGGCACTTCGAGCTCGATCGTTTCGTCCGACAAGTTCTTCAAGACATCAATCAAATAGGCCGGGTTAAATCCAATGGCGAGCTCCGGCCCTTGGTACTCCACCTCCACCTCTTCCCGCGCCTCCCCCAACTCAGGAGTCTGCTTGGAGACCACGAGGTGGTTTTTCGCCACATCCAACTTGACGGATTGTGAGTCCTGGGTCGTCCAGAGACTGGCGCGGCGGACCGCGAGGAGGAACGGTTCTCGTCGGACTTTCACCTTCTCGTGGGCCTCGGGCGGCACCACCTGCTCATAATTGGGGAATTCCCCCTCAATAGTTCGGGAGATGATGGTGGTCGCCCCTAACTCAAATTTCACCTGGGTGCCGCTGAAGATGATCTTTGTGGTCTCTTCCGTCCCCAATAGCCGCTGGAGTTCGTGAATGGTTTTAGTGGGGATGATGGCGTGATATTCCGGGTGGCTAGTAGTATTACTAATAGGACGCTCAATCATCGCCAGGCGCCGCCCATCCGTGGCGACGAGCCGTAGGTGGCCTTTTTTCGCGGAGAAATAGACACCGTTGAGGATGTAGCGGGTCTCGTCGTGCGACATCGCAAAGGCCACTAAGGCCAGCATGGTCGATAGGGTGGTTTGTGGGATTTGGAGAGGGTGTTGGTCGGGAATGGTGGGGAGTTTGGGAAATTCCTCGGGGGGAATCCCAGTGAGTTTGAATTGGCTGGTGCCACACTCGATTGACGCGATATGATTTTTTTTCACCGTGATGGTGATGGGTTGTGTCGGAAGTTCTTTAATGAGATCCCCAAATCGTTTCGCTGGAATAGTTGTTGCGCCAGACTCATGGACTTGGGCAGGGATTATAGTGGTGATGCCAATTTCCAGATCTGTCCCAGTCAGTGTAATATGATCACTATCCGCCTCAAAGTAAGTGTTGGAGAGGATGGGAAGGGTTGATCTGGTGTTGATGATATTTTGGAGCGTGTGGAGACCTTTTCCCAGTACCCCACTCTCAATCGTGACCTTCATGACTTCTAACCTTTCTTTAAGAGAAAAAGAACCAGTACTCGTCGTAGTGCTTGATTATACCAAACAACCTCACCAACCCACCACTCCTCAATGAGTTACTTCTGTGGAGAAGATGTGGACAACCCCTGGCTTATCCTTGGATGGTTCGACTCAATTGCTCAATCAAGGTCTTCATCGCCGGGCGGGTCCGGACCCCCTCCTCGATCTTTCCGCAGGCGTACAACACCGTCGAGTGGTCACGCCCGCCAAACTGTTCCCCAATCGCCGGCAGGGAGGCATCGGTCAATTGGCGGGCGAGATACATCGCGATCTGCCGAGGGTAGACGAGCTGTTTGGTGCGTCGCTTCCCCTTCATGTCGGCCGGGCGAATCTCGAAGTAGTCCGCCACCCGCTGCTGAATCACCTCGATCGACACCCGCTTGGATTCCTCCAACACCAAATCCTTCAACACCTCGTGCGCGAGCGTCAGCGTGATCGGTTGGCCGATGAGGGTCGAGTAGGCCACGACCCGCACCAGCGCCCCCTCGAGCTCGCGAATGTTCGAATGGACCCGTTCGGCGATGAAGCTGACGACATCGTCCGGCACGGTCGCCGGATGACCCTCGGCTTTCTTGCGGCAGATCGCGATGCGCGTCTCGAGATCCGGCGGCTGGATGTCGGTCACCAAGCCCCACTCGAACCGTGAGACCAAGCGCGCCTCCAGCCCGCGGATCTCCTTCGGCGGGCGGTCGCTGCAGAGGACAATCTGTTTGTGGGCCTCATAGAGAGTGTTGAAGGTATGAAAGAACTCCTCTTGCGTGGACTCCTTCCCGGCGATGAAGTGGATGTCATCGAGCAGGAGGACATCCACCGTGCGGTAGCGCTCGCGGAACTTCACCGTCGAGCGGGTCTGGATCGCGGTAATCAGCTGGTTGGTGAACTGCTCGCTGGAGAGGTAGAGGATCTTTGCCCCCGGCTGGGCCTGCAACGCCTGGTGGCCGATGGCGTACAAGAGGTGGGTTTTCCCAAGGCCGACCCCCCCATAGATGAAGAGAGGGTTATAGGCCCGGGCCGGGGCGGTCCCGACCGCCAGGGCGGCTGCGTGGGCGAAGCGGTTCGAGGAGCCGATGACGAACGTGTCAAAGGTGTAGCGAGGGTTGAGGCCGACGGCCGAGGACTTGACGGGGGACTTAGGCGCGCCCGCGGGGATGCTGGGGGGCTCCGGGGCCTGTGTCGGCAGGGGGCTGATCGTCCAGTCGATAGTGACGGCCCGTCCGGCGGCCTGATGGAGACAGCGGCGGATCGCGGGGCCGTAATGCTCGACCAACCAATCGCGGACGAACCGGTTGGGCACCTCGATGACGAGGGTGTGGTCACGGACCGCCACCGCCCGGGTCGGCCGCAGCCACATGTCGAACCCCTGCTCCCCCACCTCGGCGCGGAGGCCAGCCAAGGCGTCAGACCAGGTGGTGAGAGAGAGTGAGGCCATCGTCAGGTTACCCACAAGTTATCCACATATGCACAAACCGGGGGAGGCCCCTCGGCCTAGGGCGTGCGAGCCACCAGTATAGCCCCTGGCCCCCCAGGCCGCAAGCCTTTTTCAGCTTGACGGTCACGAGGCCTCGGAGTATACTCCCTCCACGAGACCTCACCCGTGAAGAAAACCTTACGACCCACCTCAGTTCGGAAACGGAAACGCCGCCACGGCTTTCGCCGGCGCATGCGGTCGCGGGGAGGCCGTGCGGTTCTGCGGCGCCGGCGCCGGAAGGGCCGGCACGTCCTGATCCCCTGACCCACTGCCTGTTCCGACGCGCCCAGCGACTCACCACACCGGCTCATTACCGTCGGGTGTCCGTCGAAGGGGTAGCCGTCCGTCGTCCGGGGCTGGAGATTCGGGTGGCACGATCTCCCCTCGAGAGAGGCCACCCGGCACGATTGGGGATCACGATCCGGCGCGTCGCCGTGCGCACCAATGTCCGGCGCAACCAACTAAAGCGCTGGGTCCGAGAGGCCTTTCGTCGGCATCCGGACGCGGCGGCCCCCGGGTGGGACGTCGTCGTGATGGTCTCGCACGCCCCGCCCGCGTGGCGGGCTCAGGACCTTGACACAATGTTCGTCGAGGGGCTGGCGCAGGCGCGCCGCCTGCTGGCCGAGCGGAGATAACCCCATGCGCACCACACTGCTGCTCCTCATCCGTGGATACCAACTCGTCGGTCGGGCTGTGCTCCCGCCCGCCTGCCGATACTGGCCCTCCTGCTCCACCTACGCCGCCTTAGCGATCCAGATGCACGGCGCGCTCCGCGGCAGTTGGCTGGCGCTCCGGCGGATCACACGGTGTCACCCGCTGACCGCCGGGGGATTTGACCCGGTTCCGGAACCCTACGCATGAGTTCCCTGAACGATCCGACCACCCCGCCGAACATGGAGCGTCGTCTCCTCTTGGCGTTTGCCTTGACCATGTTGGTTATCGCCGGATGGCCCCTCCTCGCACATCGGATGGGATGGTCGCCTCAGCCAGCACAACCAGCCATCGAACAGATTCAACAACATGGGCAAGTCACACCACAAAGTACTAATAAATCAATAAATTATGGGTCAAATACTCCACAGAAGCCAATAAAATCCCATGTTGATTGGGAATATAATTCGTCGTCAACAATTCTTGGGTTTTCACACGCCTCCGCCAGTATCGCCCAGCTCACCATCAGGACCCCAACCTACCACACCCAGCCTGGCGAGCTCGACCTGACCGCCGGGGGGGAAGAGCCTGCACTAGGGGCCGTCGCGTGGGAGATCCCTGGGGTTCCCTGGGCCGGGTGGACACTGGTGGAGCTCCCCACGGACGCCTCTCCGATGGTCCGCTATCGGGGCACGCCGGCGCCGGGGCTCCTCGCCGAGTCGAGGTACGACTTACGCCAAGCGCCGCAGAACGCCCTCACCCTCACGCTCTCCGTCACCAACACCACGAGCGCTCCGCAGACGATCCAGCCCCGCCTGTTGGCCGGCCGGCTCCTCCACGATCCGCTCGATCGCGGGCGCTACCGGTTGCTGCGAGCGTCGGTCGCCGGGAAAGCGCACCCGGTTACGCTGGGGCGGGAGGCGATGGGACGGCGTCTGGAGGGACCGGTTGATTGGGTGACCGCGCAGACCAAGTACTACACGGCGATCATGGCCCCCACGACGACGGCCACCGCGCTCGTCATCACGCGCGGGCCCCTCGGAGATCCGCAGGCCTGGGTGGAGTGGCCGGCGGCCACGATCGCCCCCGGCGCCACGGAACGATGGGACGTCCGCGGCTACGTCGGCCCTCTTGACTACCGCTTCCTCGATGCCCTCCAGTTGGACCAAGCGGCCTCGCTGGGCGCCTTTACGACGATCACACGGCTCCTGCAGGCCGCGATGAATTTCCTGGTGCGCCTCTTCCACAGCTACGGGGCCGCGATCGTCGCGCTGACCGTGTTCCTCTCCCTCCTCTTCTCGCCGCTGACCTGGGTGAGCTTCCGCACGATGAAGCAGATGGAGCTCCTCCAGCCGGAACTCAAAGTCCTTCAGGAGCGCTACAGCAAGGATCCGAAGCGGCTCAACGAAGAGGTGATGAAGGCCTACCGCACGCACAAGGTGAATCCCCTGGCTGGCTGTCTCCCCCTCTTGCTCCAGATGCCGATCTTTATCTCCCTCTACCAAGTGCTCAGCCGCTCGCCGGATCTGCGCGGGGCCCGCTTCCTGCTCATCAAGGATTTGGCCGCTCCGGACGCGCTGATCCCGCTGCCGACAGCCCTGCCCTTGCTCGGCTCCGCCGTCAACGTCCTGCCGCTAGCGATGGCGGGGGCGATGTTCCTGCAGCAGCGCCTCTCGTCGAAGGGGAAGGTGATGACCGAGGAGCAGCGGGCGCAGCAGCAGATCTTCGTCTTCATGCCGGTCCTCTTCGGCGTCATGTTCTACTCGCTCCCATCGGGACTCGTCCTCTACTGGCTCCTCAACACCTCCTTTAGTCTCCTGCAGCAGCAGGTCGTCTTCCGGAGGATGGTGTGAAGGCGAAGTCGGTCGAGGTCGAGGGAGCGACGATCAAGGCCGCCGTCGCGAAGGCCCTCGCCGCGCTCGGGGCGCGCCGCGACCAGGTGACCATCAAGATCCTGGCCGAGGAAGAAAAAGGGCTCTTTGGGATGAAAGGGGCCGCGCAAGCCAGAGTCCGCGTCACGCTGAAGGGGTAACCATGTACGTCTACGAGCGCCGCTATGACGTGATCGTCGTCGGCGCCGGGCACGCCGGCTGCGAGGCCGCGCTCGCCGCCGCCCGTCTCGGGGCCTCCACCCTCCTGCTCACTCTCAACCTCGATACGATTGCCCAGATGTCTTGTAATCCCGCCATCGGCGGCACGGCCAAGGGGCACCTAGTCCGCGAGCTTGATGCGTTGGGCGGCGAGATGGGGCGGGGCACCGACGCCACCCGCCCCCAGTTCAAAATGCTCAACGCCGAGAAGGGCCCCGCCGTCTGGGCCCCGCGCGCCCAGTGCGACAAGAAGGCCTACCAGTTCACCATGAAACGGGTTCTCGAGGGAACCCCCTCCCTCGACGTGAAACAGCAAGGCACTGAGGCGCTCGTCGTGGAGTCGGGGTGCGTCGTCGGCGTCGATACCGCGCAAGGGATCCGGTTCCTCGGGCAGACGGTGATTATCACGACGGGGACGTTCCTGCAGGGGCTGATCCACGTCGGCGAGACGCAGATGCGCGGCGGGCGCTTCGCGGAGGCGGCCGCGATGGGGCTCTCTGGATCGCTCGCCCAGCAGGAGATCGCGCTTGCGCGGTTTAAGACCGGCACGCCGCCACGCCTCGCCGGCTCGACGATCCGGTACGAGGGGTTAGAGATTCAGCCGGGAGACGAGCCCCCGCCTCCCTTCTCGCACACCACGACGGCGCTCACCGTCGAGCAGATGCCTTGCTGGATCACCTACACGACGGCCGAGACCCACGAGCTCATTCGACGGAACCTGCACCGCTCCCCGCTCTACGCCGGCCGCATCCAAGGGATCGGCCCGCGGTACTGCCCCTCCATCGAGGACAAGGTGGTGAAGTTCGCCGACAAGCCGCGCCATCAGCTCTTCCTGGAACCGGAGGGCCGGCAGACCCTGGAAGTGTACATCAACGGGATCTCGACGAGTCTCCCCCCCGAGGTGCAGGTGGCGATGCTCCGCACGATCCCCGGGCTCGAGCAGGCGGAGATCGTGCGGTTCGGCTACGCGATCGAGTATGACTACGCCCCGCCGACGCAGCTGCACCCGACGCTCGAGACGAAGGCGGTGTCACACCTCTACCTCGCGGGCCAGATCAACGGCACCTCGGGCTATGAAGAGGCCGCCGCGCAGGGGCTGATGGCCGGGGTGAATGCCGTGCGGCAGGTGCGTGGCCAGCCGCCGGTGATTCTCCGACGGGATCAGGCCTACATTGGAGTGTTGATCGATGATCTCGTGACGAAGGGGGTCACTGAGCCGTACCGGATGTTTACCTCGCGGGCCGAGCACCGCCTATTGTTGCGGCAGGACAATGCCGATCTACGGCTGATGGAGCTCGGCCACGAGATCGGGTTGATCGGCGCCGAGCGGATCGCCGCGCTCCGACGGAAGCGGGCCCTTATCGACGAGGAATTGAGCCGGCTGCGCACCACGCGGGTGGGCGAGACCCCGCTCGCCGTCCTGCTCTCGCGCCCCGGCGTCCGCTATGCCGATCTGCCGCCGCGCCAGCGCCGCGACGATCTGCCGGCCGAGGTGATCCAACAGGTGGAGATCGCGATCACCTACAAGGGCTACATCGCCCGCGCCCAGGTCCAGGCCGAGCGCCTGCGGAAGCTCGAGCATCGGCGAATTCCGGAGGCGCTCGACTACGCGACGATCCCGGCGATGCGCCGCGAGGCGCGGGAGCGGCTGGCGGCGATCCGCCCCGCCTCTCTCGGGCAGGCCGCGCGCATTCCTGGCATGACCCCCTGCGACGTGAGCCAGCTCGCCGTCTATCTTGAGGCCTCCACCCGTTCCACACCCCCGGAGACCGAGGAAATTAGTCGTACGTAATACTTGATATACGACTTGTTTTTTCCTCGGCGATCCGGTATACTTCTTCGTATCCATGCTACGGCTCTCGATCAAGACATCTCGGTGGTCCCGGTTGCTCGCGGCCGCACTGGCCCTTGCCCTCGCGCTGCCGCCGCGGGCTGCCCTCGCCCTGCATACGCTTGAACCGACCGAGTCCACTACCCGTACCGCCCTCACGAGCGGCTTGGAGGAGCAGGAGCCGCTTGATCCGAAACTACGCGCACTCTTGAGCACGGCGTCTCGCGTCATTGGCCTCGGGGCCATCGGGCTCGTCTTCGGTGCAGTGGGCTATGGCGGCGGGCGGGAGCTGGCGAGCCAGACCGCCGACCCGACCACCACAACCCTTCTGACATACGTGCCCATCCTGATCCCGGACCAGCCGGTGCCGACGGGGACTCGCCTCCTGCGGAATCCCAACATGGGGCCATCAACAGTCACGCTCCATTGGCCGGTCCCGAGATCCCCGCAGCAGCTTGCCCTGCGGGCGGCACTCGAAGCTCCCGATGTCGGCCGCCCTGTCCCCACTGGCTATGACGTCCTCTACATGGAATTTAGCACGGCAAATGTACGAGAGCTGCGGATCGCCGTCTCCAATGGCCTGGACCCCTGGACGGAACTTGTGGTGGGGACCGCCCATCTCAACAATACGGATCATGAGGAGAGCTGGAGTTTCCCGGTCCGGACCTCACTCACCAACCTGTCGGGCCAGCCCTCGACGGTCCAGCTGCGATTCTGGGCTGCCCCGCGGGACCCTCGCCACCCTATGGAACTCTCGTTCGGCGCGCTCGCCAAGGCGACGCGTTGGCCCTCCCCATTTGAACAGAAGGCCGCCCAGTGGGGCTTTTGGGGCGGAGTCTCGTTGGGCACCCTCGGCATGGCCCTCGGCGCAGCGTTCGGACTCTATAGCCCGCGGTTTACCTGGCGCCACTCCCGGCCGCTCGCCCCTGATGAATTGGAGCGATTGCAGAGGGTGTGCGCCGTCGTAGAAATGGCCCGAGCCACCCTCCTGTCACCAGAGCATCGAGTGACCGACCCCCCGTCGGGCACCGACGCCATCCGTCAGCAAATCCAGCAAGCGCTGGGATACGCGTCGGACATTCGGACACTCCTGCTGGCGCTCGAACAGGCGACTAGGAGCCATGAGGGCCCGAGACTCAAGGTCCAGCGCTTGGCCGCTCTCTTCGACGGAGAGAGTGAGTGGGTGCTGGAGCGCGCACTTGAGCGTCTCTCCGCCGCGTTGCGGTCGGAGCCGGCCCCACTGGACCGCAGCGGCCTCGAGGAATCCGCCATCGTGGAGTCCCTGGTCCCGCCGCTGGCCGAGGCCCTGGCCGCCCGCGGGGCGGTGACGGTTACCGCCCTGTGTCAGGAGAATACCTTCCGGTCCGTGACCGTTCAGCTCTTGTTGCAGCAAGCGGCTCGTCGTCTCGAGATCCCGTGGCTCCTCGCCACCTCCGGCGGGCTGTCAACGGAAGCGATCCCCCTGCCGCCTGGCGTGACCCCGCAGCCGGCTTCGCGCGAGGCGTGGATGCGAGCCCCCACACCGATCCGTCCGCTCGTTGAGAGCGGCCTGGTTGACCCTGATCTTATTGATGCCTTCATCCCGGAGGATCACCCAATCCACGACTGGCAGCCCCTTGTGCGCACGGCCGATCTCGTGCTCGTCATGGAGGCGGCCCACCGGAACACCGTTGAGCAAGCGTTGTCCGAGGAGGGACGCAAGGTGCGGCTCTTGGCCGACCTGGTCCCCGAGGCGAGCCCCCTACGAGCCGGCGACGATCCGTTCGTGAAAGACCACGAGGTGCCCGATACGTCGGATCCGAAGGTGTTGGTGGAACAGATGCCGCAGGCGGTGCGGCCGCTGATCACCGCCCTCGAGCGCGTCCACGCCGACGCGGTAGCCCAGACGAGGCGATTCCTCGAGGAGTGGGGCCAACGTAACGGATTTTTGCCGAGGCCGGGCGACACTTGGCGGATCGACGATCTGAGCCAGGGATTCGAATTTGAGATGCAGCGTCTCGGGCGCGAGACGATCCCGGCGTTCGTTGAGCATGCCCACTACGCGATGATCGCCCACGATTCTGGGGCGACGACCATCCACCTGTACGCCCCATCGGAATTCGTTCAGGAAACGGAGCGCCGGTTTAGTGGCTCGCCCCCGCGCCTACCACAGCTGAGATTCCAGGTACACGCCGCCCGCGAGCTCGAGTCCGACCCGCCCAAGCTCGGCGTCCCATGGCTCCTGCTCGTGCCCGGCACTGGCGAGACACAATTGTCCGAGGCCACCCTCAAATCCCTCCCCCAAGACCGCATCCTTCGGCTTGAGGGGCCGCTCGCCGCCTACGCACGGACCGCGATGGCCGCGATCGCGCTTGATCCGACGATCGCCGAGCAGTTCCCGCTCTCGGAACTGCGCGTGGTGGCCGTGGAGTTCACCGTCGGCCCGAGTCGCTACATCGCCTTCTTCGTCTAAAGCCAGCAAGGCGGAGCGAGATCGCCTCCTGCATGAAACGGGCGAGGCGGACCGAGCCCTCGGCGGCTGCCTGTAAGCCCCTTCAGACTGCCGCATAAAATTTTCTTGCCATCCCCCAACCAGGCACGTATCATGCCTTCATGCCGCGCCGGGTGTTTCACGAGAAGCCTGTTCAGAATAGAACAAAACACCAATCGGTTATCAATCCATGGTACGTCACAGGGTTTTGTGACGGAGAAGCCGCCTTTACTTACAGTCTCGACGGTAGTGGGCTTGGCCTAACACTTTATTTCAGCTTGAAGCTTCACGAGCGAGACCGCGCCCTCCTGGAGGAGATTCAGGACTATTTTGGGGTTGGGGAGATTTACAACGTAAAATTGCGTTACCCAGGCGCTAATCGGAATTCTGCCAAGATACAAGTGTTTTATCGAGTATCTGCCGCCGAGGACCATCAGCGTATTATTGCCCACTTTGATCGGTATCCATTGCAGGGGGGTAAGGCTCGTGGTTATCAAGTGTGGCGCCAGATCGCTATCCTCAAGTGGCAGCACTACGGGCACCCGCCCCAAGAGCGGATCGTCGAGCTCGCCAGAGAGCTCTCTCGATTGAATAGTAGTAATCGCAGTGCGATTCTGCGAGAAGCTGATGAGCGAAATGAAGCGGAAAAACATATCCCCGGGGAACATGTTTCAGTTGTGACAGATCCCAATGAGTAAGGTCATTGCCGTCGGGAATCAGAAGGGGGGCGTGGGGAAGACGACCACTGTGGTCAACCTGGCCGCCGCGCTGGCCCAGTTGGGCCGTCGGGTCCTCGTGGTGGACCTGGATCCCCAGGCGAATGCCACGAGCGGCCTCGGGGTGGACAAGCGGACCGTGGCCCCCTCGATCTACGAAGGACTACTCGGCACCGTCCCGCTGACGGAGCTCGTCCGCCAGCACGAGATCGCGAACCTCGCCCTCATCCCCTCCCAAGCCCATCTGAGCGGTGCCGAGGTGGAGCTCGTCGGGCAGCCGGAGCGGGAGCAGCGACTCAAGCAGGCGCTCGCGCCACTCCGAGAAGCCTACGACCTGATCCTGATCGACTGTCCCCCCTCGCTAGGCCTGCTCACGCTGAACGCGCTGACCGCCTCAGACAGTTTACTGATCCCGCTCCAGTGCGAATATTATGCCCTTGAAGGACTTACACAAATCATTGATACATTGAAACTTGTGAGAGAATCATTCAATCCTCAACTGGCGATCGAGGGGGTCGTCTTGACGATGGCCGATCAACGGACGAAGCTCACCGCCGATGTGATCGCCGAGGTCCAGCGATTCTTCAAGGAGAAAGTGTACAAGACCGTGATCCCACGATCGGTGCGGCTTAGCGAAGCCCCGAGCTACGGGAAGCCGATCACGCAGTACGCCCCCACCTCCGTGGGCTCCCAGCGCTACGTGGCCCTCGCTCAAGAGCTAATAGGACATACTCCAAATATTGTTAGTTCCCATGATCAATCAGAAATTCATCAAGAAGATAGTACTGGAATCCCAGAGGAGCTGAGTTCTAGCTCATAAAGTGGAGGAATTTACCCATGGAAAAGACATTAGGACTTGGTAAGGGGCTGAGGGCCTTGATCCCTGAGACGCCCGTGCTGGAGTCGCCGGAATCTAGGACCGTCCTTAGCATCAAACTCTCCCAGATCGTCCCAAGCCGGTTTCAGCCAAGACTGGCCTATGATGAGCATAAACTCCATGAATTGGTGAATTCTATTCGAGATAGTGGAGTACTATACCCAATTTTAGTTCGAGAAAAGCTTAAAAGTGGAGAGCAAGAACCATCGTATGAATTGATCGCCGGGGAGCGAAGGTACCGGGCGGTGAAGGCGCTTGGACTGACGGAGATCCCGGCGATCATCAAGCGGGTGGATGATGCCGAGGCGGCGAAGATCGCCCTCATTGAAAACCTCCAGCGGGAAGAGCTGACGGCGATCGAGGAGGCGCGGGCCTACCAGCGATTGCAGCAGGAGTTCGAGATGACCCAGGAGGCGGTGGCGCGGGCCGTCGGAAAAGACCGCGTGACGATCACGAACATTCTGCGGCTGCTGCAGCTGCCGGCAGGGATTCAAGAGGCGGTGGGGCGCGGCGAGGTGGGGATGGCCCATGCGCGAGCGCTGCTGGCGTTGCCGACGGAGCGGCTGCAAATGAAGCTCCTGAAACTGATCCGGGAGCGGGGGCTCTCCGCGAGGCGCGTGGAGGCCCTGGTGCGACAGTGGACCACCCCAGGCACGCCCGGGCGCAAGGGCGCCCACCGCGATCCGCATCTGGCGGCAGCCGAGGAGTCGCTCCGGCAGCGGCTCGGGACCCGCGTCCGCATCCACCACGGCCGGCGGCGGGGGTGGATCCAGATCGACTACTATTCCTTGGACGATTTGAACCGGGTGCTGGGACTGCTGCGGGTGCGGGTCTGACCACCACGCGAACTGGTTTCCGATTGACGGAATCCGCTGGCTGCGATATGATGAAAGTTTCATCCTGACTATATGTTGCAACAAACCTTAGTCCTCATTAAACCAGACGGCTTGGTGCGGTCGCTGACAGGAAATATCCTGACGCGGCTGTCGGAAACCAAGCTGGAAATTATTGCCTCCAAGATGGTGCGGGTCTCGCGAGAGCTGGCGGTGGAGCATTACCGGCACCTGAAGGACAAGCCGTTCTTCGAGGAGTTGATTCCGTATCTGATGGGGGAGTTGCACGAGCGGCGAAAGGTGATGGCCATCGTCTACTGGGGCGAGGAGGCAATCGGCCGCGTACGGGCGATGGCAGGGGCCACCAACCCGGAACAGGCAGACCCCACCTCGATCCGCGGTTCCTACGGGCGGATTCGCTCGAGCGGGCTCTTTGAAAATGTCATCCATGCGTCGGAGAGCGAGCCGGAAGCGGAGCGGGAGATCAAGCTCTGGTTCCAGCCCGACGAGATTATTGTTGATCTCTATCCGACCAAAAAGGTGACGCAACCGCAGGTGATGGTGCGGACGTGGACGTGAGGGACTGATGGCCGACGTGGCCGCCCTCGTCACGGCGATCGAGTCACTCGCGCAGGCGCCAAACGTGACGCGTCCGACGGACGCGGCGCTGCGGGCCGCGGCCGAACGGTACGGCACGCGCACAGAATTCGGCAACTACGCGTTTCACACGGCGGTGAAAAATCGCTCGGCCGGGGTGACGATCCACGTCGGCTCGCCGGCGGTGGCGCTGCCGTCGACATCGCCGCGCCAGCAAGAGTTGTTGCGGCAGCTGCCGCAGACGCTGGCCCTCGTCCAACGCTACCTCACGAAGGCCCCCCTCGTCCTCGTCGAGCGCAGTATGGGAGACAACCCGGACTTCGTCCCATTCTGCCGCACCTATGTTTCGGTGGCGCGGCCCGAGATGGTGCGGATCGCCTATCTCTGGGGCTGCCTGCTCAGTCCACCGGCGCCGTCGAAGCCGGGGCCGCGGCAGACGCTTATCTATCTGCCGGAATGGCAGGAGAAAGACCGGCAGATCATCGTCTGCCCCGAGCAGAATCTGACGCTCGTGCTGGGGAGCGACTACCTCGGCGAGTCGAAGAAGGGGCACCTGCGGATGGCGATGTGGAATGCCAAGGCGCGCGGGATGCTCGGGATCCACGCGGGGGCGAAGCTGCTGACGGCGCGTGACGCGCGGACCGGGGCGCTGAAGCGCTACGCGATGATCCTCTTTGGGCTGACGGCGACCGGGAAGACCACGCATGCCTGCCACACCCACGGGCTGACCGCGCCGGGGGAAGGGATTGCGATCGTGCAGGATGACCTGGTGTTCCTGCGGCCCGACGGCGGCGCCTACGGGACGGAGCGTGGGTTCTACTTAAAGACCGAAGGGATCAACGCACAGACGCAGCCGCTGCTCTACCAGGCGGCGACGTGCCCCGACGCGGTGTTCGAGAACGTCCTGGTGGATGCTGCGGGGCGCGTGGATTTCTCCGACGAGACGCTGACGTCCAATGGCCGCGGGGTGGTGCAGTGGGCCGATTTCGGGTCGGCGAAGGCGGCGACCCCGAATCTGCCACCGCTCGATGACGTCGACGGCCTGATCGTCGCCTTCATCACCCGGCGGAACACCGTCGTCCCGATTGTCTCGAAGCTCACGCTGGAGCAGGGGGCGGCCGCCTTCATGCTTGGCGAATCCATCGAGTCCTCCGGTAGCGATCCGCGGCGCGTCGGCGAATCAGTGCGCGTCGTCGGGACCAATCCGTTCATCGTTGGGGATCTGGCGGCGGAGGGGAACCGGTTCTACGACATCGTGCGGGCCCACCCGGAGAAGGTCCAGGGCTACCTGCTGAACACGGGGGGCGTCGGCGAGCTCATCGAGCGGCAGCCCGACGGGACGAAGGTGGTCACCCGGCGCGTGCTGCGCGTCGAGATCCCGGAGATGGCGGCGATCATCCGCGGGATTGCGCGGAATACGATCGAATGGGTGGAGGAGCTCCATTTCGGTACGCGCGTGCCGAAGGCGGTTGAGGGGGTGGACCTGACGAAGTTTGACATGAGTCGATTCTACACGGCGGCGCAAGTTGAGGCGCTGGTGACGCAACTCCAGCGCGAGCGGGCCGACTACTTGACCGCGTTCCGAGGATTGCATCCGGCGATCGTGGCCGCCGGCACCGGCGCCGCCCAGGCCGCCGCGTGAAGGGGCGCTGCGCATGATCAGCATGACCGGATTTGGCCGCGCCCAGCGCCGGGGACGATGCGGCACGGTCGTGGCGGAACTCAAGAGCGTGAACCACCGCTATCTCGAGGTCAGTTGCCGGTTGCCGGAGGGATTGGCGGCGCTGGAAGAGGTGGTGCGTCCCCTCGTGCAGCGCCACGCCCAGCGCGGCAAAGTGACCGTCAACGTGAACATCCAGGGACGGCCGGCCACGACGGTGGCGGTCAATCCGACGGCGGCGCGACAGTACGTGGCGGCCCTGCGGTCCCTGCAACGACAACTGCACCTGCCGGGCGCCGTGACGATTGATCAGGTGGCCGGATGGCCGGGCGTCCTCTCGACGTCGACGGCCGATGCGGTCGCCGCCTGGCGACCCCTCGTGACGCAGGCGGTGTCGGCGGCAGCCGGGCAATTGGTGCGGACGCGGCGGCGCGAAGGGCAAGCGCTGGCGCGAGCGCTGCGGCAGATCGTCCAGGACCTGACGCGCGCGACGACGGCGCTCGCGGCCCGTGCGCCGCGCGTGGTGGCGGAGTACCGGACGCGGCTTGAGGAGCGGATCCGGAGTCTCACGACTCAGCCGTTGGATCCGGGGCGGCTCGAGCAGGAGGTCGCCTTTTTCGTGAAGGAGTGCGACATTGCCGAGGAGCTGACGCGGATCAACGCGCACGTGGCGCATCTGGCCGCGCTCATGAAATCCGCCGGTCCCGTCGGGCGGACGGTCGATTTCGTCGCGCAGGAGCTGCAGCGGGAGGTGAACACCGTCGGCTCCAAGGCGAACGATGTCGAGGTGGCTCAACTGGCCATCCGGATGAAGGGCTGGGTCGAGCAGCTGCGCGAACAGGCGCAGAATCTCGAGTAGGCGGCATGCGACGGGCCGGTCTCCTCTTCGTCCTTTCCGCCCCCTCCGGCAGCGGGAAGACGACACTCATGGAGGAGTTGCTGCCGGCGGACCGCCGCCTCGTCCGCTCGGTCTCGATGACGACGCGGTCGCCGCGGCGCGGGGAGCGGCAGGGGCGGGAATATTTCTTTGTGACCCCGGGGCAATTTGCCGAGGCCCGTCGGCGCGGGGCGCTGGTGGAGTGTGCGCAGGTGCTGCATCATTGGTACGGGACGCCGCGCCGGTTTATCGACGAGGCCCGTCGGCGCGGGCGGGATGTGTTGCTCGGGATCGACGTGCAGGGGGCCCGGCAGGTGAAGCGCTCCGGCTACCCGGCCGTCACCGTGTTCATCCAGCCGCCCAGCGTGCGCGTGCTGCGCCAGCGGCTGCAGCATCGGGGCACGGAGACCCCGGCGCAGATCCGCGCCCGGCTGGCGCTCGCGCGGCGGGAGCTGCAATGTGTGCCGGAGTTTGATTACGTTGTCGTGAATGATCGGTTGCGCGAGGCCCGTGCGCAGTTGCAAGCGATCATCACGGCGGAGCGATGCCGGGTCCGCCCGGAGTGGACGTGAACCACCGCAGGCAGGGACGAGGGAGGCAGGGATGAGTGGATCGTCGGTTTATGTGCCCATTGAGCCGTTGCTGGCGAAGGTTGAGAGCGTCTACAAACTGGTGATTCTGGCGGCCCGGCGGGCCCTGGAGCTCAACGAAGGGGCCCCGCGGCTAGTCGAGGGGGATCCGAAGCAGAAGCCCTCGACGACCGCCCTGGATGAGATCGCTGCGGGCAAGATCTCCTACAAGGTCAAGGGCCGCAAGACCCTGGAGCTCTAAACGGATGGCGACGGCGCGGAAGACCATCGTGGTGGGGGTGGCTGGCTCGATCGCCTGTTACAAGGCGTGCGAGGTGGTCAGCAACCTCACCAAACTGGCGGGGGTCGAGGTCCGGGTGATCATGACCCCGGCGGCCGCGCAGTTCGTCAGCCCACTGACCTTTCAGACGTTGTCGGGGCATAAGGTCTACCAGGAGCTGTTCGACGCCCCCGAGGAGTGGGATCTGTTACACACGTCGTTGGCGATGGCGGCGGATCTCGTGCTCCTCTGTCCGGCCACAATGAATCTGATCGGTAAGCTGGCGCATGGGATCTGTGACGATGTGGTGACCAGCGTGGTGTTCGCGACCAAGGCCCCGGTGCTCCTGGCGCCGGCGATGAATCGCGAGATGTATGCCCACCCGGCCACACAGGCGAATTTGGCAACGCTCAAGCGGTTCGGGTACGACTGCGTGGGCCCGGTCCGCGGCGAGCTGGCCTGCGGCGTGACGGGCGTGGGCCACATTGCCGAGCCGGCGGATGTCGTGAAGGCGGTCCGACAACGGTTGCGCCGATGAGCCAGCGGCCGCTCACCCTCCTGATCACGGCGGGCCCGACGCGCGAGCCGATTGACCCGGTCCGTTATCTCTCGAATTCGTCGAGCGGGGTGATGGGGCATGCGTTGGTGGCGGAGGCCCGTCGGCGCGGGCATCGCGTGGTGTTCGTCACCGGCCCGACGGGGCTGCCGGCTCCGCGCGGGGTGCGCGGGCTCGCGATCACCACGGCGCTCGAGATGCAAGCCACGGTGGAGCAGGAGTTCCCGCGGGTGGACGCCGTCATCATGGCGGCCGCGGTCGCCGACTTCCGGCCGGTGCGCACGGCGGCGCAAAAAATCAAACGCTCGGGGGTGGCCGGCGGAATCAAGTTCTGGCGGCTGGACCTCATCGAGAATCCCGACATCGTGGCCGGTCTGGCGGCGCACCGGACGGGGCAGGTGATCGTGGGGTTCGCCCTCGAGACGGCGCGCGGGCTCACCAACGCGCGGGCGAAGCTCAAGGCCAAGCGGCTCGACGCGATCGTGTTAACGCAGATGGCGGGCCGGCGCGCCCCGTTTGGGGCGAGCACGGTGGATGGGGCGATCCTCGACCGGGAGGGACGGACGCAGGCCTTCCGCCGCCTGGCGAAGCCAGTGCTCGCCCATCGCATCATCGCCACTGTCGAGCGCCTTGCGAAACACAGAAGTTAGGACGCCAGGAAGGTAGTACATTACAGAGGATTTTTACGGCGGAGAAAGGAATCACAGGGGAAGAACCTCCAAGTTCGTCCCCTATAACTGAACCCGACATGATTGGTGGCGCGCGATCGCCGTTGCCTGTGCACCAACTTCGCACGCGCGATCACCTTGGGATCGTCGGGTTCAGTTGGCGCGGTAGCCAAGTGGTAAGGCGACGGTCTGCAAAACCGTTATTCGCCGGTTCAATTCCGGCCCGCGCCTCCATCTTGGGGCGGGTGGTGGAATGGAATACACGGGGGACTTAAAATCCCCTGGGCGTTAGCCCATGTGGGTTCGACTCCCACCCCGCCCACTTGCGCATGAGGAGTGTGGGAGTCGCGGGGGCTCATAGCTCAGCTGGTTAGAGCGCTTCCTTGACATGGAAGAGGTCAGAGGTTCGAATCCTCTTGGGCCCACCATTTGATGAAGAGATGAAGCGAGGAATCCCTGTGCCACAGACGGATACGGGTTCAACAGGCGTGACGACCCCTCCCCGGGAATTGCTGGAGCGGTCGCCGGCCCTATCGGTGGTTATTCCGGCCTACAACATGGCGGCGCCACTGCGGCGCTGCCTGCAGGCCGTGCGGGCGTCGACGGTCCCGCTGCACGAGGTCATTGTGGTGGACGACGCCTCGACCGATGAGACCACCGAGGTAGCCCGGGCCTTCGGGTGCCAGATCGTTCGCCTGCCGGCCAATCGGGGCCCAGCGGCGGCCAGGAATGCCGGCGCGGCCGTGGCCTCGGGAGAGCTGCTGCTGTTTGTGGATGCCGATACGGCCATGTTCCCGTCGACGATCGTCCAGGCCCTCGCTACGCTGCAGGCGTCCGGAGCCGATGCGGTCTGCGGGGCGTTTGCCTCGGAGCCCCTGAATGCCGGGTTTTTTCCACGCTACGCGGCGCTGCTCAAGCATGAGAGCCACGGACACCGCGTGCGCCCCTACAACGTCTTTGCAAGCCAATGCGGGCTCATCCGGCGAGCCGTGTTCCAGGCGGCCGGCGGATTCACCCCGTTCCGCCCGGGGGTGGATATTGAAAATGAGGAGTTCGGCCGGCGCGTGGCGGCGCGGTGGCGCCTGGTGCTGGATCCGGCCGTGCAAGTCCGCCACCAGTTCAGTGCGGGGCCAGGGTTGGCGGCCAAATGGTTCCGTCGCGCGTTTTGGTGGGCACGTTATTTCTTGAGGCACCGCACGTTCGAGCCGGTCCTGATGACGCCCGGCGTGGCGGTCGGCACGCTGATGGGGCCGGTCATCCTGGGTGGGGTCGCGGCGGCGGTTACCCTGTCCGGCACGGCGGCCTGCCTGGCCCTAGTGGCCCTGGGAGGAGCCCTGCTCCTGTTTTGGCGAAGCTACGGCGATATCGTGCGCCTCGCCCGTCGAGACGGGGGCTGGAGGTTCGCCGTGGCGGTCCTGGCCGCCACCCTGGGGATGTCCTGCGTGGTCAGTGCGGGGGCTCTCGCGGGCTTGGTGAGCGGCCCGCTCCCGCTGCCGGGCCCCGAGGCGGGATCATGATTCCCCGATGGCTCGATCGCGCGAGCATTCTGGCCGATCTGGCGCGGCAGCCCACGCCGATCTATCTCATTCTGTATGTGACCGCGCATTGCAATTTCCGGTGCCGGATGTGCTTCTACCTCGATCAGATCGAGGCGGCCTCGTCGAATGAGCTCACGCTCGACGAGATCACACAGATCTCCCGCTCCTTTGGCCGGCTGATCCAGCTCTCGTTGACGGGCGGAGAACCCTTTTTGCGGCGCGACCTGCCGGAAATCATCGAGACGTTCGTGCGCCAGAATCGGGCGCGCTATATCACCATCCCGACGAATGGCTCGATGCCGGACCGCGTGGAGGCGATCGTGCGGCGGGTCACCGCCCAGTGCCCCGACACCTGCTTCCGCATCCCGCTGTCCGTCGACGGGGTCGGCGCGGCGCACGACGAGATCCGGCGGACCCCCGGGTCCTTTGAGAAGCTCCGGGAGACCTACCGGCGGTTGGACGCCCTGCGGGCAGGGTCGCACAACCTGCTCATCGATGTCAACATCGCGTTCTCGGGCCTCAACCAGGAGGCGATCGACCAGATCGTGGCGTTCGTCGACGAGCATTGGACGGTGGACAACCTGAGCGTCACGTATGCCCGCGGCAAGATCCGCGACGCGACCGCGCGCCAGGTCTCGGCGCAGAAGTACCGGGCCCTCATCGGCCGGCTGCAGCAGCGGGTGCGGCGCCAGGAAGTGCGGCCCTGGTCGTCGCTCATCCGGGCGGTCATTGCGGAGAGCTGGGAGACGATCGCCAAGACCCTCGAACGCGATGCTATGGTGATCCCATGCCGCGCGGCGGCCCGCAAGCTCGTGGTGATCAGCGAGAAAGGGGAGGTCTACCCCTGCGAGATTTTGCCCGGCGACCGGTTCGGGCTGGGCAATCTGCGCGCCGAGGGCTATGACATCCGACGGGTGCTGGCCACCGCCCGCACCGCCGGCGTCCGAGACTACATCAAGGACACGCACTGTCACTGCACCTTCGAGTGCGCGGTGAACACGAACGTGGTCTACCACTGGCCCGGCTACCCGAAGCTCTTGTGGCGGGCCCTGAAACCCCGTTGGGAGGCAGCCCGTGACGTTGTCACGTCCCGCGCCTAAGGCGTCGGCCCCGCACGGGCTGGAGCCGCTGCGGCACTCGGCGGCGCATATCCTGGCGCAGGCGGTCAAGCGCCTCTGGCCTGAGGCGCGGCTGGCCATCGGCCCGCCGATCGAGGAGGGCTTCTACTATGACATCGCATTCCCTGTGCCGGTGACGGAGGAGGATCTGCCGAAGATCGAGACGGAGATGCAGAAAATCATCGCGGAGAATCACCCCTTCCGGCAGTCGCAGAAGCCGCGCGCGCAGGCCCTGAAAGAACTCGAGGCGGCGCGCGATCCGTTTAAGGCGGAGATCGTGCGGGAGCTGACCGATGGACAAGTCTCCTTCTTTACCGACGGAGAATTCACCGATCTGTGCGCCGGGCCGCACGTTGGCTCGACGGGCGAGGTGAAGGCGGTCAAACTGCTCTCGGTGGCCGGGGCCTACTGGCGCGGCGATGAGAAGAACCCGCAGCTGACCCGGATCTACGGCACGGCCTTTCATTCCACGCAAGAGCTCGAGGCATTCCTTGCGCTCCGCGAGCAGGCGAAGCTCCGCGACCACCGGAAATTGGGGCCCGCCCTCGGCCTCTTCACGATCCTCGAGCCGGCGGGGCCGGGCCTCGTCTTCTATCTGCCGAAGGGGGCGCTGGTCCGGCAGTTGATCGAGCAGTACTTGCGGGAGGAGCATGCCCGGCGCGGCTATCTGCCGGTGATCACCCCGCATTTGCTCCGTGCCAACATCTGGCAGCGCTCGGGGCATTATGACTACTACAAAGAGAACATGTACATCTTCAAGGTGGAGTCGCAGGAGTTCGGCCTCAAGCCGATGAACTGCCCCGGCCACATCCTGATCTACGAGACCGGCTTGCGCAGCTATCGCGAGTTGCCGCTGCGCTTCTTCGAGCTGGGCACCGTTTATCGCAATGAGAAGTCCGGCGTCCTGCACGGACTGCTGCGCGTGCGCGGGTTCACGCAGGACGACGCGCACCTCTTCTGCCGGCCGAGCCAGCTGGAGGGGGAGATTCGCCAGGTCGTAGACTTCATCCTGGCAGTGATGCGGACGTTCGGCTTCACGGCGTTTGAGGTGGCGGTGAGTACCCGCCCAGCGCAGTTCCTTGGGGACCCGGCGCAGTGGGCCGAGGCCGAGACGATTTTGCAGCGCGTGCTGACCGCCGCCGACATCCCCTACACCGTCGAGGCGGGGGAGGGGGCGTTCTACGGACCGAAAATTGACATCAAGGTGCGGGACGCGCTGAAGCGCGTCTGGCAATGCGCGACGGTGCAGCTGGACTTTGTGCTGCCGAAGCGGTTCAATCTCACCTATGTCGAGGAGGATGGCCGGGCGGTGCCGCCGGTCATGGTCCACCGGGCGATCCTCGGCTCGCTTGAGCGGTTCCTCGGGATGCTGATCGAGCAGTACGCCGGGGCCTTTCCCGTCTGGCTGGCGCCGGTGCAGCTGGTCGTCATCCCCATCGCGGCCGCGCACCAGGCCTACGCCCAGGCGCTCGTGGCGCAGGCCCGCGCCCGCGGCCTCCGCGTCGAGCTGGATGACCGGAACGAGCGGATGCAGGCCAAGATCCGTGACGCGCAGCTGACGAAGGTGCCGTACATGTTTGTCGTCGGCAATCGAGAATCGGCAGACCAGACCGTGTCGGTGCGCACCCGCGCGGGCGGGGACCAGGGGGTCCAGCCCGCGGCCGCCGCACTCGACCGGATTCTGGAGGATGCGACCACAAGGAGGCTCGACTGATTCCAACACCCCGAGATCGGATGCCGCGGACGCAAGACCCCAATGAACCTCGTGTGAATGAGCGGATCCGTTTCCCGCAGATCCGTCTGATCGGTGCGGCCGGCGAACAACTCGGGGTGACGAATCCCGCCGAGGGGATGCGCCTGGCCCGCGAAGCCGGCCTCGATCTGGTCGAGGTGGCCCCCGCGGCCCGCCCGCCGGTCTGCCGGATCATGGATTTCTCGAAGTACAAGTACGAGCAGGCCAAGAAAAGCAAAGAGGCCCGCAAGCATCAGCGCTCCACCCACTTGAAGGAGATCCGGGTCCGCCCGCACATCGAGGACCATGACTACCTGACCAAGTTCCGGGCGCTGGAAAAGTTCCTCAAGCGCGGCGACAAGGTGCGGCTGACCCTCGTCTTCCGCGGCCGCGAGATGGCGCACCAAGAGTTTGGCAAGCGGGTGCTCGACCGGTTTATCGCCGACCTTGCCCCGCAGGCGATCGTCGAGCGGGCCCCCGTGCAGGAAGGGCGCATGATCTTCTTGACGTTCGCGCCGAAACCGTAGACTGTAGAGGAGTCCACCTATGCCGAAGATGAAATCGAACCGGTCAATTCGCCGGCGTTTCCGACGGACCGCCACAGGGAAGCTGATGCGCGCCCACGCGAATCGCCGCCACTTGCTCGGCCACCGGACCCACAAGCGCAAGCGGCAGCTGCGCCGGGCCGACACGGTGCACTCAACCCAGGCGCGGACGATTGACCGTCTGCTCCTGCCTGCATAACCCAAGGAGCTCGCTCTCATGGCTCGTGTCACGCATGCCGTCTCCAGTCGGAAACGCCACAAGCGGATGGTCAAGTCCGCCAAAGGATATTGGGGCAAACGGTCGAAGCTGTATCGGCGCGCCAAAGAGACGCGGCGCAAGGCGATGTGGTACAGCTACCGGGATCGGAAGGCCCGCAAGCGGGATTTCCGACGGCTCTGGATCGCCCGGATCAACGCGGCCTGCCGGACGACCGGCCTGACCTACAGCCGGTTCATGGCGGGCCTGAAGCGCGCCAATGTCACGCTCGATCGGAAGGTCATTGCGGATCTCGCGGTGCGGGACCAGACGGCGTTTAAGCAGTTGATCGAGGTCGCCAAGAGCGCGGCGGCCTAGCCAAGGTAAGCGCTGAGGATGGATCTCGCGACCCTCGAGACCCGGCTGGCGGCCCTGCGGCAGGAAGTAGAGGTTGCGCTGGCGCAGGCGCCGGACGTGACATCGGTTGAGCGCCTACGCGTCACCTACCTCGGACGCAAGGGGGCGTTGCAAGAGCTCTGGAAGGTGTTGCCGCAGTTGCCGCCGGCGGATCGGCCACCCGCCGGCCAGCAACTCAATGCAACTAAGGCCCAATGGACGGAGGTGTTCCAGACCCGTCTCGTGGCGGCGATGTCTCAGGCGGTCCTCGCTCGGTTGTCATCGCCGCCAACGCTCGATCGGACGATGCCGGGCCCCCCGCCGGCGATCGGCCATTCCCACTTGATCACGCAGGTGATCGACGAGGTGCTCGCCGTCTTCGAGCGCCTGAACTTCACCGTGGTCGAGGGGCCGGAGATCGAGACCCCCTTCTACAATTTCGACGCGCTCAACATCCCGTCGGATCATCCTTCGCGCGAGTCGTTCGACACCTTTTTCTTGGCCAGCCCTGAGCCCGACGCCTACCTGCTGCGCAGCCATACCTCGCCAATGCAGGTGCGGTACCTCCAGCAGCACCGGCCCCCGTGCCGTATCGTCGTGCCGGGCCGCGTCTTCCGGCCCGATGCCGTGGACGCCTCCCACTGCTTCCAATTCCATCAGATCGAGGGGCTCGTCGTCGAGCCCGGCGTCACCTTCGCCGACCTGAAGGGGCTCCTGACCGCCTTCGCCCGCGCCGTCTTCGGCTCGGAGACGACGATGCGATTCCGCCCGCACTTCTTCCCGTTCACCGAGCCGAGCGCGGAGGTGGACATCCGATGCATCTTCTGCCGCGGCCACGGCTGCCGCGTCTGCGGACAGAAGGGATGGCTCGAGATCCTCGGGGCAGGGATGGTGCACCCGCACGTCTTCGAGGCGGCCGGCTACT
>OBEQ011766210.1_pt1 | contig 33625 bp, 44 predicted proteins | sample 1670901 | NCBI WGS metagenome assembly OBEQ01 (sample SAMEA104232315, study PRJEB22302) | groundwater metagenome | biome: forest; feature: aquifer; material: groundwater | place: USA | collected 2011-08-07 | depth 5.4 m | reverse complement strand
TTCTAAGAAAGCATAGAAGCCTTCCAGTAAAGGAACTAAATTTTGAAATAGTCAATGAAGGAATAGTAAAACGAGGATGGTTGTTGTAGTTTTCTAAGGGGTAAAATTTATAAGGGTTGTAATTTAACGAAGTGTATGACAAAAACACAAGTTTTAGAAGAAGTTCTTGAAGGTTATGAAATATCAGAGTTTTCAAGGGGATGGGTTGAGAGAAGTCATACTGATGAAGAAGGAATTAGGCAGGCCTACGAAACTTTGAAAAGAATGGGATTAACAGATGATAAAATCGCTACATATACTCAATTACTATTTATGGGTTCTGAAAAAATTGATAGAAACTATAAAGCATTAAGAAAGTTAGGATTAACTGACTGCAAGATTGCCTCACGAGCTGAATTACTTGGAAGAGATCCAGAAATAATCGATAGAAACTATAAAGCATTAAGAAAGTTAGGATTAACAGATAAAAAAATAGCAACAAATGCTAATTTACTTGGAAATAATCCTAAGACTATCGATAGAAATTATAAGGCTTTGAAGAAGTTAGGATTAACAGATAAAAAAATAGCAACAAATGCTAATTTACTTACAATGAATCCAAAAACTATACATAGAAACTATCAACATCATGTTGGATTATTAAGACAAAATTATGAAGAAAGAAATTTAGGAAGAGAGTCTATTACTAGGCAAGGATCATATTTAGGGATACCTCCGGAAACAATTAATACTAATGTTCAATATCTTAGTTCATTAGGAATTGATTATCACAAAGGGCCATTATTAGGGACTACTACTCAATTGAAAAGAAAGAAAATGGTTTGGTTATTAAGAGAAGTATTTGATTACAGAGATTTATCTGATGAACAAAAGCCGGTAGCAATAAAAAAAATGTATGATTTTTTAAGAGATAACTCTTACCTTTTGGTACAATCAATTTCCGCTTTGGGAAAATCTAAAGATAAGATTAGGGAAAAAATAAGCAGATAATTAATTATTCCCAACAAACCTAGGTTCTGGCTTTTTATCATCGCCATTTACATCTAACTGCTTTTTAGATGGACATTCTTTATTAAAACATAAAATCCACGGACGCTTGCCTTGTCTAAGCACAAGAACCATTGGCCAATTACATTCTTCACAATTCTTTTCTGCTTTTTTTACAAGAGAACGAGAAGGCAAAGAATATGTTTGTTTACATTCGGGATAATTAGTACATGCAATAAAATAAGATTTGAATCTGGGAGTAAATTTTATTGTTAAATTGCCTGTTTTACAAGTTGGACAAATAACCTCTAGTTTATTATCTTCTTTCTGTTGTTCCCATAAAGCCTCATTTGCAGCTATTAACTCTTTTCCTATATTTTCTTGATTTTTCTTAAAATCTTCAGAAATTTTAATTAAAGCTGTTTCTGCTTTTCTCAAAGTAGCCTGCTCTTTCTTATCTAAATCCTTTTTAGAACCTCTTATATTCTCCATATCTTTCTCTATTTCTCTAGTAAGTTTTTCATCAATAATTATAGGAGAATATTTTTTTAAACTATCAATTAATTTTATCCCAAGTTCTGTTGCTTTTATTGATTTATCCTTAATATAATTTCTAGTGTATAAAGTTTCCAAAATATTAGCACGTGTAGCTTTGGTTCCTAAATTTCTCTTTTCTAATTCAGTAAGCATTGAAGCAGGAGAAAATCTTTTTGGAGGCTTAGTTTCTTTCTCTTCATTTCTTACTTTCTCAATATCAACCTGCCCATTAAAATCTTTTATTTCTTTTTCCTCCATTTTACTAGGATAAACATCCATCCATCCAAACTTAATAATCTCCATTCCTCTTTCAGCAAACTTCAATCCATCAACCATTAATTCTATTTTTTTATTCTCGAGTTCCGCAGAGTCACAAAAACAACTGATAAATCTTTTAACAATTAATTCATATATTTTCTTATCCTGATCAGTAAGTTTCTCATAATTTCCAGTAGGAATAATTGCTGGGTGTGCAGGATCTGATTTATTTCCTTCTATAGGCTTACTCTTTGTTGCTTTTTTAGTTTCTGGAAAATGTTTTGATAATTTTTTTAATATTCCTAATGGATCCATAGCTTCCGGAATCTTCTGACTAGAAGTTCTTGGATAAGAAATTAAACCATCAAGATACAATTTTTGAGCAATCTGCAAAGTTTGATTAGGATTTATAGAATAGAACTTATAAGCTTCAGTCTGAAGTGTTGTAAGATCAAATGGAGCAGGCGGTGAAATTACTTGTTTTGTCTTATTAGTACTTGCTTCAGCTTTTCTCCCTTGTATCTTATCAAACTTTTCTAAATCATCTTTTTTTGTTATATCTTTTATATATTTTAATTCAGTTTTATTCTTCCCATCATTAATCTCTATAAAAACCTGCCAATAAGCACTTGGCTTAAAAGCCATTATTTGTTTTTCTTTTTCAACAATCATATTTAATGCCGGCCCTTGAACTCTTCCTATACTCATTATCTTAAATTTTCCGGCTTTCTTAATAGAGCTCATTAAGGCTCTACTCAAATTTATACCATAAAGCCAATCTAGAAAATGTCTAGTCTCTCCAGCAATTGCCTGTCCCCATTCTATTGTTGGATTAGCATGATCATATGATTCTTGCAATTCATTGGCAGTAAGAGATGAGAACTTCATTCTCTTTGCATCAGATTGTTGTGTTATAAATCTAACAATATTATATCCTATAACTTCTCCCTCTATATCAAAGTCTGTTGCTATTACTATCTCACTTGCATTTCTTACCAGTCCTTTAATTACATCATAATATTTTTTAGTGAAATCATTCTTTTTGACTTCATAATTTGGAAACCATTTTATATCAAATATTGGAAAATCAGTTCCTTTTTTAGTTTGTGAAACAGTAAATAAATGTCCTACTGCACATGCAACAACTACTTTTTTTCCATTTCTATTTAATTCATAATAACTAACTCCTCCTGGCTTAGCTACTTTCTTATCATTTCCATTAGAAAGCGCTGCTGCAATTTTAGCAGCAGCCTGTGGCTTCTCAGTTATCACAAGAGAATATCCAGACGGATCTAATTTTATTGGTCTAGAAACACTTTCCTTTTCTTTATCTTTTCTTACGCTCTTTTTCTTAGGTTTTTTCTTTCCAACAAATTCAACAGTTTCTAACTCTTCAACAGTTGGCTTAGGTTTTACAGCTATCTCTACAGTTTGTTTAACATTTTCAGGATCAAAAACACGAAATTCCTTTCTTTCAATTTGTTCCTGAGATGATTTTTTTGCCATTCTATTAATTTGAATAACAGATTTAATAATTTACCAAAAATCTTCTACAGAGTTCGGGTCAAATACTAATTGTCATGTAGTAGCTTTTCTAGAATTAGATAGTTTAAAAAGTTTTGGAATTAACTAATAGGGCTAATAATCAAAAAATTCTCTGGCTTGAAGTAAAATAGGAACTTTAAATTCTCTAACTAAATTATTAACAATTGGTTCTAAATGAGAAGCATAATCTACATCAATTTTTATTTTTATTTCCTTTAATTCCCTAACACCAAAAATTTCTCCAACGTCTTTACTAAATAATCCAAAGAAACCCTTTGTAGTAATATAACTTCTTGAAATTCCGTCATAATTATATCTTAATCCAACTTTCCTTAATTCTTGGTCTAATCTTTCCTCAAGCCGATATTCATCATTACTCATAAGATTATCTAGAAATATTCTTTATATTAATTTAGATACTAAATTTCAATAATAGTTCCTTTTTTTCCTATACAAAATACTCTTGTTTTTCCTATCTTCTGACTTAATCCTTCAGCCTCATGAATATGCCCAGATAAAAAAATATCAGGCTGAAATTCTTTAATTGCTTTTTTTAATGCCGTACTCCCTGGAATTCCTGAAAATTCTGCTTTAGTTCCAGAAGCATGAATATGACTAACCATTATCTTCTTCTCTAAATCTTTTATCTTATCAAAATCTTTCTTTAATTTTTTAAAAGTCTTATCTTCATTTAAATTCATCTGCCAATCCGGACTTCCAACTCCAAAAATTCCAACATTGCCATACTTAACATAATGATCTCCAACATTCTTAACTCCATACAACTTAGACAAAAATTCTATAGTTTCCGAGCTATCCCAGTTTCCTGGAAGAATAATAACCTTTTCTCCTCTATCTTTAAAAGGTTTGATTAAATTTTCAGTTTCTATCATTCCAGTTATATCTCCAGCAAGAATAACAAGATCAACATTTTCTTTTTTAGCTCTTTCAGCTAATCTCTTAGTTGCATTAGTATCTCCATGTATATCAGAAGCTGCAAGAATTTTAAATTTCTTTTTCATATTATCTTTGAGAATTTAGAGTTAATAAGTTTTTTGAGTATTATTTTAATTGATATAAAAAAGGATTAGGAAATAACTTCATATCAATATTGCATTCATATATCCTTTCTAATTCAGACATCTGTTCAGAAGTAAATGGCTCATATCTTACAACACTTCCATCTCCTAAATAAATATTTCCTTTAGGACTTCTATTAAGTAATGTCCTTCTTTTATATTTATTATTAATACACATAACAAAACAAGCAAAATCAAGTGAATCACATCTGACATAAGAAGATGGAAACGGAAAATTTAAGGATATTTCTGCAAATTCCTCGCCATCGCTATCTATTCTTCTTCCAATAAAAGAATCAAAACCATAACTTTCAATAGTATCTCTATGTTTTATTTCAATCATTTTTTAGCTTTTATCTCTTTAAACCCAGTATATTTTTGTAAAGCCTTAGGAATAATAATGCTTCCTTCCTTTGTTTGATGATTTTCCATTATAGCAATTAGCGCACGTGAAGTTGCTATTGCTGTATTATTTAATGTATGGGGAACATACTTATCTCCATTTCTTTTTTGAGCTCTAATCTTTAATTTTCTTGCTTGTGCCTCAGTTAAATTTGAACAAGAGCCAACCTCATAATATTCCTTTAATATTGGAGAATAAGCTTCTATATCCACTTGTTTACATTTTAAATCTCCTAAATCCCCTGAGCATATTTCCAAAACTCTACAAGGAATCTCCAATTCTTTGAAAATTTCGATAGTGATATTTTTCATATCTTCAAAAAACTTCATAGATTCTTCAGGTCTACAAATTACAATCATTTCTATTTTATTAAACTGATGAGTTCTATACAATCCTTTTTCCTCAATTCCATGAGCTCCAATTTCTTTTCTAAAACACATTGAATAAGAAGTATTCATTATAGGCAAATCATCATCAGCTATCAATCTATCAATAAATCTTCCAATTAATGAATGTTCGGAAGTTCCTATTAAATACAAATCCTCTCCTTCAATTTTATAAATTTGTTTCTGTTGATCATTTAAATCAGTAACATTTTCTATTACTTTCTTTCTCAACATCAATGGGGTTTCTATATAACTAAAACCTTTTTCTATCATCTTATCAATTGCAAATTTTATCAAAGCCTGATTTAACAAAGCCAACTGATTTTTCATATAATAAAATCCTTTCCCAGAACTTTCAGCGGAACTATCAAAATCTAACAAACCAAGACTTTCTCCAAGTTCTATATGGTTCTTCAAAGGAAAATCATACTTCTTAGCAGAAAGAATTTTCTTAGATTCTTTATTATCTTTATCTGATTTTCCAATCGGAACACTCTTATCCATTATATTTGGAATCTTAGTAATTTTTGTTTCTATCTCATTTTTTAATTTTTCAGCTTTTTCCTCTAAATCTTTTATTTTATCTGGAATAACTTTAGCCTTTTTAATCAAATTCTCTATCGGCTTTTTTTCTTTTTTAGCAGTATTTATTTGCTCAGAAATAAGATTTCTTTCTTTCCTTAAATTATCTATTTGAAATTTAATTTTTCTCCAATCCTCATCATCTTTCTTAATCTCATCTACTAATTTTAATTTTTCATCTTGAAATTTTTTCTTAATATTTTCTTTTACAAGTTTAGGATTCTCCCTTATAAGATTAATATCTATCATCACTCTTAAAGAATAAATCGATATTTAAATATTTCTTGAAATATATTAAGGAAGAACATAAATATTTATAAACAAAATCGTTTTTATAATAAGAATTTGGGCGGATTGTTGTTTGGTTAGTGCCCGTGTTTTGATTCTAGGTAAATTAAAAGCTAATAAATGCTATAAAAATGAAACTATACATAGGTGGACCTACTGAAAGACAAGAATCTAAGGATTTATTATTAAAAATCAGAGATGCGATACCACAAGGATTTGAAGTTTTAAATCAAGATTTAGAAGTTGATTTATACAAAGCTGAGCAAGCTGACGCTATATTCTGGAGAATGGATCAAGCAGATGATTCATCCTGGGCCGTCGCAGGTGTTGCTAAAGCAGGTAAAAGGCCTATAATTCCTATCTGGAACGCTTCATACGCTCCAAAAAATTTATATGGATTCCAGAAAGATGTTCAAGAAACAAATAAGAAATTTATAAGAAAAAATTCTGATAGAGAATGGCCTTCTAAAGACATAGATGGATTAATCGAAGATTTGAAAATATTAGAACAAAACCCTGATTGGAGAGGAATAAGAAAACAGAAACCTGGAAAGGAAAATGTTAATTTGAACCTGCCTTTATACATAATCGGTGATTCTAGATGTTTGGAAAATGCATGGGCCTTTTATGAAACTAAAAAAAGATTTGAGGAATGCGGAATCCTCTGCCATATCCCTCCAGAAGTTTTAGATGGAAGTTACGATATTAGAGATTATCCTAAAAGAATTGATATGACAAAGGGGACTGTTGATGACTGTGCTGACTACGCATCTACAAAATCAAGTTTTCTAATTGGAAGGGCAGATCAAAAGAATTTATTAGGTTCAAGATTTGAAGAAGGAGTTGGTTGGTTTGAGAGTAAGCCAATTTTATATAAATACCAATATTTATTTCCTCCAAGAAGAGAATTTGACAAGTATTTAGATAGAAAAGATCCTAGCATGCATTTCTCATCAGTCTATAGACAGAATGAAGAATTATGGAAAATTAGAGTTCATGAGGATTTAACTGAGGAAGAACTAGCAGGAGTTATCATAAGGGCTAGATATATGAACAATGGTAAAAATTAAGGATTTAACTTTGAAAGATATAGAAGGAATCTGTGATCACGGTTTTTTGAAATTGCCTGGTGAATTTATTTCAAAAGTAAATGAGGGTGAAAGTTCTATACAATTAAGAGAAAAAGCATTTTATGATTTTCTAGAACCTATCTTCTCTGATAAAATAAAACCTTATGCTGTTTGTGTTTATCCTGACGATGTTTCAAAAGCTAGAGGATTTTTAGGAAAAAATCCTGTAAAAATAGCAAGTGTTGTAGGTTTTCCATATTCATCTAACACAAAATTAAAAGTATATGAAACAAAATTTGCAATTTCTGAAGGAGCTAATGAAATTGATATGGTCTTAAATTATGAATCTCTAAAAGCTGGAGATTATAAGATCGTTAGAGACGATATAAAAGAAGTAACAGAAATCTGTCATAAAAAAGACGTTTTATTAAAATTAATTCTAGAAGCATGTGAATTATCAGCACATCAAATTTCACAAGCTTGTAAAATTGCAGAACAATGTTATGTAGATTTTGTTAAAACTAGCACAACATATGGATCTTATGGAGCAAGAGCAGAAGATTTAAAAGTTATGAGGGCAAACTTCAGTAGAGGAATTAAGATGTCGGGAGGAGTTAGAGATCACAATTTCAAAGACTTACTTAATGCTATAGGAAACAACGGAGAAATAGAATTAAATCCATTAAAAATCAGAATTGGAGAATCTGGATTAATTATCTAAAATGAATTTAGAAAAAGCTATGGATTTGTTTTATAGAACTCTCGATTTAATTAAAGATCCAGGAATAAAGAAGTTTTCTTTAAATGCGGCGAAAAAAATTCCTAAAGAGTTTTTTATAGCTAAAAGTTCTTCAAGCGGACATTATCATACTCCTGAAAATAACATTAAAGGAGGATTATTAGTTCATGTTCTTAAAGTAGAATTGTATGGAATTGATTCATGTGAAAATTTATGTCCAGAATACAAAGATCATGTTTTATCTAGTGCTGCCTTCCATGATAGTTGGAAGGGAATGAAACAAGTTAATGAAAATTGGGAGTGGGATGGATATGCACCGGATCATGCCTTGCTTGCTTATAAATGGCTTGAACAGTTTGATTTAAATGAAAAAGATAAAAAAATTATTAGATCTTCTATCAGAACGCATATGGCTGATTTAAGTTATCCTGATTCTGAGAAAAACCTCGCTCTATTTGAAAGATTACCTCTTCCTCAAAGGATTTTACAGTTTTCTGATCAAGCTGCTAGTAGAAGATGGGATAGTTTTATTCCAGGAATCGATGTTATTGAATTAATCAAAGTAAATGGACTAAAGAAAAAAAATGAAAATAATAATGAATACGAAAATAGAATTTATGAAATTGTCGATAGTTTAGTTTTGAAAGGATTGGAGAAAGCCATTGATAAATTATACAAGAGAAAAGCAGCTTAATCTTCTTTATCTTTAGGAATTCTTCCCTTAACCGTATTCTGTCCTCTTCCCCAAGCAAATATTTTCTGTTTTCCCTCGGTTTTTTGCTCCTCAGGTTTATCCAATGAAACAAGCAAAGATTTATTCTCTGGATCCAAAGTTACAGATCTCTCATAGGGTGGTCTGTAAAACTCAAATGTCTGATTACTTTTTGTATCTAAATACGGTGTTCCATCGTTTCTTGTTTTTTTCTGATCACATATTCTTTTAACACTACATATATCACATTTTTTACCAGATTCTTTGTATATATTGCCATCTCTAACATCTCTCTTTGTCCCCTCAATCATCTGCATTAAATCAAAAAAATCTTCATCGGTTCTTTTACTAGTATTAATTGTATTTGGAACTGTAAATTTTGGCTTTTTACCGCCTGCTATTATTTCATCAGCTTCAGCTTTTTTTAACAAAGCCTCCATCATAAAATATTCCACTTTCATATCTTCCCAAACAAAATTAGGATTTCCCATAAATTTACCTCTAACCTCCTCCATTCCGACTTCTTTTGCAAACTTTTCATCCATAAAAGCTCTAGTACAAATAGATAAATTATAGAAAGTTAATTGAGGATCATGTTTCAATTTCATCTCCCCAAGCCAAGGCTTTCCAGACTTGTAATCCCTTACATAAAGGCCATCTTTCTTTCGTACGTCATCTATTCTTCCATTAAATTCAATTTTACCAATTCTTTCCCCTCCTAAAATCAATCCTTCAATAGAAAATTTAAAAGAATGTTCAGAAAATAATGGCGGTCCTTCTTCTAATAAAACATTAAACAATTGAAAAGCAATTTTTGGAATTTGATTCTTTATAATATATTTTTCAGTATCGTACGCCCAAACAATCTTATTTTTCTGTGTATCTTTAATTTCCTTCCTCTCGTACTCAGAAGGCTTACTAATAGAATACAACTTTTGAAGTTTCTCCTCTTTAGCACGATCCGCAAAAGCTATTCTATTCCATTGCTTAGCAGCATATTGAGAAAAGGTTAGTGGATCATAATACCTTTTCTTATCACTTGCCTTTTTTCTTGATTTTTCATCTCTCTCAACTTCTTCCTTGCTACCTAAATTATACCAAAAATTTTCTATTATATGATGCAATAATGAGCCCTTAGCATAAGCAGAAATAAAATCCTGTGGAACATGTTCTACATGTTTAAGATAAAATCTCATTCTACAATAGTTTGCATCATCTATTTTTGTAGCATTCCAAACATCGGGTTTAGCCATCTCAATAAACATTTTCAAAAATATTTAAATATACTCTCACTCTACTAGCTAAAATGATGAATAAGAAAATAGCCTTAATCTCTATAACTATACTAGTTATTTTACTGACAACAGGATATCTTTATTTCTTTCAACCTATAAATAAAAACAAAACAGTTCTAAAAAACCCTATAGCTCAAATTATTTCTCAAAATACAAAAAATGGAATAGTGGATAATGATGCTGTAATAAAACAAGGAATTACAAACTTTAATTCAGACTATATTAATTACATATTATTGTCTTTGGGATTGGGAAAATTACATAAATCGCTTTTGGGTTATGGAAATCCTAAAATAGAATTAATTATGGATAATGATGAGTGGAATAGTGAACTTATCAATGGAGGATTAAAAACTCAAAAAGGAGAAATAACCGATCCAGACATAAGAATCTCAATGTCTAAAGAAGAAGCTGTCAAAGCACTTCTCTCAGACAATATGGAAAACTTTATGAAAAATTCAATAATTAATGGAAACACAAAATTAGGTGTAGTTGCAAGTAAAACTGAATTAGCAAGTAAAGGTTATTTATCAGTTTACGAGAAACTAACATGAAAAGAACTTTCGTAATAAATATAATCGAATACTCACTTCGTAAAGGTAAATTATTTTCATTACTGTTTGGTTAACTTTTTTTATAGAAAGCTTTATAAGCTATTATATGGACTAAATATATAGTTCCTAAACAAGCGTTTTGGAAGATATAATAAATAAATTTGATATAAATCAAAAATGAAAGATAATTTTGATATATTTTTTAGAAGGAAACCGGCTTTAATGTTGGTTGCTTTAAGAAGGATGTCTAAGGTAAGATATGGTTCTCTTCTTGCAAAAGAAGTTGACTGTACGTATTCACATGCCGTGAAGATACTGCAGACATTGGAGAACTTAGGATTGGTTAAGTTCGAAAAGAAAGGGAGAATAAAACTGATAGAATTAACTAAGAAAGGTGAAGAGATATCAGATAATATAGATTCTATAAGAAGAAAGCTAATGTAAACCTTAGGTTTTTATTTTTTTTATAGAGAGGTGTTTTTTATTTTAACAACTCATTTTTAATAATTCATCAATTAATTTCTTTTCAGAATAATTAACTATTACATCTTCTAAGCATACAGCCATATACAATAATTCTGCCTCATTTAAATTTTGCACATCTCTAAAATCTGCTTTATGTAAATAAGTACAAAGAAAAAGAGTTTCCAATAAATTAGCTCCTTTAAAATCAGCATATTCGCAATTAGCCCCTTCTAAATCTGTTTTTTTTAGATAAGAATTTTTAAAATTTGCAAACTCTAATTCAGCTCCTTGTAAATAAACTCTTTCAAATCTTGAATTTTCAAAATTAGTTCTATGATCTTCATCATTTCCACAAGCAACTATTTTATTCATACGAGATCCCTCAAATTCACAACCGCTGAAATTTGCTTCTATAAAACTTGCCTTTATCAATCTTGACCCTTTAAAATTAGAACCCATTATATTTGAATAATCAAATTTAGCATTCTCAGCTCTTAAATGAGGTAAATATAAACCATCAGTAACTAGACCTAAACATTCTGATTGATTTAAAGTTACTGGATCTCTTACTAATTGTCTTTTCTCATCACTCTTTTTAAAATAATTATTTAGTTCTTCAAACCTGTAATCATTAAGACAAAAACTTTCTTCAAGTTTTATACATGAAAAATCCCTCCTGCCAGCAAGTACTTGATCAACAAAATCTCTTCCATTTACATACCTCAAATTATCCATAACCTTATTTATTAATTGGATTTATAACTATTATTATACTTAAAATCATAAAAACAGAGTACTAATTACTTGTTTTTAGGATGATCAGAAATTAAAAATACCTAAATTTATGACATTAGATTATTTGTGAACAAATTGCAGAATATGTAAAGTTAAGAGAGCACAACCTCCGGCAACTCTTATACACCTCGTAAACTGGCTCTTTAAACTTGCATTGGGATGTTCATAAATTCTAAAGAATCCTTCAATGATCAAAAATAATCCGGCAATAAAAGCCAATATATCAATAGTTATAGGATCTAAATAACTACAATCGATTTTCACACTAGACTCTCCTTTTAACTGAACAGTAATTGCTAATGCTATAGTCATTAATGATAAAACTAAAGTAAATAATAATGTTGTCTTTAACTTATTCTTTTTCGCCATCTTTTTTATTAACAACTATTAGACATATTTAAACTTTCTTTAAAGGAACAAAAATAAAACCGGGAAATTCTTCCTTTGACATTTTACCATTTACCTTATTTATCTTCCAAATAGAATTTTGAACTGGACAAACTAAAATTCCATTCTCTTTTAATTGATCAACAAGATATAAAGGCATTTCATTTGCTGAAGCACTAACTAAAATTCTATCATAGAGAGCATATTTCTTCAATCCTTTATTCCCATCTCCCTTTATTATCTCGATATTTTTATCTTCTTTTAAAACCTTAGTTGATTTTTCAACTAATTCTGAAATTATCTCAACACCGTAAATATTTGAACCTTTACTTATTTGATTTATTAAAGAAAGAACATATCCACTTCCGCTTCCAACTTCTAATATTTTTAAATTATTTTTTAATTCTAATAAATCTAGCATAAAAGCAATTGTATAAGGCTGTGAAACGGTAGCATTTTTCATCAAAGGAATTGGCTCATTTTCATAAGCATATTCTTTATATTCATCTGAAATAAAATCCTCTCTATTTACCTTATCAAAAGCGTTTATTATTTTATCAGAAAATTTTTCAGATTTCAAATAATTAATAAGATCCTTTTTATCCATTAAAATAGAAATAGTTTAGATTATTTAATCTTAATGACCTTCAAATTCAACTAAAGAAAAAATATTATATTTTGAAAGCTTTTCTCTTCCTTTAAGATCTGGAAGATCCACTATAAAACAAACACCTGCAACAGTTCCGCCAGATCTTTCAATTAATTTACAGCCAGCCTCAGCAGTTCCCCCAGTTGCAAGCAAATCATCTGCTAATAAAACTCTTTGTCCAGGTTTAATAGAATCAATGTGTGCATGTAGCGTATTATCTGCATATTCTAGACTATAACTTTCGGATAAAGTCTTGTGAGGAAGTTTGTTAGGTTTCCTAAGAAGAACTAACCCTTTGCCTAATCTATGAGAGAGAGCAGAAGCTACAATAAATCCTCTCGCCTCAATTCCAGCAACTAAATCAAAATCATGATTTCTATATCTATTATAAAAAGCATCTATAGTTTTTCTCTTACCATCTGAATCCTCAAAAAGGGTAGTTATATCTCTAAATAATACTCCTGGCTTAGGAAAATTAGGAATAGTTCTTATTTTACTCTTTATATACTCTCTATCTTTTTTTCTAACATAATAATCTTCAACTTCATCAATATGTTCTAAACTCTTTAAAATTAAATTTGTAACTTTTCCAACACTTTTTGAAAAAGTTTCTTTTATCATGTCCCAATTTACCGATTTACCATCATCTTTCCAAGAATCATAATCTGTAGATATGGCTATACTCTGATAAGGAATTCCAGCCTCTTTAGCTAAAAAAACTTCTGGACAGGTAGACATGTTAATTATATCTGCACGATCTCTAAACTTTATACTCTCTCCTCTTGTTGAAAATCTAGGACCTTCTATTGTAACAACCGTTTTATCTCTATGACAACTATATCCTAATTCTTCGCACATATCACTAAAAAGATTTCTCAATCTAATATCAAATGGATCTGCCATTGGTGTATGCATAGTATTAGGATCAAACTTAAATTCTTTCTTGGCCTCTTCAGATTTAAACCCATCTGGATCATAAAAAGTCGTTATTCGTTTCCTTGTAGAATCAATAGCCTGATTAGGAAGAACTAAGTCTCCTGGCTCTATTTCATCTTTTAAAGAACCTACTGCAGTAGTTGCAATAATATATTTACAGCCTTCTCTTCTTAATGCGTATATATTTGCCGCATAAGGAACCTGGCTAGGGCCTATAACATGTCCTTTCCCATGCCTTGAAATTATACAAACATCCACTCCCTTAATAGTTCCACAAATCAAATTAGAACTAGTTGTTCCATAAGGAGTTGCCGCAACAGCCTTCTCTTTAGCGCCCTCTAGAAACTTTGGATCTTCTAATCCACTACCACCTATTATTCCGACCTTCATTTTTAATTAAAATAAAAAGTTTATTAATAAACATTTAGGCAATTTTATATATAGATTTTATTACGTATTAGAATGAAATACGAACCAAGACCTATTTTTATTGAGAGAATAAAAACTCTTTTAGATAATGAAGAAGATGTTAATGAATTTTTTAGATCTGCAGAAACAACTAGCAAAAAATCAATTCGTGCTAATACCCTAAAAATAAGACCTAATGAATTAAAACTGCTTTTAGAAAAAAAAGGTTGGAAAATTCATCAATATAGAGATCACCCTGAAATTATGCAAATTCTATCTAGTTTAAATCCTGGAGAATTGGGAAATTCAATAGAACACGTAATGGGAAAATATTACATACAAGAGATAACTAGCATGATGCCAATACTTGCTTTAAATCCTAAAGAAGAAGAAATGGTTTTAGATTTATGTGCTTCTCCTGGAAGTAAAACTACACAAGCGGTTGCTTTAATGAAAAATAAAGGAAATATTTTTGCAAATGATGTTTCTATTGGTAGAGTTTCTATTTTAGCAACTAATCTAGAAAGAATTGGAGCAACAAATGTAGTTATAACAAGACATGATGGATTAATTTTATGTAATAAATTTAAGAAACTTGGAATTAAATTTGACAAAATACTTTTAGATGCTCCATGTTCTGGAGAAGGAGGATTAAGAGCTAATCCACGAGTTTATTTAGAATGGTCTGAGAAAATGTTAAGAAGTCTCGCAAAAACACAAAAGAAATTAATAAATGCTTGTTTAGAAATTTTAAAAGATGATGGAGAATTATTATACAGTACTTGTACATACGCTCCTGAAGAAAATGAATCTGTCATCCAACACGCTTTGAATAATTTCAATTTAAAAGTTGAAAAAATAAATCTTCCATTAAAAACTCGTCCAGGAATAAAACAATGGAAAGATGAAACTTATAATAATGATATGGAAATGGCTGTAAGAATATACCATCATGATAATGATTTGGAGGGATTTTTTTTGTGCAAATTAAAAAAAATAAAATAACATGAAAATATTAACACCTGCGGAAAGAAGAAGACTATTAAAAAAATTAGAAGAACTATATGGAATTGAAAAGTTGAATTACATAATCCTTAAGTTTGGAAATGATAAATTAAGATTATATTCTGGAAGTTTATCTCCTGAAGAATTATATAAAATAGATAAAGGCATGAGAGTAGAAAATGTAGGAATATATTTTGCCAGAGAAAATAAAGAAATTAGATTAACTTTTGACTCTTTATTTTTATTTGATATAAAAAAGAATATTATTGATATAACAGATGAGCAATTGAAAGAATGGTTAAAAGGAAACGAATTAAACATTCCATGTGAAAAAAGCTTTGTCATTCTAAGAAATAAAGGAGAATTTTTCGGAACTGGAAAATCAACAGGAGAAAGAATAACTAATTATGTTCCAAGAGAAAGAAGAATTAAATAATATTAATTATTAATTAGTATGCAGTTTCGGGGTGTTTTAATTCCAAATAATAATTATTTAGCTTTGCTATAGCACCTTTATTATTGTAGAAAATATTTTTTATAAAGTTTAATGCATTTCTTTCACAATCTTCCTTAGCTTTATTATTTGCGTTATCTTTTTCTAATTCACGATATGTATCTATAAAATTAGCCAAATTTTTTTTTACTATATTAGATTGTCTTCTAGCTGTTCGATAATATTTTACTCCCTTTACAACCCTTTTTGGTTTATCAGGAAATAATCTTCTTAATAATGTTAAAGCCTTATAGTTCTGTTTCTTTTTTTCTTCCCTATTATCTGCTAGAGAATAATTTACAGCATAATTTTCAAGTCTTTGTTTAAGTTTTCCCATGCCTAAAGAAGATTTATATAGTATAAAAATTTTTGTAGAAAATGAATGAAACCGATTTAAGCAATTACAAGAAAGCTGGCGAAATTACTGTGAAAGTCAAAGAATTCGCCAGAAAATTCATTAAAAAAGACATGTTATTAACCGAAATTGCAAAGAGAATAGAGGATGAAATAAAAGAGTTAGGAGGAAAGCTAGCTTTCCCTGTCAATCTATCAATGGATGATATTGCTGCTCACTACCATCCTTTATTTAATGATGAGAAAAGAGCTGAAGGTTTATTAAAAGTTGACTTTGGAGTCCATATAGACGGATGTATAGCTGATACTGCTATTTCAATCGATTTAACAAATGGAAAATATAAAGAATTGATAGAAGCAAGCGAAAATGCTTTAAATCAGGCCTTATCTCTTTTAGACGAAAATCCTACACTTCATGAAATAGGAGAAACTATTCAAACATCAGTAGAAGAAAGAGGATTTTCTCCAATAGTAAACCTTTCAGGTCATAGTATTGAGAAATATGACGTTCATGCAGGTATCACGATTCCTAATTATGGAAACAATAGCACAGTCAAATTAAAAGATGGAGTTTATGCAATCGAGCCTTTTGTTACAACTGGAGAAGGTAAAATTTACGAAGGAAATAACGGAAATATTTACATTTTACATAAACCTAGAAATATAAGATCTGAAATAGCTAGGAGAATATTAGATTATATTGTAACAGAAAAGAAAACCCTTCCATTCTCTTCAAGAGAATTACAGGAAAAATTCGGAAACATGGCAAGACTAGCTATAAAAGAATTAGAACAAAATAATGTAATTAAAGCATTTCCTCAATTAATCGAAGTTTCTCATAAGCCTGTTGCACAATCTGAACACACCTTCATAAAACATAATGGAAAGATTATTGTTATAACTCGTTAGTTTTTTATATTCATAACCTTCTTGAAATCTTTAATTATATTACCTTCGCCTTCTTTTTCAACTATTTCCCATGCTCTTTTATAACCAGGATATTTATTACATATTTTAATATCCCTATCTAATCTTTTTTTGTTAAATAATTTTAAATAGATCTTCTTATGAACAGCATGTAAAAATATATGAGCATAAGTTAATCTATCTTCATTGGGATATCTTTTATATAGATAATTTAACCATTTACGAAAATTTTTCCCACCTTGAATCTGAATCTGATGAATCATTTCATGAACCAAAGTATCTATAAATCTACTCTTATCCTTAAAATAGATTATAGTCAAAGGATCAGAGAAACACCTTCCATTTGTTATAATATAACATCTAACTACTTTCTCCTTCCATTTTAAACCAGTTATTTTCTGTATTTCTATAAGAACCTTCTTTTCTTTTTTCCTCCAGAACTTTTCTATACTTTTAGTATAATTTAACATAAACTTATAAGGTTTATTTTTAAACTTCCAAATTCCATCATAAACCATAGAATATCTAAACTCAATTTTTGGGATCATAACAAAATAAGATAAAATATGTTCTTAAATTTAGCTAATCGACAAGGAAAAAGTAAAGTATATATACTTCCTTGCCTTATAAATATTGAGTGATTTTGAGTAGTTCTTATAGGTAAAAATTAAAGAAAATTGGAGATTAAAATGAACGAAATTGTTAAAATGCCATGGGTATCTGAAGAATTAGAAATCAAATGTCCTAAATGTGGAAGCTATAAAATTGTCCTTAAAGCCCTTCCAGACGGCTGTTATGATTTCCTTCAATGTTATAATTGTGGTTACCAAAATAAAAACGTGGAATGAAAGGTTTAAATAGTTTTTTTCTTATTTAATGCAATGAAAGATTCCAAACACGTTTACAATATAATCTTCATCTTGGTATTACTCGTTATCGCAATAGCTTTAGTTGGCTTAGTTTTTCAAAATAAAACAGCAAATACAAATTCAGGCTCTAATACTAATAATCAAAATGAAAATCCAAATCCGGGAAATGTTATAGTTCCAGCAAATACTTCTCCTACTGTAATTATAGATAAACCTTTTTCAATAGAAATTACAGATCAAAAAATGGATATGCTTAAAATTACAAATATTGGAGATCAAGCTTATTCCTTGAAAAGAATTGCTTTCTCAAGTTGTGGTTCATTGATAATTAATGTTCCATTAGACATAGGAAAAAGTTACGATTTCAAAGCTATTTGTGGAATAAAAAATAATGAATATATTTCTGTTGTTTATTCTAATACAGATGGATCAAATCAACAAACAGTAACTGGACAAGTTAAAACTAGTTAAAACTAATCACAACAATATTTAAATAATTAAAAGCCGACCAATTTTTATGGATTATTATATAGGGGTTATTAGCGCAGGTTATAAGGGATATGCTGTAGGAATTTATTCTAAAGGCCATGCTATTTTTGATAGTTCTAGTTTTGAACCGAACTTTCCAAATGTTATAAGAAAATTAGCTAAGCTTGCTTTAGACCATCCAGAAGCATTTGAAAATGTACATATTCACATTGATTCTCCAAATCTTTCAGGAGAAGAAGATGCTATCAAAGGTTTACAAAAATTAGTACAACAAAGCTTAGTTGAAAAAATATAATAAAGTATGTGTCTCAACGTTTTATAATCTAATCAACCTAAATATTGAACAGGTTTCTCTAATGCTGCCTTTGCACTTTTCAAATATTCTGTTTCTATCCTTCTATATCTATCGATATCAGATTTAGTAACTGAAGCTCCGACTTTTTTTAATGCTTCTTCAAAATGTTTCATCCTTACTTCTTTACTATTGATATTTTCTCTTAAAGCCAACATACCTGCTTCTCTAACTAAAGATTCCATGTCAGCTCCAACATAACCTTCGGTCTTTTCAATTATTTTCTCTATATTAATGTCTTTTGCTAAAGGCATATTTTTTGTATGTATCTTAAAAATATTCTCTCTTCCTTTTGTATCGGGTGCTGTAACTAATAAAATCCTATCAAATCTTCCAGGTCTTAACAAAGCACTATCTAACATATCGGGTCTATTTGTAGCTCCAATAACAATTACATTAGACAAATCCTCAATACCGTCCATTTCAGCTAATATTTGATTTAAAACACGGTCAGCAACCTTTGTTCCTTGTTCTAATCCTCTCTTTCCAGCAAGAGCATCTATTTCATCGAAGAATATTATACACGGGCTAACTTGTCGAGCTCTTTCAAATATTTTTCTAACTCCTTCCTCCGATTTTCCTACCCACATAGACAATAAACTTGGACCTTTTACTTGTATAAAATTAGCTTCTGACTCTTTAGCAACTGCCTTTGCAAGGAGAGTTTTACCAGTTCCAGGAGGTCCATATAATAATATTCCTTTAGGAGGTTTAATTCCTATTGTCTCAAAGGATTTAGGATATTTAAGAGGCCATTCAACAGCTTCTTTTAATTCTTCTTTTATACCATCTAAACCGCCAACATCACTCCAATTAATATTTGGAGTTTCAATTAAAACTTCTCTCATTGCACTAGGTCTTACAACCTTTAATGCTTCTTCAAAATCCTTTTGAGTTACTCTTAAATTTTTTAGAACTTCTTCAGGAATCGGCTCTCCTTCTTTTAAGTCAAGTTGAGGAAGTATTCTTCTCAAAACTATCATGGCTGCTTCTTTTGCTAAGGCAGATACATCTGCTCCAACAAAACCATGTGTAACACTAGCAAGACGATCTAAATCAACATCTTTTGTTAAAGGCATTCCTCTAGTATGAATTTTTATAATTTGTAATCTTCCTTTTTTATCTGGAGCTCTAATTTCTAATTCTCTATCAAATCTTCCGGGTCTTCTTAACGCTGGATCAATTGAATTAGGTCTATTTGTAGCTGCAATAACAATTACTTTTCCTCTTGATTGCAAACCATCCATCACTGTCAATAACTGACTAACAACTCTTCTCTCAACTTCTCCACTAGAATCTTCTCTCTTTGGAGCTATTGCATCTAATTCATCTATAAAAATTATCGAAGGAGAATTTTTCTCAGCTTCTTCAAAAATATCTCTCAACTTTTTTTCTGATTCTCCATAGAACTTACTCATAATTTCAGGACCATTTAATAAAATAAAATTAGCCTCTGATTCATTTGCAACCGCCTTAGCAAGCAAAGTTTTACCAGTTCCAGGAGGTCCATATAATAAAACTCCTTTAGGAGGTTCTATTCCTAACTTTTCAAATAATTCTGGATGCTTTAATGGAACTTCAACCATTTCTCTTATCTTCTTAACCTCATCCGTCAATCCCCCAATGTCTTCATAAGTAACTTCTGGGAAAGTTTCTTCTCTTATTTCTACCGGTTTATTACTTAAAACTAATTCTGTATTCTCAGTTATAAAACAAGGTTTATCTGGAGTAACATTCACAACAACAAATCTAATTTGTTGCATTATTCCTCCTAAGCTTCCAAATCCTCCCATTCCAAACATTTCACTTAAATTTCCAAAAATATCATCTATATCTCCAAACTCATCATTAAGAATATCTTTTCTTCTTTGAACGCCTCCAAGAACAACTATATCTCCTTTTACTACAGCCCGTCCAAGTAATCCGGGCTTTATATCTCCTTGAACTCTAAGTCCTTTTTGAGCAGGAGCAATAATAACTTTTTTAGCTTCTCTAATTTCTGCTTTCTCAACAATTACATTTTCAGAAACACCAGTTCTTGCATTCTTTCTTATAATGCCATCAACTCTAATTATTCCCTCTCCAACGTCGGCTGGATAAGCTTTATCTGCAATTGCAACAGTTTCTCTCTCACCTTTAATGATTATAACATCTCCCCTATTAATCCCAAGTTTTCTCATTACTTCATAATCAACTCTAGCAATTCCTTTATATGCATCATCTTGTAATGCTTCTGCAACACGCAACTTAACTTGGTTTTTAGTTGTCATTTTGTTATATTACCTATCATCTTCATTATTTATATTTTTATGTTCGCCCTTATGCTCATACAATTTATCCTGTCTATTTCGCATTGGAAAATCTAATCTTATTCTACCAAATTCTTCAAAACATAACTTAACCATATTATCCATCACCTTCTCTTGTTCATTCATAAAATCAACTATTTCCTTCGGAATAGAAACCGCATATGAATTTCCAACAAATCTCATCTTAACTGAAAATTCTTTTTTCTTTAAAGCAGAAAAATTATAATATTCTTGCTCATCTTTTGGATGAATTATTTTTGCACTACACTTTGGACACATAACTGCTCTAAGAATAAATCCGTTTTTAGTGATTGTAATTGGATTCATTTGCTTATCACATTTACTGCATACTATTTTGTTATCGAATATATCTGTCATCTTTGTTATTTTTATTTATTTTCTGATTAGTAGCTATACCCAAAAAAAAAGGGGTATAGCCGAAAGGGGTTGGGTAATAGTGTATACTATTAATGTATACACACAATAGCTATTTATAAATATTTCTATAACCTATTATAATATTCTAAGATTTAAAAACCACCTTCTCCTCTTATAAAAATGAGTTTTAAAGATACATTCAATAAGGTAAAAAAAGGCTGGAATTGGCTTTGGTATTCAGATTCTTTTTTAAGTTGGATTACAGCAGTAATTGTTATATTCATTTTCGTTAAATTCATCTTTTTTCCATTACTATCTTTAACTATGGGAACTTCGCTTCCCCTCGCTGGAGTTGAATCTAGTAGTATGGACCACGGAATAGTAACTGATGATCTAGGAAGATTAACTTTATGCGACAATGTTGAAAGCAAAAAAGAATCTATTGACTTTAATAAGTATTGGGAAAATTGCGGAAAATGGTATCAAGATCATAATATTAATAAAGAAGATTTCTCAACCTTTAATCTGAAAAACGGATTTAGCAAAGGAGATATAATAATAGTATGGGGGAGATTTACACCCAAAGTTGGAGACGTTATAATCTTCAAACCTAATTCAGATTCACTGGCACCAAGGCCCATTATACACAGAATTGTAAGTATAAATAATGGAATAATGCAAACAAAGGGAGATCACAACGGACAGCAATTATCAGCACAAAATAATTACTATAAAACAGATGAAACTCATATCGCTAAAGATCAAATAATAGGAAAAGCCGTCTTTAAAATACCTTATTTAGGATGGATCAAAATCTTATTCTCAGATATCGTCAGTAAAATAACAGGCTAAACTGGTAGCTTATACGTCTAATTTATTAGATTTTTAATTTACTCTTCCAATAATGTTCAGTATCATAATGTCATAAATTTAGTTTGTTTTAATTTCTGATCATGTCAGGAACAAAGTTCCTGAGCACTCTCAAGTTCTTATAAACTTGAAGTCCTAAAAACAAACGGATTGAACATTGTTTTTAGAATCTTCGGCTTCTGTTGTTTAGCTTCTGTGATGTTTGTTATTTATGGTTATTGTATACACTACCGATATGAATGAGCTTAGAAAGATATAAATAAAAGAAAGGTATTTAAATGAAGTTAAATAAGTGGTTCAATGGAATTTTGTCCTAAATGTGGGTGTGTAATCGTTGAAAAAAATAGTAATTTTAGATGTCCTAGATGCAATTATAAATCAAAAACAAAGATCAAAATAGAGTCTTCTGAAAAAATACAAGTTAAACCTGAGATAGGAGTTATTACAGATAGTGATATTGATGTTTCTCCTGTAATAAGTGCTACCTGTCCAAAATGTAAAAACAAAGAAGCTTATTTCTGGACATTACAAACAAGATCTTCTGATGAAGCAGAAACCAAGTTCTATAGATGCAAAAAGTGCAAACATACTTGGAGAGACTACAACTGATATTTTAGTAGAGTATGTTTAAGTTTATATAAATCTTTAAATATCTTTTTTGTTTAAATGAAAAATGGGTGGATTAGAAAGTCTTGAAAGAGATAGAGAAAGAAGAGGAGAAGAAAAGTTTAGAAGAGACTATCTTAGAATGTCAAGAGAATTGGATAAAGATAAGTTGAATTTTTTAGTTGGTAAAATGGTTAGGGTTGGATTAAATGCAAATTCATATTTACACGATTCAACTGTCGGTTATTATATAAGTGAAGAGGAAGCAAGAGGAATACAAGTAGAAGAAGTTGTTGGTTATCTGAGAAAATATAGAATGGAACCTCATCCAGGCCCATCTCCTACTGGAAGAGATTTTCTAAATCCTCACGGTAATAATATTCTCATAAATCCATTTAAATCTTATAATTTTAATCGAAGCGAAGAAAGAATAATTGGAGATATTATGGTTCATGCAGAGTTTGTATCTTCTCTTAGTTCTATAGTTGAGGAATCAAATAAATTAAACGGCTAACAATTTCTAAGCATACTCTTTAAACACTTGGAGAGATTATAATTGATTCTAAAAGCGAATCTTTATATATGTGTTCACACATATATAAGTATGGTAAATATGACCTTATCAATTCCTGAAGAACTTCATAAAAAATGAAGAAATTATCTGAAATAAAATGGAGCGAAGTAGCCAGAAAAGCAATAGAACAAAGAGTAAATGATTTAGAAACAATTGAAAAAATAGCGAGTAAAAGCAAGCTAACTCAAAAAGATGCTGACGAAATAAGCAAAAAGATTAAAGAAGGAATTGCAAAAAGACATAATCTTTTTTAAAATCCATTATACTTTTCAACCATAATATTTAAAACCTAGAAAATTTAACTAATAAAAATGGAAACTGAAATAAAGATGGTTGCAGTTGCTTCTAAAGTTTTTTCATATAAGAAAAAACATCCAGATGCTATAATAGAAGAAGTTTTTTTAGGTGTTGCAGATTTTATTAATGATAGATCTGTAAGAGATGAAAGCACAAAAATAGCTATGATTGCTAGTGTTAACAAAGCATGTGACATGGCTGATAGAAACAGAAGCTTAACCGAAAAGGAATTGCTTAAAAGATTTATAGAAGACATTCCACAAATTTTAATGCATATAAGTCGTTAATATTTAATGTTCAACTTCGGGAGAATCAAGATTAACAATTCTGGGATTAACAATATCTTCAATGGTTGAAATTAAAACTAGCTTATCTTTAAATCTCTCATCAATCTTTTTAGCTAAGTTAAATTGATCAGGATCATTATCAATAATTTCTAAATCTTTTATAGCAATATAATTTTTACCATAAATTTTTCTAAGAGAAACTTGATGTTTAATAACATATTTTTTCTGTTCTTCAAAATACTCTATAAATTTTTGATCTTCCATTTTATTAAATTAAAGAATTACTTTCTTTTTTTAGATTTTGCAAGCTTCGAATTCTTCATATCTTCCATTAATTCAAGAATTTGTTTCTGCATTTCTTCTAATTTCATTATTTTTTCTCTTAAAGAAAAAATATCTTTTTTTACACCATTAAAAGACTTAACAATGTTTGATTCTAGACTTTTCATAATTTATGGATAAATTACCACTTTAAAATGGTTATGATACTCTAATATATGGGTTATATCACCCTAATTTTAAGTCTCAAGTAGTTTTTTAAACTTCTTTTTTTATATAAAGTTAGATCAAATATGGTCCCGTAGCTCAGCCCGGTTAGAGTACTTGACTCTTAATCAAGGTGTCGGGGGTTCAAATCCCCCCGGGGCCACTTAAATAACTTTAAAAAGCCACTATTTTTATCAGATTTATGAAAAACAAATCATTAAAATTATTACTAGCAAGTCTAGCTCTAGCTCTACCCTCTTGCTCTCTAAATCAAAATTGTAGTCAAAAATTGCAAAACTATGAGATAGTAGATTTAAGTACTTTAGAAAAGAAATTCGCTAGCAAAATGGATGTAGAAATGAAAAAAGAAGAAGAAGATATTAGATATATTAATTCAAGTCAATCGCCGGATCTTGAATATAATCAAAAAATGATGGGAAAAATAATAATAAGTTCTGGAGGAAAAGCTCTAGCAGAACTTGCTAAGGATTCTACATCAAAAACCGTTAATTCAAATTCCTCAGAATTTGGTTATGGGATCAATGTTTCTCCTACATTTAAAAAAGTTCCTGGAATAAATGCGAAAGTAAATTTAAAAAATTTAAACTCAACTAGCTATGATTTTACTAGAATTGAAGAAACATATTTAGGACTAAAAACTGAAGATAAAGCTATTTTATATTTAACCTCGAGAAAAAAATTAACTGAAAAATCCTATTTAGAAAGCAACCTAGAAACTAGCTCCGATGGTAATTCTGGCGCTAATATTGGATATGTAATAAAACGTTAAAACAAAGTTTTCTGTTTACTTCCTTTAATCATATCATCAAAATCCTGATTAAACAAAGTCAAAACTTGATTTGCGATAGGTTTAATTTGCTTATCTATGTAATGTTGGTAATCAATTTTATGTTTTAAATTTTGAATTGGTTCAGGTCCATCGAGAGTTACATAATACTTGATTATATTAGAATCTAAACTAAGTAATTTCCTAGCTGCCTTTACATGAGGAGGAGTTGTCTTAGTATATTCATCTAGATTCTTTCTTATAGATTTAGTATAGATTAACTGCCTGTCTAATTTTCCTTTTAAAATTTCATTTATATAATCTTTAATAAAAATATTTATTGGCTGTTTCTTGAAAACTTTAAGTAATAACTGTTTTTGAAAATTTTGTGCGGCCTCTGTCCAATCTCCTCTAATAGCTTCTAAACCAACAATTTCAACTTTTTCCTTACCATTTTTCTCCAAAAGTCCTGCGTATCTTTTTTTAGCGGCCTTACCCTCTTCTTCATTTTTATCTCCTCTTATTTTAGGAATCATTAAACTAAAATACAACTTTTCATATTCTAATTCTAAAAAAGATTCTCTATTGTATTTAGTTTTAACGTACTTTTTATAAAAACTATTGATATGAACTTGAATTTCTTTTCCAAGTGAATCAGCTTTTTCTTTATTCAATCCTGTTTCAACAAAAACAGAATCTGTATCTAAATAAATAACCTTATATCCAAGTTTTTCAATTTCTTTTGCCGTCAATTTTATTATAAATTGTCCAAAATGAGTTATTGCATTTGCAACTTTTAAATTGAAATATCTTGAATTGGGGCTTGCCAATATACCAAAGAAACTATTCATTATTATCTTTATAGCATAACTACTTAACTCTCTTTTTTCCTTTTTAGCAAGCTCTCTTGCCTGATGTAATTTGTCAATAATCATTGGGAGAACTCCATCTGTATTCTTGAAATAAGCTCCGTTAGGAGTCTCTATAGAACCTTTTTCATCTTTCTCAAGGTAAGATGCTGGATCAATGTTAAAAGTTCTTATTATAGAAGGATATAGGGATTTAAAATCTAAAATTAGAACATTATTATATATTCCAGGCCCAGTAGATTCTACATATCCTCCGGTAATTCTTTCTTCCTTTTTCACATACTCAGGTGTCGGACTTACTAATCCCTTTTTATTTGCATTTCTTATATACAAAGAATCAAAAGCTAAAATAGAACTAGTTAATCTATCCAAAGACAATCCAGTTAATTGACATCTTTCAACAGCCAAATCAATCATCTTCGTTTTTTCCAAAATATCATAAGCCAATTCGCAATCTAACAAATTGTAATCGACAAGTTTCTGTAAATCTCCTTCTTTTTTGGAATTATATAATCTCTCTATCTCATCATGTCTTTCCTTTCCTTTCCCTTTTATCAACTTTCCTTTTTTCAACAAAGATGTAGAAACATCTTCTAAAGAATAAGATTCAAATTCGGCGTTTTTTATTGTTGGAGCTTCCTTAATAAACGGATCTCTAACTAAATTCAATCCGTCTAAAACTTGTCTTCCAGGAACATCGGCTTTTGAAGATCTAAAAAAATCTGATTGAATCTTCAATCTAACCTGTTCCTTATTTCTTCCTAAATCAAATGGCATTTTATGTTTAGCAAATAAAGATTTTAAATAAGGAAGATCAAAATCAATAAAATTCCATCCCGTAATAACATCTGGATCTAAATCTAATAAAGCCTGTTTAAATTTCTCTAAACATTCTTCTTCGGTCTTACAATTTACACAATTAGCAAGGTTTTTATCAGAAACAAAAAAATTCTTCTTATAGTTATGAGAAGAAATTCCTATGCAAAATAACTTTCCACTTTTATTTGATTCTGTATCAATAGAAGCAATCCTAAGTTTTGGAACAAAACTTATCGATTTTATTTCAGGATTAATATAAACTCTATCGACTCTCTCTCCAACTTCATAATTCCCCTCTATATCTATACTTCCTAATATATCATTATCGATTATAAACCTAAAATTAGGTTTTAAATCTGCCTCATAACTATCTATCTTTTTATGAATATCATTAAAAAGTTTAGTCAACTCGGGACGAGTATATGCGAAAACCTTAACAACTTTCTCACCATCAAAATTAGTAAGCTTTGTTTTCTCAACCTTATACTTTTTCAACAGCTTACTTATCTTTTTCTGATCTTTCTCTCTAATATAAAAATAAGGCATAAAACTCTTTACAACTAAAAAAGACTGCCCATTTTCAAGTCTTCCATATAAATGAACAAAAGTCTCATTATTCTCTGTTTCATAAGTATTATAGACAATAAATCCTTTCATCGATTCAAAAACATTTTTTCTTATTTAAATTTAATAGTATTTTTTATTAAATTTAGTATCACTATATGGTAGTAATATAGAAACCTTTAAATACTAGTTTTTTTCTTTATTTATATGAAAATAAAATTAGTTGATTTAATCACAGACAAAGTAATAGAAATACCAGATATAGTTAAGATTACTATTGGAAGAAGTCACGAAGCAGATATTTCTTTAGATGGTTATATTGATGAAAAAGAAACTTTAAAGTATCTTTCTAGAACACATTGTATGATAGACAGTCAGAATGATCCACCATATGTAACAGATCTAGATAGTGTAAACGGAACATATGTAAATGGTGAAAAAGTAGAATCTACACAAGGACTTAGTTTAGTCCATGGAGACATTTTAAGATTAGATCAAAGAGGATTTCAAGTACTTTTTGAAAACAATAAAGCAAGACGCTCTGAAAAAACAAAAAAAATGGCTCAAAACGAAACTGTTACAATGAAAGTAGGAAGAAACTAAAATGGAAGAAAATGTTACAGACGTATTAGCAATGGAAAACTATGAAAGAATTTTAGCTGATGAAATTTACTTTAAAAAAGTTAAACCTAGATTAGATAATCAAATAAAAAACGCTAAACCTAGAAAAACAAAAAATGAATCACTTTATCAAAAATTAGTAATGGAAGCTAATAGAATGAAAGTTGATGTAGATAATATTTTTGCAGATACAGATACAAAGAAAAGACACTTAAGAGATATAATGGGTTATAAAAGATTAAGAGATACAGAAGGATCAATCCCATTAGATGATTGTTCTGATAGCAGGATAGGATATGTCTATAGAAAAGCATACTATTCAGGAAACAAATAATTTTATTAATTCTAAATTTTTAATTATTTAATGGGTTTACAAATAGGAGAGATAATTACAAAGAAAGAAATTGAATTTAAAGAACTTAAAGGAAAGACTATTGCAGTTGATGCCTTTAACTCAATCTATCAATTCCTTACTACCGTCAGACAGCCAGATGGAACTCCTTTAAAGGATAGTAATGGAAATATAACAAGCCACCTCTCTGGATTGTTTTATAGAAATATGAGATTAATTCTTGAAGGCATAAAACTCATTTATGTTTTTGATGGAGAAGCTCCAAAATTAAAAGAGAAAACACAAGAAAATAGAAGAGAGTCTAGACAGGATTACAAAGATAAATATGATCTTGCCAAAGCCGAAGAAGATATAGAATCTATGGGCAGGTATGCAAGAGCTGATGTTTATTTAGATGATAAAAAAATTAGAGAAAGTAAAGAATTGCTACATGCTATGGGAATTGCAGTTGTGCAAGCTCCTGGAGAAGGAGAAGCAGAAGCCAGTGTCATAGTAAAAAATAAACATGCTTATGCCGTTTCAAGTCAAGACTATGATTGTCTAATGTTTAAAGCACCATTATTAATTCAAAATTTAAGTTTAGCAAAAACTAGAAAAACAGCTGGAGGAATAAAGGAAGTTTTTCCCCAAATAATAAGTTTAAAACAAGTTCTAGAAGAACTAGAAATAAATCAAGAACAATTAATCTGCATAGGAATATTATGTGGCACAGACTATAATCCAAAAGGAGTAAGAGGTCTTGGTCCTAAAAAATCCTTAAAAATTGTAAAAGAATTTAAAACAAAAGAAAAAATATTCCAAAGCATAGAAGATGATGAAAAATATGAATTAGATTTTAATTGGGAAAATATTTTTAATGAAATAAATAATCCAAAGATAAATGAAAAAATCAAAATAGAATTTCCACAAATAGATAGAAAGAAAATTAAAGAACTCCTATTAAAATATGAATTTTCAGAAGAAAGAATTGATAATCAATTAAAAAAATTAGATGAAATAAAAAAAGCCAAAGAGCAAAAAACCCTCTTCTAATTATTAGTCTTCACCAAGTTCTTTCAAACCCTTTTCAGAAACCCTTCCAAAAGATTTAGTATTCTGCTCAGCACGACTAATTTCTTCATCTTTAGCTTTCTTCTTAGCAGCTTTACCATACATGTTTAATACTTTTACATATAGTATCACTAAAAAGAAAACGATCAAATAAGATAAAGCTAAGATCCATATATTATTAACAGCAAAAGACAAAGCGTCAACAGTCATGGAGATAACTTTTGAAACTCCAATTAAAGAGGCCACAATTGCCGAAAATAGAAGAGTCAAAATATGATTAAAATTAGTAAAATCTTTTACAGGAGTATAAATTATAATTATCAAAACTATCCATACACCTAAAGCTGTAAAAAAAGCCCATGAGAACGTAAATTCCATTCCAAAAGTTAATTTCCATATTGGGTTAAAAAAACTAAAAAATTTATCTCCATAAAAAAATATTGGTCCAAAAAATGAATTTCCTGCAAAGAGTTTTGTCCACTCTCTCTTCAAATAAGCAGTCTTCGATTCTTCTTTCTGATATTGATCAGCTTGGGATTGAAATTGAGCAAGGGCTTGAGGAAGACCTGTATTAGGATCTATATTTCCAACAACAGGAATATTACTTACTGTAGTTGGATCTCCAGGAAATGGAGGTTGCATTTGTGCATGAACTAAATTAATAAGAATAATAAATAAGAATAATAATGCTAAACTAAAAACAAACACAAACCCTTTTTTCATACAATCACTAAGAACTAGACGTTTTTAAAATTAATTAAGATGCTCCGGCTCTATCAAGTTCATCAAGTCCCTTTGCACCAGCCCTATAACCAGCTGCTCCTCTTCTCACAGTCCTTTCTGCCTTTTCTTCATCAGACTCTAAACTAATCTTAAAAAAGAACCTTCTGAAAACAACCATGAAGACAAAAACAAGTATTCCCATAATTATCCCTGCAAAATAAGGTATATTTTCTACACTGAACACAGGGCCAGTCCCAATATCTATTTTATACACAAATAAAGAGAAGTAATAAACAATATAAACTAACCAAGCGAGCCTAGCCACATATTCATTTCTTATTACACTAGTCGTAAAATAAAACATTATCACAAAAGGTATAATAGTTATTATTGTAGCTCCTAATGTTTGATATTGAACCAATACACTATCTATATATCCTGCAGGTAATCCATAAAATGCTAAAAAGGTAATAATCAAAGCAAAAACTGCACTAAATATTCCGCCATTATAACCTCTAAACATATCCATATTTCTAATTGCACTATAAACAAGCATCCAAACCAAAATTCCAAAAAGTATCAATGTAAAATTTTGTGCGCCTAAGTTTATTCCACTAAATAGACCAACAGCCTTACTTGCAAAAGTTTGAGCAGTACTATCAAAATTGTTCTGTGCAAAAACCAAGGGAGTTAAACTAAACAGTAAAACTAAACCTAATATTAACCCACCAACCTTTTTCATACAGCCTTTATGTTATTTTAATTTATAAATGTTTTGCAAAAATTTTAATTAACCATTAGGGGTAAACTTATCCTCTATTATCGACATAAATTTACAGGAATATTTATAAAGTTGTTTTTTGTAATTAGATAATGAAAAAGGGTGTATTGGTATCGTTGATCTTAATCATTGTTTCAATATTTCTAATCAGTTTTATCAGTGCTCAATCTCCAACAAATGCTGGTCCCACAAATAACATAGTTAGAGGGTTAGGAAATGTAATAGATTCTCTTGTCAAAATTGGTACTCCTATTATTTCTCCACTTATAGGAGAAGTTCCTGAAAGCCAAATTTTCTTCGCAAAGCTTTTGTTCTTTGTAATAATAGTATCAGTTGTATGGATTACTTTAGACAGAATGGAATTCTTCAATACCTACACTTTTGTTGTCTGGTTTTTGAGTATAGTTATAGGTATTTTAGGAGTAAGATTTTTTGATGCTGAAACGATTCAAGCAATCATGCTTCCTTATAATGTATTAGGTGTTGCCATAGCAGCAGGTCTGCCATTTGTCATTTATTTTGTTATAATGGAGTTCATGATTCATACTCCTACGCCTAGAAAGATAGGGTGGATATTCTTTGCCGTAATATTCATAGGATTATATGCTACTAGAATCGACGAATTACAGGGAATGGCTTTGTGGATTTATCCCGCAACAATCATTGCCTCACTAGCAATGTTAGTTTTTGATGGAACAATTCAAAAAATATTGAGAAATGCAAAACGAGAAAGACAAGACTTCAGCGGAAAACAAAAATATGAAAATGAATTACTAATACAACTTGATAATCTAGATAAGTTACTTGTTGCTGGTAGAATAGACGCCGGAGTTCATAACATACAAAAAAAGCAAATAGAAAGGCGAATAGCAAAATTATACAAAGCAAGCATTTAGATAATATTATAAACATATTTTATTTTTAATGAAGATGGAAAAAAAGTGGTTGGGAATATTTTTGTTAGGATTAATACTATTTAGCATAGTGCCCGTTTTTGCTCAGTATGGGAATTTTAATATTAGACAGGGAAGTGAAAATTTAATTAATTTTTTTGTTGATTGGGCAGAACCTATATTTGCAGCAGTTTTAGGTGGGGGCAATTACGATGGATATTTATTATTTGAAAAAGTATTAATTTTTGTAATGCTTCTTGGAATGGTAAGAGTTTCTCTTGGAAGAGCAGATATTTTCAAAGAGAATCCCATAATCATGTGGATTATTAGTTTCATAGTTCCTATATTATCTGTAAGATATATGAGTTTTGAATGGATTAATACAATTTTAGTTGAACATCAAGTTTTAGGAATTGCTTTAACTGGAATCTTGCCGTTTGTTATATATTTATTTTTTCTACACGGAGTTTTTGATCACACTATTCCAAGAAAAATTGGATGGGCATTTTTTATAGTAATTTATTTATTTTTATGGGCAGGAAGCGATCAAGGAGTATATATTGAAGTCTATTTCTGGACGATGGTCGTAGCATTATTATTCCTATTATCAGATGGAACCATACACTATCTATTCTTAAAGCAAAGATGGGCTTTCTCTAAAGATATCAAGATAGCTGAAAGAATAGCAGAATTACAAAGAGAAGTAAAAGATTTGCATTCATCTTCCATTCCAAATAAAGATAGATATATACAAATGAAAGAGAAAGAAATAAGAAAACTACAAAGATATATGCACTAATAATCTAATAAATAAAATTATTCCTCTACTCTATAACCGACTACCTTCTTACCCTTGTATATGGGAACTTCCTTTGTAGCATGATGTCCTTTCTTACCGCCCATCATTAATATAACTCCAACTCCGACTAATATAATTCCTGGAATCAATATATATTGTTTAGGTATATTACTTATTAATGGGACACTTAATCTTATTACATCTGCAGATAAAACTAAAAATATAATCCCAAGCAAAGCCACTAAATATGGTGTTAACTTCATTTTTCCCTCTTTCCATTAAATATAGAAGATTGCATTTAAATAAGTTTCTTGAGAAAGATTTAAATAAGTTATTATATAAGTATATAATATGAAAAAAACAATGTATTACCAACTTGTTTTTAGGATGATCAGAAATTAAAACAAATTAAATTTATGACATGAAAAACAACCTATCTCACAGCCCTACATTAGCTAGTGTTCTAATGGTTGAAGAAACCATAAAAAAATATAGTCAAGAATGCGGAAAGTATCAATTATGGAATAAGTTACCAAAAAAAATGATGTATCAAACTTTTCTAACAATATTAGATTATCTAGAAGATTCTGGTAAAATTATGATTGATAAAGATGGATGTATAATCTGGACATGGAATAAAGAAAGAGTAAAAAATCTATTGTCCAAAAACTTGAAAATAAGATGAATAAGGAAATTTTTGTTATATTTATTAATAATAATTTGAAATCTGATTTTGAAAAATTAGAAAAGGGCAATTTCGAGAATAAAAAACTCTTTGAATATATAAACAGAGCATTTGATGATCTAAAGAAAGATCCTCTTTCTGGAATAAAAATTGAAAAGAGATTATGGCCAAAATTTTATATACAAACGTATAAAATCTCTAACCTTAGAAAATATGACTTACAGAACGGTTGGCGATTGGTCTCCACAATTGAGACTGATGAAGTTAAAGTTTTAAATAGAATAATAGAGTGGTTTAATCATAAAGTATAT
>OBEQ011642915.1_pt1 | contig 33643 bp, 28 predicted proteins | sample 1670901 | NCBI WGS metagenome assembly OBEQ01 (sample SAMEA104232315, study PRJEB22302) | groundwater metagenome | biome: forest; feature: aquifer; material: groundwater | place: USA | collected 2011-08-07 | depth 5.4 m | reverse complement strand
TTTGGCCGCCGCATGCCCATTGCTGGTAAGCTGAAACACGAATAAAAGTTACTCTGGGAAAAAGAAAGTCAATTATTCAGGACCGTCCCCAGTTTTTTTCTTATTTATTCGGCAATCGAAAATCGTAAATCCCAAATCAATAATACCCCCCCCCCCCCCACGGGATTTCGCAAGGGGCAATTTAGTAAAGCTACCAATGGCCCAGACTACAATTAAGTTGACAATTAGTTGACAATTATAGGTATTTGTGTTAGAGTCTCAATATGACGCTTATTTACCAACCAAAATTCGAACGTTCCGCGACACTAATGCGCCATCTGACAAAGGCCTCGGATACCAGAACTTGGATTGAGCAGCAAACGCTAGATGTTTCATGGATTGCCCCCGCCCAAAGAGACACCTTAATCCGCCTGGCTCACTACTCGACAAAAATCGAGGGCAATCCCCTCACTTTGCCAGAAGTTGAAGCCTTAGCTAGGGGAAAAAACTTAATGGTGGAAGAAAAAGCCAAGCGCGAAATTCTAAATTACTTTGCCACCTTACGATGGATATGGAAAAACACCGCGTCAAAAGAAATTTTGGAAAAAGATCTGCTTTACTTGCACAAACTGCTAACCCAAGAAGTTCTGCCAAAAAACGAGTCTGGCTTCTACAAAACAAAACCAAATGTAGTCTACGGAAACGGAAGAGTTATTTACAAACCACCCCCGCCGGAAGCCGCGCCACTTTTAACGCGCAGTTTACTCAAATGGATCAATTCTAAAGCGGCTTACAAAGAACACGCGGCCATTGTAGCGGCTATTGCCCATCACCAATTGGCATCCATTCATCCTTTTTCGGACGGCAACGGCAGAGCGGCGCGATGCCTGGAAATATGGATTCTCTATCAGCGCGGTTTTGACACGAACCATATTTTTGCCCTCGATGAGTTCTTGGATAACGATAGAGCTAGATACTACAGAGAAATCCAAGCTGTCCGAGATCGTGAAAATAATCTTACTTCTTGGCTGGAATACATTGCCGAAGGTATTTTGGAAACCCTAAGCAAAACACAAATACGCATCCAGACCTTAAAAGCTAAAAAAACATCACAAAAAATAATCTTGAACATCAATCAGGAAAGAATTTTACAGATTCTGGCCCAAGCGCCCCGTATGGGAGGCGGCGAGTTGAATCGCGCTCTTGGCATAACCCGCAGTCATTTAAATAAGCTCATCCACCCTTTACTATCAGCGGGCCTAATCACCAAAGAAGGTTCGACAAAAGCCGCCACCTATCGCTTATCCTAATATGTAAAAGCCCCTTTCTCCTCGATTCCACCGACAGCCGGCGCCTTTCATCGATGTTATTGCTGATTCTTTATCTAATTTTGTCGTTTCTTGCTGCTCTTGCTGCGCACACCCAAACAAAAACATCCCCAAGATAGAAACCTCAAGAATTATCCTCATAATTTTTTACACAATTACTCCCTTACTTTTCCTTAAATTTGTTTCATTCCCCTTTCGACTGTCGACGTCTCCCTATTTGCCCCTAGCGACGAGGAGAACTACTATTGGCGTTTTCAAGATTGCCGGGCAGTCCATCGTAATAAGGACATGATCCCTCATAACCACGAGATGGGTTCGCGTAGATCGGACGGCCTTCACCACAACCGGAAGAACCCCTGGGACAGTCGTAGCCCCCGGGCTCAGTAAACCTAATACAAGCTTCACTCGCCCTTGACACTTCCCGAAATGAAGTGCAATTTATGACATTGTTAGATTCATTTTCCTCTCTGACCTTGTTTTCAGGATCCAAGACTATCCTCAGTCCTTGACCCCTGGTAAATCCCCCAAAATATCTGTGACCATCGGCAGATTCGTTAATCATAGTGCTCTCCATTGGAAGAACGAGGTGCCGAATGTACGGTGATAAGGGAGAACGCATACAAGCCGTAAACGTTTCAGCCTCATCCGAAGACGGCGTGGGATAAAACCTCACGTAAATTCCATGATTATCCGGTATGGGTCCTGCCAACGGCCTACTGCTGCTAACCACACCGCTACTGCTAATTACGCCAAGCTGAAAAGAAATACCCATTGTGTCTGTGCCAAAACAGACCCCGCTAAATAGCAAATCTCCACCCGATGATTCCTTGGGCAAGCTATCGCAAACTACTTGCGCTCGCCCAACGCTTTGAGTAAGAGCATTCGAGGATGCGGACCGCGACATTGATCTTATGGTACTGTTATTGGCATCCATCGTATTAAAACCATCCAATCTATTTAAAGACTGCGATTGATTTTTACCACCAGACTTTTTGTCTCCCGCCCAAAGATTGGGCAGTACGACCGCCAAAAGACCAACAAAAAATGCCGCACTAAAGACCGCTTTGCTGTTAATCATTTTTCCTCCTGTAACGTCAAACTTCTGTCTTCTCTTTAAATCGCAAATCGGCAATCAACAATTAGTCTACCCCCCCCCCGAACAGTTTTCGCAAGGGGCAATTTTACCACCCGTAAAACGCGAGTGGCGAAACGATAAAATTAGTGGTATGTTAGTAGTACGTTTAAATGTACTATTGGTAAAAAGGAGGAATCATGCAAATTCATCCGGGGGAAGGGGTTAAGCCCATTTCTGACTTTAGGAAAGACACCGCCCAAATACTTAAACAACTCAAAGAAAAACATGAGCCCATCCTACTTACCCAACATGGCCACTCTGTCGCTGTGCTTCTCGATATCGAAACCTTCGAGCGATTAGAATACTCGGCTCACCTGCGCGCGTCTTATTCGCGGGGAGTTCGGGACCTTGGGCAGGGAAGGTCGCGCAAACACGAAGAAGTTGAACGCTTTATAAAAGATACGCTCTAAAAAACGGGTCGCGGAGTGAATCATCTTCCTATCGTTTGGTCGCAAGAAGCAATAAAAAATATCCAAGAAATTATCTTTTACATCCGATGCGACTCCATACAAAACGCGCTAGCTTTTGCCAACAAAATAACAAAGAGTGTTCAAAGATTAGGCCTATTCCCTGAATCAGGCAAAAAAGTTCCGGAATTAAGCGATCAGCTCCCTTTAGCTCGCGAAATTCTAGTAGGGGAATACAGAGTAATTTATCGCATAACTGAGAAAAAGGTGGAAATAGTAACTATCCTGCATGGCAAACGTCTTTTTCCACTACCGTACTAACCCTAAGTAACCAAAAAAGCCTTCGGCTTTGGTAGGCGTATGCCCATCGCTTGCAAGTTAGAACATTCCTAAAAATATGTCTGTCACCTTTTTTTCTGTCTTAATTACCGCAAGTTCGGCGACCTGCCACCTCGGCCATTGCATCGCACAATCTATCATCAAAGGCTTCGTATTGTGAATTTCTTCCTTCTGTATAAGCATCCAGGACTTCCCGACATAAACGCCCACCAAGAAGACCTAAGACTTGCGAGATTTCTCCATGAATCCTCACCTGGAGATCGTAAAATTCACTAGCTTGGACTACCTGCCTGCTAGATAAAGCAGATGCTCTTTCACTGATCGCTCTACCCTCTTCATCGCCAGGACGATATCCTGGCATCGACGGAACTCCGGGTCTGCGAGGAAGAGTTGGCACGGCACACGAAGCTTCAACACCCTTGGTCGCGAAACCCTTCACGCGATCTAATTTCCTTGGTTCCTTGGCCGAAATTCGACCCACCACTAAAAGACAAGGAACCGTAAGCACCACCATAAACAGACCAAACATCCCTGATTTAAGACGCATACCGCACCCCCTTTTTACTTCCATTTATTCGGCAATCGAAAATCGTAAATCACAAATCAATAGTACCCCCCCCCACGGGATTTCGCAAGGGGCAATTTTGTGAATGGTTTTTTCAAAACAAAATCTAAGCCGCCATCAAAACAGGATCAAGACAGGATCTGGTAAAATACATATATATACATTAAGATATGTATAGAGGTGACTTAATATGCAAATGGTTCCATTTACGATGAAGCTGGAAAAGCATCAGGCTAAAATTCTTGAGGCGATTGCCCAAAAAACTCATGTGCCTAAAGCGGGCCTCATCAGAGAAGGCATTGAGCTCGTGATCCAAAAATATAAGGAAGGGGTAATTACCCCCGAATTAAGAAAATTGGTGGATCAGGGCGTTCAGGAAGACACCGCGCTGCTGCGCAGACTTTCCAAAGCCTAATAATTTACGAGATTGCCACACCCCGACAAAAGTCAGGGCTCGCAATGACAGAATGTGAAATACCTTTATCCTAATCAGATTCTTTTTATCCACCAGAAGGTAATCGAGGCCAGTGGTGGCTCCGATGGCTTGCGTGATCAGGGACTTTTAGAATCTGCTGCTTACAGACCTCAAGCCTCTTTTGGCGGAGAGGATCTTTATCCCAACCTGATTACCAAGGTTGCCGCCCTCGCCCATTCTGTCGCCAAAAACCATCCCTTTGTTGACGGTAACAAACGAACTGCCTACGAAACCATGCGCATTATGCTCAGACTAAATGGCTACGACATTCACGCCAGCGAAGACGAGAAGTTCAAATTAATGATTGACCTGGCAGAAAGCAAAATAACAGAGGATTCTTTGGCAAACTGGTTAGAGCAGCATATCCGAGAAACCTAAGCCGAGGCGATTTCTTGGAGAGTGTAGATATCGGGATGAATCGAAGAACGCTTGTCTAAGACTTCGCAAAGCGCCTGCAGACCCCTCGGGGTGGAAACAAGCGGGATATCATGCAATAAAGCTTGGGTGCGGATGGCATAGCCATCGTCACGGGATTTGGAGCTAGGGGAAGGTGAGTTCACGACAAACAAAACTTCTTTATTTTGAATAACGTCCACCACATTGGGTCTTCCTTCGCCGATTTTAAACACCTCTCGAACATCAATGCCGCAGTGATCGCGAAGATAGCGCGCCGTGTGTTTGGTGGCCACGATTTTTAATCCCATCGCGTTTAAACGCTTTGTCAAAACGACAAATTTAGGCTTATCGGTGTCTTTTAGAGAAAATAGAATCTGGCCTTTCTTTTCAGCGGTTCCATTGGGCAAACTAAGTCTCGTTTTAACTAAAGCCTCGGCAAAGGTTTTTCCCAAAGTCATGGTCTCGCCTGTCGAACGCATTTCGGGGCCCAGCATCGCGTCCGCTCCGGGAAAACGGTTCCAGGAAAATACCGGCGTCTTCATGGCGTAAAATTTCGCCTTAGCGTGGAGCGCCTGGGCATAAGGGGCCAAGGCTATAGATAATTTTTTTCCCAAACAAACCTTGGCCGCGATATTAGCCCAAGGAATGGACCTTGCCTTCGATATAAAAGGCGCGGTTCGGCTCGCCCTGGGATTGGCTTCCAAAACATAGGGCTCGCCGCGATAAAGAGCAAACTGAATATTAAGCAAGCCCACCACGCCCAAGCCTTTTGCCAGCGCGATAGAAATTTTTTCTACCTCCTGAAGCTGACGACGGCCGATGGTAACGGTGGGCCAAATGCAACTGGAATCCCCCGAATGAATCCCGGCTTCTTCCACATGCTCCATAATGCCGCAAATTACCACGTCTTTTCCGTCGCAAATTAAATCGACATCGAGTTCGACCGCGTCTTCCAAAAATTGATCGATATAAATTTCAAGTTTTTTGTTGTCTTTCCAGGGCAGACCGTGGATATAGCTCTCGAGCTCATGGGCCTCATAAAAAATGTGCATACCGCGGCCGCCTAAAACGTAAGAGGGTCTAACCAGCAGCGGAAAATCAAAACCTCTTTTTTTAGCGTGAACCAAACGTTTCGCTTCAGCCAAACTCTTGGCGTGGGCCCACCGCGGATGGCTAATACCCAGTTTAAGCAAAAGTTTTCCGAAGCGTTGGCGGTCCTCGGCGGTATCAATGGCTTCGATAGAGGTCCCCAAAATTTTATCGTGGCCCAGCACCGCGGCCAGTTGGCGAGCTAAAATTAGCGGAGTTTGTCCGCCAAAACCAACCAACAAACCAAGAAGATTAACTTGTTCGCGCTTTACAACAGCCATTACTTCTTCAAAATTAATGGGCTCAAAATAAAGCCGATCCGCGGTATCGTAATCCGTGGAAACGGTCTCGGGATTGGAGTTGATCATAATAGCTTCCAAACCTTCCTCTCGAATCGCCTGGACCGCGTGAACGCAAACGTAATCAAATTCAATACCCTGACCGATGCGATTAGGGCCGGATCCAAGGACAATTACCTTCTTTTTATCACTCCTTACTGCCAATTCCTCGCTCCCAACTTTCTCATAGGTTGAATAAAAGTATGGGGTTTTGGCCTCAAACTCCCCGGCACAGGTATCCACATCGTAAAAAACGGGAGTGACACCTAATTTGTTGCGCAAATTCTCAATTTTCGCGGGAGCCGTCCCAACCATACGGCCCAGCTGAACGTCGGAAAAACCAAGCTGCTTAGCTTCCAGAAGACGGCTGTTCAGCGACTTGGGATTGCTTTTTAAGGCACTCTCAAGCATCGCGGCTCGCCTAAGCTCTCTTAGAAACCACGGGTCAATGCCGCTTAGCTGATAAATCTCTTCCGGTGACATGCCGGTTAACAGAGCCGTGTAAACAGCGTGAATTCTCTTTGGATTAGGCTGACTAAGTAAATTTTGGAAATCCTCCGGCGCGGTAACCGCCGAAGCTTCCAACCCGGAGGAGCCATCTTCTAAGGCTCGCAATCCCTTCTGCATCGCTTGGGCGAAATTCCTTCCAATCGCCATGACCTCACCGATAGATTTCATCTGCGAATTAAGCGTGTGGCTCGCCCCCGGAAACTTCTCAAAATTAAATCTGGGAATCTTAACTACCACATAATCAATCGCGGGTTCAAAAGAGGCCGGCGTTTTTCCCGTAATTTCATTGGTAATTTCATCCAAGCTCAAGCCCACGGCAAGCATGGCCGCGATTTTAGCGATTGGGAAACCGGTGGCCTTCGATGCCAGGGCAGAGGAGCGGGAAACTCGGGGGTTGATTTCGATGATAACGATTTCGCCATCTTTGGGATTAACCGCGAACTGTACGTTGGAGCCGCCACAAGCAATGCCAATGGCCTCATACGCCAGAAACGCCATGTCTCTCATCCTCTGATATTCTTTGTCGCTTAACGTTTGAGCGGGACAAACGGTTATAGAATCTCCCGTATGAACACCCATGGGATCAAAATTTTCAATAGAGGCGACAACCGACTGATTGCCTTTTAAATCTCTCATCAACTCGAGCTCATATTCCTTCCATTGATGCAGGTACTCCTCCATGAGCACGGTGTGAATAGGAGAGGCTTCCAAACCATCTTCAAGCTGTTTTAATAGCTCATCTTTAGAATAAACAATGGAGGAGCCAAGACCCCCCAAGGTAAAGGACGCCCTCAAAATTAAGGGAAAGCCAATTTCCGGAGCAAGAGCTAAACCTTGCGAGAGATTGTTAATGTTAACGCTCTTGGGAGTTTTAATCCCAATCTTGGCCATAGTTTGTTTAAAAAGTTCTCGATCTTCCGCTTTAGTAATCGCTTGGGCATCGGCGCCGATCAACTCCACGCCAAGACGGGCCAGAATCCCCTGCTTGGCTAACTCGCTAGCCAGATTTAAGGCGGTTTGGCCGCCTAAAATAGGCAATAAGGCTTGAGGCTTTTCTTTAATGATAATTTTCTCTAGGTAAGCTATGGTTAATGGCTCAATGTAGGTTCTGTCGGCAAGGTCGGGGTCCGTCATAATGGTTGCCGGGTTGGAGTTCACCAAAACAACCTGATAACCCAACTTTTTTAAGGCCTTAATAGCCTGAGAACCGGAAGAATCGAACTCGCAGGCCTGGCCAACCACAATGGGACCGGAACCGATGATGAGGATTTTTTTAATGTCTGTTCGTTTTGGCATTTTTATCGCGTCACAGCCCCCAAAAAAAGCCCATCCACAAAACCGATCTGAACCATAACGTAAAGCCCGAAGGCCAGACTAATTAAGCCCGTTGCTACCGTCAACCACTGATCCATATTTTTCCACCAATTGACGAAACGAAGCATGGTCAATTCCATGAGAGCGCTTAAAATCAACATACCGGCTAGCGTGCCCGCTCCAAAAATCAGCAGATAAAGCACCGCTGCGCGAGGACTGCCGATAAGAGTTAATACGAGTAAAGCTACCGCGGCGGAACCCGCCAAACCGTGGACTAGTCCTACTACCGAAGCGCGCAATATCTGGAAAGTGCCCGTCTGTTGCACTAAACGATCCAACCAATGGATAGATATTTCGTGGGCGTGGGTATGGGCATGCTCCATCGCATAAAGCTCAGGAGTTACCTCGTGATGATGCTCCGGGTCTTCAGGATTATGAGGATGATTATGTTTTGGTATTCCCCAAGAGCCAAGATTGTAACCCGATATATTGAGTAGTCCTAACGCGACCAGCGCCAATCCAACCGCAAATTCCATGGATAATCCCACGCGCACCGGTATTTTGACTTTTAACAAAATAATCGCCACACCAACCAAGAAAACAGTGATCGTGTGCCCCAGGCCCCAGCAGGCCCCCAAGAACCAAGAGGTTCCCAATTTTTTACTGCGCGCGACAATGGTCGCGACCGCGACAACATGATCGGCGTCCGTGGCATGGCGCATACCTAAAAGAAATCCAAGACTTATAATCGCCAGCAGATTGGTCACCGGCGACCTCCGCCAAACTTACTGCCAAACTCTTTGAAAATACCGGCCGCTTCATGAGGACCGGGAGCGGCCTCGGGATGAAACTGAACGGAAGTAAAACCAAACTCTCGCGACTCCATGCCTTCCAAAGTTTGGTCATTTAGACTGACGTGCGTTGGTGTCACCGATGGTGGCATACTCTCGCCATCAACAGCAAAGCCGTGATTGTGCGAGCTAATCCAGACGCGAGAACTCTGAATATTTTTAACGGGGTGGTTAACGCCATGATGGCCAAAAGGCATCTTGTAAGTTTTTCCGCCGCAAGCCAGGCCCAAAAGCTGATGCCCTAAACAAACTCCTAAAATGGGGGGCTTTTTACTTTTATAAATCAACGCCTTAATTTCGCTAATGGCATGGCCCAGCGCCGCGGGATCCCCGGGTCCATTGGACAAAACGATACCTTGAGGGTTTACGGACAAAATTTCATCCACCTTGGATTGGTAAGGAAAAAGCGTGACTGAGCAACCCATATTTTCCAGGTTGCGCAGAATACTTCGCTTAACGCCAAAATCCCAAACGGCAATTCTAATTTGCGATTTGTGATTTGCGATTTGTGATTTGGAAGACTGATCTTTCCAAACTGTCGGACAATTAACAGAAACTTTGTCGGCTAAAGCAAGACCTTCCATTGAGGGAGACTCTCGAACCTTCGTGAGCGAGGCGGTAATCCATTGGTCCAGTTTTTTCCCCGTAGCGCCGACGGTGGTCTTAAAAATAGCGCCACGCATGGCGCCTTTTTGGCGCAAAGCAAAGGTAACTTGACGCGTGTCAATACCGCTAATGCCTAAAACACCGGCTTTTTGAAGAGCTTCGGATAAAGACATTTTAGCCCGCCAGCTCGACGGAATGCTCGTCAACTCTCGAACCACAAACCCCGCGACGTGAATGGCGTCGCTTTCACCGTCTTGCCCGGTAATGCCGTAATTGCCTTGGTGCGGATAGGTCATCATCACGATCTGACCTTTATAGGAAGGATCGGTCAAAACTTCTTCATAGCCCGCCATAGCCGTATTAAAAACCACTTCGCCAAATGACTCGGCTTTGGAAGTATCACCAAAGAGTTGACCCTCGAAGCAGGAACCGTCTTCTAATATGAGACAACCTTTCATTTTAAAAAGTAAATAAGGTGAATAATGTCAATAAGGCGGGCAAGGTGGGGGATTATTTTTATCTTATTAACCTTATCTGCTTTATTCACCTTATTTACCTTTTCCCCTACAGCCATGGTTTCAAAAACTGTTTATCGAGTATAACTTGCTGATCTGCGGATCTACCAACGGAAACAATGGTCGGCCGGGCCTCCACGAAATCCGTCACAAGCTCGATTAAGCGTTTCGCTGACTTGGGCAAATCTTGATACCGCCTCACATTAGTCAAATCCTCGCTGAAACCCGGAAGAATTTTATAAATCGGCTCCGCCTCCGCTTGAGCGGCGCGGCCATCGGGAAATTCTTTTAAAACTTTACCCCGCCATTTATATCCAACGCAAACCCTCATCGTTTTTAAGCCGCTCAAGGTATCGAGCTTAGTTAACGCCAAACGATCCACACCATTGATTCTAACGGCTTTCTTTAAAAGCGCCAAATCCAAGTGACCGATACGCCTTGGCCTTCCTGTGGTAGCTCCGTATTCTAAACCTACCTCCCGAATTTCGTCAGCTAGGGAACCATGAATTTCCGTAGGCAAAGGCCCCTCCCCCACGCGGGTCGTAAAAAGCTTGGCAACCCCCAAAACGGCGTCAATTTTCTTAGGTCCAATACCCACACCCGAAGGCACCGAACCCGCCACGGGATTAGAGCTCGTAACATAAGGGTACGTGCCAAAATCGACATCCAAAAATGTCCCTTGCGCGGACTCAAAAAGCACTTTTCTGTTTTTTTGAATATCTTCATGTACTTTCAGCGAAACGTCCGCGACGTGTTCTAAGAGAAATTTCTTAAGACGCGGATAATCGGCCAAAATTTCCATCTCGATTTTCTTGATCTCCAAAGGCGACGCCAGTGAAGAAAGCTTCTCGCGAATATTAAAAGCGACCAGTCGAGGCATTAATTCTTCATCCAAATAATCCACGATACGAATGCCGATTCTGGCTATTTTGTCTTTGTAGGCGGGGCCAATACCGCGCTGCGTAGTTCCAATGGGAGAACGCGCCTCCAAAAAGCGCTCCAGTTTTAAATGATAGGGCAAAATCACATGACAAAGACCGCTCACCCAAAGTCTTCGCGATGTCTTGATTCCCCGCTTATTGAGCTCACGGGTTTCTTCGTACAAAGCCTGCGGATCCACCACTACTCCGTTACCGATTAGGCACTGTACTTTAGGGTACACAATACCCGAAGGCACCAGGTGCAAAGCGAGGATGGATTTGTTTTCTAGAACCAGAGTATGGCCGGCGTTATTGCCGCCTTGATACCGAACTACCGAGTGAGCGTGACGAGCCAGAGAATGTACAACGCGGCCTTTTCCCTCATCTCCAAACTGAAGACCAACAACGACTAAGGAAGGCATATAAAGATTGGCGATTGGCGATTGGCGATTGGCGATTTAAAAATCACGAAATCTATACCAATAGCTCACAATGGTTCATCGTAAACCTAATAAACGCGACAGAAAAGATCCGCCTTGCTCCTGCCTGCGCATCGCGGACACCTCGAGAGTTTTAGGGAATGTCCCCTCTCCCACGACATTCTTTCCAAAGCGAACTCGCACACCATGCAAATCGCCCTCTTGCCAAACAGATTCAACGGGAGCTTCCACCGGCATCAAACCGTTGTCGTTTATGCCACCAAAAAGTTCCGTCAAAAACATACTGCTGTCTCGGTTATCCAAAATGTAAACATAAACAGAATCTCCGGCCTTGAGCGAGGCAACATCTCTATATTCGGCAGCCTCCGCCTTTTCCTCCACATTCTGAGGATTCGCTAAAGCTATCGGCAAAGTGACAAAAATATCCGCGGAATTTGAGAACTTTTTCAAATTTTGAAATTCTGAAGGAACGGACGGGCTGCCTTTAAACTCCCTTAGATTTAGAATTTCAATTTCAAAAGCAAGTTTAGGGCATATCCTAAAGTGCCCCGAAGCGAGCAGCAGCTGACTCAGCCAGCTTTGCACGGCGGAAGCGTCCCCGCTAACGCAAGATTCCTTCAGTAGAGCGAGCGCGCCGGAATGCTGAATCATTCTGGATTCCATGAGCTTTTCCATGTCTTGGCTCAAGGCTACATGACTGCGCTCAGACAATCTAGCTCGATAGATTTCCTTCTCAAAGTCGTACCAATGAAGACGCAAATTGGTTTCATAAATGTAAGGCACATCGGACCACACAAAACGAACCCGAAAATTAGGCGTGCTTTGCTTGGAAACATTAGCGATGAAAAGCATCAGCCCGTATAGACGCGGGGAGGAATTGAGGAATTTGGCCTTAATCACGAAAACATCTCGCATGCGAGTCTGCAAGATCATTAAGGCGTCCTCCATATCAAAATTGGCAAGCGCGAGTGCCAACTCCGCTTCCTGAACAGGCGCTCCAGTTTCTTCTACTAAAAATTCTATTTTATCCGCCATACGTTTATTAGTTAGTGGTATTCTTCACTGCTTACTTTCTAGGGTGCGTTCTATCATAAATCTTTTTGAGATTGGCCGGGGTGATCGCCGTGTATACTTGCGTTGCTTCCAGCGACTTATGCCCCAACAATTCCTGCAAACTTCTTAAATCAATGCCGCGCAACAATAAGTGGGTCGCGAAAGAGTGCCGGAGCTGATGCGGCGTTAACTTCAAACCCACCCGTGAAGCTAATTTTCTCAAATTCTGCTCAACCGCGACACGACTTAACGCGTCACCTTTATGATTACAGAAAATGTTCGAGCTCTCCGGCAAAACTCCGAGGGAAACGCTCGCCTGGCGTTCATACAAATAAACGCGAAGGGCGCGAAGCGCCTCTTGGCCCACCGGAACCACGCGCTCGCGCGAACCTTTTCCATAAAGACGGATCAAACCCTGATCCAAACTTAAATTGTCTTTTGTCAAATGGCACAACTCGCTGACCCTAAGTCCGGAGGAATAAAATACTTCAACCATCGCCCAATCGCGCATCGCACGCCACCGTTTTGGCCCTTTAGCCTTTTGAGCAACGCCACGGGCAAAATTAAGCAAGCGACTTAATTCTTCCTCCCCCAAAGCTTTGGGCAACGATCGCTTGTGTCTAATCCTTCTGCCAAAACGCATGGTGTCTATCACCGTGAAAGAATCGCTATGGTAACGATGTAAATACTTGAGCCAGCCCCGAATCGCGGTTATATGACGGGACACGGTCGCCTCGCTAACGCCGCGAGTTTCCTTTAGATACGCCACATACCCACGCAGTAAATTTTTACTGAAAAGCTTCAGTGAATCGATGTTTTGTTTTTTGGAAAAAGCAATGAAATCCGTCAAATCCAACCGATAAGACTCCTGGCTGTTATAAGCTAAATGCTTTTGGGTACGCAGAAAGGTTAAGTAATTGTGAAGATAGGGCTCAAGCGCCATTGGCGACTACGCTGCTGCCTGAGGCGGCGGATCTTGAGGTTCAGGGGTTTTGGCTACAGACTTAGTGGAGCGACATTGGGGAAATTTAGAGCATGCCAAAAACTTTCCGCGGCGCCCCGTTCGTTCCACCATCGGGGCCCCGCATTTTTCGCATGGAATGTTGGTGACGATGAGAACCTTTTTTTCACCGGAAGCGGTAAGACCTATCTTAAATTTGCACGCGGGAAATTTTGGGCACGAAAGAAATTTGCCGAATCGACTCTCTCGAAGCAACATGGGGCTGCCGCATAGCTCGCAAAGCTCTTTGGTAACCTCGGGCTCAATCATCTGAGTTTCCATATTAACTTCCGCGAGCTTTAGATCTTTTTCGAAAACATTCCAAAAATCAGAAAGCACCTTAACCCACTGGGCGGAGCCCGAGGCGACATTGTCTAATAAATCTTCCATGTTGGCCGTGAATTTAATGTCTACGATGCTCGCGAAATGCTTGGCGAGGCGATCGTACACTTTCCTTCCTAAATCCGTTGGTATGAACACCTTTTTTTCAAGACGCACGTACACTCGATTGAGAAGTGTCTGGATAGTCGGCGCGTAAGTAGAAGGCCGACCCACGCCATTAGCCTCCAAGACTTTCACCAAAGATGCAGAATTGTAACGCGGGGGCGGTTCCGTAGAATGCTGACCCGCGATCAACTTAGAGCATGCCAAGGTTTTGCCTTTACTTAAAGGGGGCAGAATTTGTTTATCCAAATCCTCCTCGATCGGGCCGGCAAGTTCTTTGACGGACATCTCTGCCTTTCTAAAGCCATCAAAAACGATTATGCTGCCGGTGGCCTTAAACTCGCAGTCAAGCGCTCCGATAGAAACTGAAGTGACACCAAGAATCTGATCAGCCATCTGGCTGGCCAAAAGACGCACCCAAATCAAGGTGTATAGTTTTAACTCCTCGGGGAGCAAAATACCCTTGAGCTGCTCAGGCGTACGATACGCGCTGGTTGGCCGAATGGCTTCGTGGGCCTCTTGAATAAACTTCTGCTTTGACTTAAATCTTTTATTAGGTTCGTCAACCAAATATTTATCCCCAAACTTCTCTTTAATATACTGCGCCGCTTCCGCCTGCGCTTCTTTAGCAATGGTGATGGAGTCCGTTCTCATGTACGTAATTAAACCAACGTGCCCCTCGGAGAGTTCTTTTCCTTCGTAAAGCGCCTGAGCGAAGCGCATGGTTTGCGCCGGAGAAAACCCAAACGCGCGGTAAGACGCCTGCTGAAGACCCGCTGTCGTAAAAGGAGCTTGGGGCGAGCGGTGCAGATTGCTCGTTTTGATATCATTAACTTGATACGTAGCGCCGGCCAAGCTTTTTTTGATCTCATCCACTTGGGCGCCGGAAGCTAAATCCAGTTTCCCGATCTTCTTATCTCCCCGTCGAACAAGCTGGGCCAAAAAGGCATTTGATGCCGCAGCGCCCTGGGCCTGAGGCCCAGGACCCACCGAGCCCCTGAGGGGCGAGGGGCCTTCGCTAAGCTCGGCGTGCAACGTCCAGTATTCCTGAGACTTAAACGCTTCTATTTCCTGCTCTCGAAGAACAATGAAGCCCAAGGCTACCGACTGCACGCGGCCGGCGGAAAGACCTTTCTGTAGTTTGCGCCAAAGCAAAGGCGAAATGGAATAACCCACGAGCCGGTCGATAATTCTGCGCGCCTGTTGGGCGTTGATTAAGTTTAAATCGAGCGCTCGCGGAGCCTCGATGGCTTCCTTGATCGCTCGCGGAGTGATCTCGTGAAAGGTAATGCGAACAAATTTTTCCGGAGACGGCTTTAAGGTCTCAACTAAATGCCAGGCGATGGCTTCTCCTTCTCGATCGTAGTCAGTCGCCAGATAGATTTTGGAAGCGCTTTGGGAGGCCTTCTTAAGCTGGGCCAAAACTTCCTTTTTCGCCTTAATGGCTACATATTTAGGCGTAAATCCATTCTGAATATCCACGCCCAATTCTCTTTTGGGAAGATCTCGAACGTGGCCCAAGCAGCTTTTCACTATAAAAGATTTCCCCAAAATATTGGATATAGTACGCTCCTTGGCGGGAGACTCAACGATCAATAAACTTCTTTTAGCGGGTGGCATATCCAAAAGGGGAACAATTAAGAATGAGACCCGACAATTCCAGTTCAAGCAAAATTTGATCAGCTTGATCCAAACCCAATCCCGTTGAATTTAAAATAGCGTCTAAGGCCATCGGCTCGCTCGACAACACCGAAAGTATTTTTTTGGCCCTCGGCTCCAAATCTTTACGATTGATTTCGCCGGCAACATCGCCGTTGTGATGATTATTTAAACTCTTCGATAAGCTTTGCAATTCGGGCATCGCTTCGGCCAAATCGTTCACGTTGGTTAGAGGCACGGCTCCTTCCTTGATGAGTAAATTGGGAGCATAGCTCATGGGAGAATTAATATTGCCGGGCACGGCAAAAACATCTTTACCCTGCAAAGCCGCGGAGCGCGCCGTAATTAAAGCACCGCTCTTATTGTCTCCTTCCACGACCACAATGCCCAAAGACAAGGCCGCGATTAATCGATTGCGCCTGGGAAAATTAAACGCGTTGGAATTCGTTGTTAACGGAAATTCGCTTAACACCAATCCCTGAGAAGGTATTATTTCCCGCTGGAGTTTTTTGTTTTCGGGAGGATAAAAGCAATTTAAGCCGGTACCCAGCACACCGATGGTATCGGCGCCCGCTTCCATAGCGTTTTGATGGGCTATCGTGTCAATCCCGCGCGCGAGCCCACTGACAACAACCACCGAGAGCTTTCCAAGTGTTTTGGCGATATCCGCGCACACCGCTTTACCGTAAAAGCTAGGACGCCTGGTGCCCACAATGGCCACCTTGGCCGCGGCACTAAATAGAATGGACGTTTTGCCGTGAACCCAAATCCCGAACGGAACATCGTTGCCGCCTAACGAAACAAACAAGTTAGCGATCTCTTCGTCCACCAAAAATTCAAACCCTTGAGCGCGCGCCTCTTCATACTCTTTAGCCAATCTCGCGTGGAGCCTGCCCTGTTCTTGGAGCTGGCGCAAAGACTCCACCGCGTTTGTGCTGAAACGAAGCGCTTGCCACTCGAGGGAACCCGATTCCGTGATAGCACTTTTAGCGGAAGTGAAATTTTGTCTTAACGCTCGAATGTGATTTGGGCTTAGATCAATCGCGTGAAGCAAGTAGCAACAAAACCGTTCTTCAGAACTTATTTTCATTAAACTCCGGTGGCTATTTAAGCACTCCATCACCAATGAATATCGGATCCCGGCTCATAATAATATCCCCATCGGCTGAACTCTCGTCAACAACCATAATTTTAAGTGAACCCAGCTCTTTGTAAAAATATTGGTCTTTTTTATGCTGGCCACTCTTGTTCTGTTTCTGAGTTAATTGATCGGTTTTTTTGACAACAAGAAGCATGTCGCCCACAACTAAGCCGTCTTTAGAACCCAAATTAACAACAACACGATCTCCCTGACCATACATATCCCGGTCCGAATTTTTGGAAGCGATAATTTTACCGTCATAATCCGTGATCAATCGTCGAACACTTGGGCGGCGCACGGGCATTGATGCCGGCATAGACCTCGCGTCCTGCCTGAGAGCAGGTTTTTGCTTCGGCTCAAAGGAGGCAGACTCTTTCACGGATGCTAGTGGTATGGGCAATACCTCAGGTTTAACCTGTGGCGCGGCGACATCAGTTGTACCTTTGGCAAGAAGCGCCTCCACGTCATCCTCGGGTTCTGATACACCGGGCAAAATCAAAACTTGTTGGGGCCGGATATCATGCGGATCCTTAAGCTTGTCCCTGTTGGCTTCAAAAATTAGCTTCCATTGAGAAGCGTCGGAATAAAAAACGTCAGCAATAGAGCTCAACGTATCTCCCTGCGTTACCACATAGCTCTCATCAGCCGCGCAGTTTCGATAACTCACCGTCAATACGAACACTGGAAAAACCATCCAAGTCTTTTTTCCCATAAACCCTCCCCTTCTACGATTGCTCATGTATTGGGCAACCGATCGAGCGAACGAAGTTGAACCGCCGAACTAATGTGGCTGGAATTAATTTCCGCCTCCCCAATTAAATCGGCTATGGTACGCGCTACCTTCAATATTTTGCTGTGAGAGCGAATCGACAACGCGAAACGCTTGGTCACGCCCTCTAACAAGTCTTTACTGATTTGATCAATTTTGCAATAGGCTTTTATCTCAGCGGGTCCCATGTGGGAATTGAGTTTGGTCGCGCTCCCGAAACGACTGTTTTGAACTTGACGCGCGCGAATTACTCTTTCACGAACCTTAGCCGACGTTTCAGTAGGCAAGGGTTGTTGTTTTCCAAGCTCCTGCCTAAATTCAGCCGCTGAAACGTCAACATGAAGGTCTAGCCTATCGAGCATGGGACCCGATAGCTTCAAACGATATTTTGTCACCTGATAAGATGTGCACAAACAATCTCTGTCTCTAGAGCCCCACCAGCCGCAGGGGCAGGGGTTGCTTGCCCCGACCAATATAAAACGCGAGGGATAACTGTGTTTGGCGGCGGCGCGAGAAACTGTCACTGACCCATCTTCTAATGGCTGGCGCAAGGCCTCTAAAACATTTTTCGGAAACTCCGCCATTTCATCTAAAAAAAGCACACCGTAATGGGCCAAAGTGATTTCCCCCGGCTGCGCTTTAGCGCCGCCGCCGATTAAAGCAATGTGGCTAGCGCTATGGTGGGGACTGCGAAAGGGCCGATCAACCACCAAACGAGAATGTCCGTTGCCGCGAGAATTTCCTGATACGGAATAAATCTTGGTGAGCTCTAGAATCTCCTCCATCGTCATGGGGGGCAAGAGCCCGGCCAGCGCGCGGGCTAAGAGCGTCTTGCCAACCCCCGGAGGACCCAGCATAATCAAATTATGCCCGCCCGCCGCGACAACTTCCAGCGCCTTCTTGGCAAGGGAATTTCCATAAATATCACTTAACTCCACGGAATTTTTTTTATGGGCCGCGCCATTTAAAACGGAAAGCAACTCCTGTTCATTAAGCTTTCTAGGCTCGATGACGCAATCCCCGTTAATCCAGTGCAAAACCTGATTTAAATTTTCACACCCAATCACATCCAAACCGGAAATCAAAGCCGCTTCTTCGGCGTTAGCTTGCGGAAGAACGATACCTCGCATACCACCGGCTTTAGCGGTCAAAGCAACACTAATGGCCCCATTAATGGGACGCAAACTGCCGTCTAAGCTTAATTCTCCAACCAAAAAGTACTCTTTAAACACTGCCTTTGATCTTTCTTCCTTTATATGACCCCCTTGAGCCAAAATACCGCAAGCTATGGGCAAGTCAAATTCGGAGCCTTCTTTATGCAGGTTCGCGGGAGCTAAATTAACCGTAATCTTAGCCGATGGAAATTCCATGCCGCAATTGCGAATAGCGGCCATGACTCTTTCTTTGGCTTCGCGAATCGAGGTGTCGGGAAGACCAACCACGCTAAAAGCCGGTATCCCGCGGCGCCTTAAGTCAACTTCAACGGTAACCGTCTCGGCATCAATGCCTAGGGGTGTCGCGCAAAAAACTTTAGAAGTCGCCATGTTAAATTTTCTTTATCCGTGACAAGCGTATCAAAACTCCCGCCATCACGCAAGAAATGAGCAATGAGGAGCCGCCGTAAGAAAGGAAAGGGAGCGTGATTCCTTTGGTAGGCGCCAAGGCGGTGGTAACAGCCATGTGAATGGCCGCCTGAAACACAAAACAAAATGTGATTCCCAAAGCTAAAAGTTTTTCAAAAAGCTTATCGCACATAAGCGCCACGCGAATACCTCGTATGGCCAAAAAGGTAAACAAAGCAATCACGGCCACGCTGCCAATGAATCCCAGCTCTTCACCAATAATTGGAAAAATAAAATCGGTATGCGGTTGAGGCAAATAATGCAGTTTAAGCTCCGAATCCCCCAGGCCCTTACCAAAAAGTCCGCCGGAACCGAGCGCGAGCAGGGCCTGGGAAATCTGATAAGCCGCCCCCTGGTCCACCGAAACACTGCCCGGGGCTCCCCTCCAAAGGCGAATAAAGGTGAACAGTCGAGTCAAGCGATAGGAGGCCTTAAAGATCAAAAGCCCGATAGCGGGCATTGCCGCGGCCGGATATACCAAAAGATAACTCCAGGAAATTGGGGAAACAAGCAAAAGGGAAACAAAAATTAGGCCCATCACAAAAGGATTGCCAAAATCGGGCTCGAGCAAAATGAGCCCCGCGATTGGCATATACAAGGCAACGGGATAAACGATGCCATGAAGAAAACTGCTGAGTTTAGAATGATACCGATCGATATAGCGAGCCAAACTAATCACCAAAACGAACTTGGCTAGCTCGGAAGTTTGAAATCCTATCGGCCCCATGTAAAACCAGCGCCTAGCGCCTCCTATCCTTCTACCCAGAACCAGAGTCAAACCCAACAAGACAATGGTAAAGCTATAAATATAAAACCAGCGCTTTCTCCAAAACTCAGGATTCACAAAACTCGCGACATAACCTAAAGTGCAACCCATAGCCAAAAACATCAAGTGGCGTTTCAAGTAATAAAACGGGTCCCCCAAACGGTTGCCGGCCAAAATCGCGCTCGATGAAAAAACCATAACGGAGCCGAAAATAACCAAGGCCCCGATGGTGGCCAACAATAGATAGTCGGGCTTGGGAAGTCTTGTTTTGTAGATCATAGCCCGCTTAAAGAAACGAATATATCTTTAAAGACCTCACCTCTTTCTTCAAAATTTTTAAACTGATCGAAGGAGGCGCAGGCGGGTGATAAAAGAATAATGTCTCCTTTTACTGCCGCGCGCGCGGCCGCGCGCGCGGCCTGATCCAGATTCTCAAAAACCTCTTGCGGCAAAACCGATAGTTCGCTTTTAATTTTTTCTTTCGCGCTTCCGTAAATATAAAGCGAAGTGATCAGCCCTTTAAAATCAGCGATTGGTTTATATGGGAAACCTTTCTCCAATCCTCCCAAAAGCAAATGGATTTTCCCTTGGCGTTTGCGCGTCAAATCTTCTAAGGCGGACAAGGCCACGACCACCGATTCCACATTGGTTGCCTTGGAATCATTAATAAAAAGAACGCTTCCAATTTCACCTAACTGCTCCAACCGGTGTTCCGGCGCCCGGTACCCTAGCAAAGTTTTCTGGACACCCACCAAGTCTAAATTCAAAAACCGCGCTACCAGCAAAGCAGCCATTTGGTTTTCTAAATTGTGAGCTCCCAAAAGATTGGGCGATGGCTCTACGTTCCAACAAAAGTTCCCTGGTTTGTCATTGCGAGGCCTCGACGATATCGGGGCCGTGGCAATCTCATTAGGTAAAGAAACCTTGATTCTCCCTTTTTCAATCCAAGCGCCATCCTTTAGAACTCGTTTTGAACTGAAAAAAACACGCTGCGCCATTGTACCCCGGGCCGCGTTCTTGGCGTGAACATCCTCAAAGTTAATCACCGCCAAACCCCTCTTAACAAAAGAAAAAATGCGGGCTTTAGCCTGGGCATATTCTCCAAAACTTCCATGATGCTCCAGATGATCCGGTGTGATGTTAAGCAAAATCGCCACGTCCAAAGGAATTTTGGAGCTGTCTTCGATCTGGTAACTCGAAAGCTCTAACACAACAAAGGTATCTGCTTTAACACGGGCAATATTGGCAATCATAGGATTGCCAATATTGCCCGCCGTCACTACCGGCAACCCGGCCCCCTCCAGAAGTTTCCCGATTAAATGCGTGGTGGTCGTTTTACCGTTGGTTCCTGTCACACCAATAACAGCTTTAGGTTTCGCTGTAAGACGCTCAAAAGCAAAATAAATTTCACTGACAACCGGAACCTTCTTTTGGTGGCAGGCTTTTAAGATGTCAAGGCCGGGTGACAAACCGGGACTTTTAATAACAAGCTTGGAATCAAGAACCCTGTCCGTGTGCCCGCCCCATTCGAAAGAAACGTTAGAATAAGTTTTAGCAAAATCGGCCTGGAACTTTCCGGAATCGCTAACAAAAATTTTAGCCCGAGGCTCTGATCGCACCAAATACTCCAAAACCGCCAGCCCCGTTTTCCCCAAGCCCAAAACCGCGTAGTTATACATGTCTACCTCAAAAAAAATTTTCTATTCCGCGCCCCTAATTTACAGCTCCAACTTGGCTTTGAGCTTAGCGACAAATTCACGATGTTTGACTCTATCCATTTTATTTATATTTTGCAGCTTCCACTGAACCGCAGGCAACCTCTCAACGCCCTCAAACTCCAAAAGCTTCCAATCTGGATTTCCCTCCTTCAGCGAAATCAAAAATATCTTCTCCTCATCTTTAAGCTTGGCTTTCAAGTGAGCTATCAGCTGCTCACGGGTTTTAACCAACTCTTCATAGCTAACCGGCTCATCGGTCATTTCTAAAAATTCGTTTTCATAGATGGATCTCATATCCTTTCTCGCGGGATCAATCAATTCGTGCATAGGCCGGTCATGACTGGCCAAATAAATAACAAAGGCTCTTTGAATTTCGGGCGTAATCCCCTCATTGTCCATAAGAATTTTAATATCAAAAAGGTCCCTCGGATGCTGGCGATCCAATGCCGCGCAAATTTTACCTCCAAATAGATCTGCACTGGCCAAGGTTTTAATCGAAACCGCCATAGCAAACGCATCCTTTGCTTTTTTGGTGAGATCGCGGTGTACCGGAGTTCCTACTGCTCCACGAATGACAAGATTGGGCTCAATCTTGATTTGTCCTTCTGTCCCGCCAACGAATAATTTAGAGACTCTCCCGTCTATCCGGCCCTCTTGCGCGCGTATTCCCGGCATCGCCCTGGCAATTCTGGCCTTAATGCGACTCAAAGCCTCGCTAATACTAACCAATGATTCTTCTCGTGGTTGCAAGGGAATATAGGTCAAATCAATATCCACGGAAAGTCTCGGCATATCCCGAAGAAAAAAATTGATCGCGGTTCCACCCTTAAGCGCAAAGCAATCTTCGGCCGCCACATAAGGCACAAGCCGCATCATGAATTGGGCTTGATTAAAATAAGGGTTGCCTTTGAAAATCACGCGCCCTTCTCCGCGCGGCTAACCCCGGGAACCGTTATCTGATATTTGGCATTTAAGTGACCGCCTGTGACAATAGACCTCTTGCCGCTTCCTAAATCAATCTTGGACAAATCAAGTTTCTGCACCCAGGGATGCTCACATTCCTCAGCTAAAAATAAAAACAACCTCTTGGCTTTAATTAAACGACATCCCTCAAGCAATTCCTGCACTAACTCAGGACGCAGGGTAACCAGGCCCTCCAAAAGCAACCTGGCGCCCTCAAATGATTCCTTCTGCGGTACCAGCGAAACCAACTCCAAAGCTGCCCTTTCCGGCGCAGACAGGCGCACGGAATATTCTCCTATTGTTTTCTCGGCAAAACCCGCATCAGACCTGCCTGAAAATAAGCCGGTTGCATGATATTGAACCTTTGACTCCCACTCATGGCGCAGAAACCATGCGGGCAACCGCTGACCGGGAGAGCTAAACAGGTGAACCGACCCGCCTTTGCCCAAGGGAAGGAAATGAGCATAGCCCTGGAGTTCAAGCGCAGTTTTGGCTCCTACACGAACAGGCAGGTCCATCTGAGATTGAAGGGCGTAAACTCCTCCCAACCAATCCACCTTATCGCCAATACGCGCATAAGCCCCTCCCCCTACACGCTGTATCCAACCGGAGCGGCGATATCCCTCAGCCAATTGACGGGAGATACCCAAGCTGCTCAACCATTTCTGCACAACAACCGTTCCTTTAGGCCACCGGCTTAAGAGCACATTGAGTTTGCTTGGTACCGTTTTATTTTCCATATTTAGTTTATTTTATATACATTTTGACCTATTTAGCTTTACATACATGATTATATTAAAACTTTATGTTTAATAATTATAAAAAAAGACTAATTAAAATTGTCTTTTAATGTATATATTAAACCAAATTAGAACATCTACGTCTAATATACCAGACAGTTGTCTAATATTCAAGCCACATATTTTTGTTTGCCCAGAACCAAAAGTATGGTAATGTATGGGATCAAGGTCCCAATTTTACATAGGGACTTTAGGCTTATTCCAATTAGTACCAAAGACACTCGCCCAAAAAATCAACAAGAAGTAGAATATAAGAAGTAAAAAATTTGAAAAAGGAGAAAAAACATGAAAAAATTAATACTCGTTCTTTTTTTAAGCTTACCTTGTATGCTTTCCGCAGCCTATTTGCCCGGAACAGCTGATGAGGCTGTGATTACGGATCAGGGCGGCGCAGATCGCTCTAAACTTGCCTATCGCGTAAAGCAAATGTTTGATGGTGGGAAACTACAAGGTAACTTGCATCCTATTGTAATGCCCGGAGTTGTGGCCTTGCCCGATCGGGTGTATGCAGGGGGTCTTATAGGGGGTGTTAAGATTCAGAAAAACGACGACGGTACATATCATGTCAGTAACATCCAAGTTCAGCATTCATATCGCATATACGATCGAGAAAAATACGTAAATTACGTTGCAGGTAGCTGGGCGCGTTTAGGTTTAATAATCGCTCTTATGTTTGTGGCTCCTCTTACGGCAGGGTTTGCCATAATCGGTGGATTATCTGTCGCGCAAGCGTTGTTATTGACGGGCCTTGCTACCGCAGGAATGGTCACCGGCGGCGATGTTTTGGGCAGCTACCTTGGCCGCAAAAAGGCACCCTCCTTTGGTAATACGGAAACCACTTCGGCAGATTTTGCTCTTGTCAAAGAGGAATAGGAAGCTGAACCCGGGAAACTGATCACTGATCGCTTTTTTACCGGACTTTCAAGCTAGCCAACGCGACTAAAACTAGAACAACCCCCGCAATCCAAAAGCGCGTGGTCACTTTGGGCTCGGCAACGCCGCCTAATTCAAAGTGATGATGCAGTGGGGCCATACGGAAAATCCTTTTTCCCTTAGTAACTTTAAAAAAACTAATTTGCGCGACCACGCTTAAGGCCTCCACGACAAAGACACCCCCAATAATCGGCAACAATAGCTCCTGCTTGCTTGCTACTGTCACAAAAGCGAGCAAAGCCCCTAAAGGCAAAGAGCCCGTGTCCCCCATAAAAACTTGGGCGGGATAACTGTTAAACCAAAGAAATCCCAAGCCCGCCCCAATCAAAGCGGCAAGAACAACGGCAAGCTCGCCAGCGTCGGCCACGGGAATAATCTTTAAATATTGAGAAAACTTGGCGTGACCCGCCACGTAAACAAACACGATCAGTCCTCCTGCCGCGATCACCAAATTCCCAATCGCCAACCCATCGAGTCCATCCGCCAAATTAACGCTATTGGCAAATCCAACAAAACCCAACATGAGTAAAAAGAAATAAAGCCCGTTAAGATAAATATAGGTCTCCTTCATGTAGGGCACATTAACCACTGTTGCAAAATTAGGATTTGGCGGATCGATCGCGAAATAGAAAGCGATGCCCAAGGCGCACAACACCTGAACGGAAAATTTGAGCGCGGAACTAACTCCTTCTGAAACCCCCTCCTCTCTCTTTCTCATAATTTTATGGTGATCATCGTAAAAACCCAGTGCTCCAAAAACAATTAACAAAACCTCCGCCAAAAGAACGAAACGATTGGTTGGCTTGGCCCAAAGCAGAATGGATCCCAGAAGCGCGAACAAAATTAGCAGCCCGCCACCGACGGCGATGCCCGTTTTAACCTCGTGGCTTTTGGGACCCCACACTTTAGGTTTATTGACCATTCCGATAGAAATAAGTTTTTGAATAACCCGGGGGCCCAGTATTAAGGAAAGCAAAAAAGCAGTGACCGCCGCCGCGCCGCTTCTAAAGGTAATGTAGGAGAAAACGTTAAAGCCGAAAATTTCACTGCGTAAAAGAGATAAATAATACAGCACTTATCGCTCGCTACTCACTTTTTTGAAGTTCTTCAATAATAGTTTCCAACGCCTCGCCCCTGGAGGCTTTAAAATACAGCGCGTAGGAATCTTTCGCTCGAACCAATTTTTCGAATAAATAGTCTCTCACTTTTTCCTTGGATAAGCAAACCGCCTCGGGCAAAACATCCGCCATAGATTGCGCGAGCGGACCACCGACTAAAACAAAGGAGCTTTTCGAGTTTAAGAGGGAACTCCCCTCGGACAATATTTGCTTTGCCGTCTGCCGGTGCAGGGCCGCCTCATCTTTTCCAAGTTCCCGCATCCTGCCCAAAACAATAATCTTTGGATATTCTTTGTAAGCCTCCAAAAAACCCAAAACCCCCTGCTTCATGGAAACCGGATTGGCGTTGTAAGCGTCATTAACAATAATATGTTTGGCCCCAAATGCTTCATTGGCAAGCTCCGTAATCTGCCCGCGTTGCGCCAACGGAACGAAACTTTCCAAAGCCTTAGTAATATCATCCACCGGAATCGAAAGATTAAGGCCGCAGGCAAAAGTTGCCAACGCGTTTAAAGCGGCCACCCTGCCGCTAACTCTGAGGTTGACCTTTCCCTGCGATTGGTTTTTGTAGAAAACTTCCATGGCAAGCCCCCGGGGAGTAAGGGCGGCAATTTTCCCTTGAACATCCGCGGAGGAGGAAAAACCAAAGCTCGTGTAACTGAAATTTGGCTTGGCCTTGGGCAATCTGGGTAGCATCGGGTCTTCCGCGTAATAGATCACTTTCCCGCCAACGCCCAGGCCGCTTAAAATTTCGGACTTCGTTTCAAAAATAGTTTCAATGTCTCCAAAGGTTTCTAAGTGAGCGGCTGAAACATTAGTCAAAACGGCAATATTGGGACGCGCAATGGCGGCTAGGTAATCAATATCCCCTTTATGTCTGGCGGCTAACTCAAACACCGCGTATTGATGATTATCCCCAAGCTCTAAAACCGACAAGGGGCATCCCACCTCGTTGTTGAAATTGCCCGGATTGGTCAAGCTCGGCGCGCGCGACGCAAGCATCCGCCCAATCATTTCCTTCGTCGTTGTTTTACCGTTAGAACCCGTAACAGCCACGACTTTAAGCTTGGGGAAATTGAGTCGATGCGCGAGGGCCAATTGCCCCAAGGCGCGAAGACCGTTATCCACGCGAACTATGGCGGTATCGGGCGGCAACGCCCGCAAATTAAACTCACGAGAGACAACAGCTCCCGCGGCTCCGGCTTTTATGGCACCCGCGACATAATCATTACCATTTAGATTATTACCCTCGATTACCCAAAAAAGTTCGCCGGGTTTTATTGTTTTGGAGTTAATACCAACCGATGTTATCGGCGTATCGCCTTTACCCTGCAAAATTGTGCCTCCGATGGCGGCGGAAAGCTTTTTCAAATCCCAGTGTTTACTCAGCAGCATTGTTCTGCAATACTATAATAGAAAAGACGACCCAGCAACAAAGTGACACCAAATGGAACGCACCGCGTATTCCTCACAAATTAGTCGCAACCCAACGCACACGTTTGATCCTAACGCGTTAAAAAACCTTTATGTGGATGCCACCGGCGTTCAGGCGCGTGTCGACAAAATAACCAAAACCCGCATGCCTAAAAAGGAATATCAAGCCGCTTGGCTTAAGGCGCTAATCACTATGATGGATTTAACCACTTTAGAAGGTTCCGATACACCGGGAAAATTAGCAAGAATGTGCCGGAAAGCGGTTCGACCCTTAGCGAGTGACCCGGGCGTCTACACCGCCGCGGTTTGCGTTTACGGAAGCCTAGTCACCGAAGCTAAAAAACTCTTAGAAGGGACCAAAGTTAAGGTTGCCGCGGTTTCAACAAGCTTTCCTCATGGCCAAACACCATTGCCCGTCAAACTGGAAGAAACGAGGACCTTAGTTGCCCAGGGCGCCGATGAAATCGACATGGTGATCAATCGCAATGCGATGCTGGCCGGTGACTATTACCGGGTTTATGAGGAAATCGCGGAAGTTCGTGAAGCCTGCGGCGACATTCACTTAAAGGTGATTCTAGAAACAGGTGAACTGGGCGAGTTGCGCACGGTCGCTATGGCGAGTGAAATCGCCATGCAAGCCGGGGCCGATTTTATTAAAACCTCCACAGGAAAAATTCAACCCGCCGCGACTCTAGAGGTTGGACTTGTTATGTTTAACGCCATCAAAGATTTTTATCTTAAAACGGGCTACAAAATCGGCATGAAGCCCGCCGGCGGCATCCGCTCAGCCAAAGTCGGCTTGCAATGGCTTTGCTTGGTGAAAGAAACAGTTGGCGACCCATGGCTGACCCCCGATTTGTTTCGCGTTGGCGCCTCAACCTTGCTCGACGATGTGGTTCGCCAATTGCATCATTTGGAAACAGGCCAATATGAAAGCTGGGACTATATACCAAAAGGATAAATGAAACCATTTAGCGAACTTCAAAAGAAACTTTTCGATTACGGGCCCAGCCCCGAAACGGGCAAGGTAGATTTCAAATCCCATTACGATCTTTTTATTAATGGGGAATTTGTAAGACCCTTGAGCGGCAAGTACTACGAGACCCTAAACCCCGCTACTAACAAACCACTGGCCAAAATTGCCTGGGCAAACGAAGCAGATGTTGCTCGCGCCGTTGAAGCCGCTAAGCGAGCTTTCGCCTCATGGAACCAAACGCCGCCAAAAGAGCGCGCGAAACTGCTTTACGCTTTGGCCCGCGTCATCCAAGAGCGTTCGCGCGAGCTTGCCATTGCCGAGACGCTCAACAACGGCAAGCCTATCCGCGAAACCCGCGATATCGATATCCCGCTCGTGGCCAGACACTTCTTTTATCACGCGGGCTGGGCCGATAAAATTGAGGGAGAACCCATTGGCATCTGCGGTCAAATTGTCCCCTGGAACTTTCCCCTTTTAATGGCCGCCTGGAAATTAGCCCCGGCCTTGGCGTGCGGCAACACCGTCGTTTTAAAGCCATCGGAAACAACACCGATCAGCGCCCTTTTGCTTGCTGAAATTCTCCATGACATCGGCTTTCCTCCCGGTGTCGTCAACATCGTCACCGGATTCGGCGACACCGGTTCATTTATCGTCAAGCATCCTGATATCGCCAAAATTGCTTTCACGGGCTCAACGGAAGTTGGCAAAATCATCCGCAAAGCCACGGCGGGAAGCGGCAAAAAATTGTCCCTGGAGCTCGGCGGCAAATCCCCGACCATCGTTTTTGACGACGCGCCGCTGCATGAAGCGGTCGAAGGCATTATGGATTCAATTTTCTTCAACCAAGGACAAGTCTGCTGCGCGGGAAGCCGCTTATTTATTCAAGAAAACATCGCTCAACAGTTCATTTCCATGCTCAAGGACCGAATGACTAAAATTCGCGTTGGAGACCCCATGGATAAAAATATCGACATGGGCGCCATTAATTCCCGCGATCAGCTGGAAAAAATTAAGCGCTACGTAAGAACAGGCCAAGAAGAGGGCGCTCAAATATGGCAGCCCCAATGCGTCTGTCCTAGCGAAGGCAACTTTTTTCCGCCGACCATATTTACCGGCGTCGAACCCACGCACACTATCGCTCAAGAAGAAATTTTTGGCCCCGTACTGGCAATTATGACTTTCCGCACACCGGCAGAGGCCGTTGAGCTCGCCAACAACACACCTTATGGCTTGGCCGCCAGCGTGTGGACTAAAGATGTCTCCAAAATGGTCAAAGTTGCCCGTGACTTGCGAGCAGGAACTATCTGGGGCAACGGAACCAACAAATTTGACGCCGCCGCCGAGTTTGGCGGGTACAAGGAAAGCGGTTTCGGCCGCGAAGGCGGAGTGCAGGGACTAAGGGAATACCTAAAAACAGAGAGTCCGGTAGAAAATAAAAAACCTGCCCTCCAAACGCCAGCCCTCAATTCACCGCTCGTTGCTTCAGCTTCGGTGTGGAAAACGCCAAAGATGCTCATTGGCGGCAAACAGGTTAGGAGCGAATCGGGACGCTATTACAAAATTCACGATCGCACCGGTAAAACATTGCTGGCCAACGCGAACCTGGGCTCCAGAAAAGATATCCGTGACGCGGTAGAAGCCGCGCAAACAGCATTGCCCGGATGGATGAAAACAACGCCGTACAACCGCGGCCAAATCCTCTACCGTATGGCCGAAATGCTTTCTTCTCGAGCCGAAGAATTCGCACAAAAAATAGTTTTACAGACGGGATGCGAGATGGGTCCTGCCCAAGAAGAAGTTAAGTCCTCTATAGAACAACTGCTTCATTACGCCGGCTGGACGGACAAATATGTCGGCACCGTCAATCCGGTTACCCAAACCGATTTTAATATCACTGTTCCCGAGCCCGTTGGCATCACAGCCCTAATCGCGCCCAATGAATTTCCCTTGTTAGGTTTGATCAGTAAATTGGCCCCCGCTTTCGCGATGGGCAATGCCTCGGTAATCGTGCCCTCCGAAACTTACCCCCTAAGCGCAACGGATTTTATTGAAGTTTTAGACGCCAGCGATGTTCCCTCGGGAACCATTAACATTGTGACAGGGAAACACGAAGAATTGGCGCCTACGCTAGCCGAACACCGAGGAGTTCACATGATGGATTTTTCCGGTGAGCCTGAACTTGCCAAAAAAGTAGAAGAGCTTTCCGTTTCTAATCTAAAGAGAGTTTATACTAACGCTTCCCAAAACGACCCACGTTCTGTCTTGCGCCGCTACCTGGAATTTAAAACCGTCTGGATTACTTCGGGGTACTAACAGGCCCTTTTTCCTAAACAAGGCCCTGCTACCGATTCGTAATCAATGCCTTTTACAACACCACCAAAATAAAATGTACGCAAACGCAAACTAGCGAAGCTTGTTCGCTGTAATATGTTTTTTTCCACCAACATTTGACGCAAAACAGGCACCCGTTTGGCAATCGCGTCACGCGCCGCAACCGCGCGATTGTAACGTTGCAAGGCGTTATCAACCGCCCTTTGGACCCGTTGCACTCGCTCTTCTAAGCGAAACGTTGAATCGCTAAGAGGCAACCCTCTGGCTTGCCTCCGCTGAAGCCTTTCAGTGTCTCCAGGATTAAGCAACTCCCGAGCTTTAACCAACGCGTGGGCACCACCCGTGACGCGCCATTTAGCGTGCTCTAAAAGGAATTTGGCCTCAACGTATTGCCGAACCAATTCACCATTTTCAGTCAGGGACCTAACACAATTGGAAGCGCCTTCAAAGCCCTCGACAACAGCGTCCTGACAGCTCATAGAACCCAATTTGTCTGCCAAGCCAGCCTCCACGCGCGCCTTTTCACCGGCATAGGTAGGAACAATATCCCTTGCGTATTGCTCAAGTTGTTCCAGCGCAATGGTACCACCCGCATCATAGAATTCAGCAGTAACCTCGGTTCGTTGCAACGCGAGCGGTTGATCTTCCCCGGGCGGAAACTCAGCCGAAGCAATGGAAAATGCCAACGGTGCTACCGCCAAAAACAAACTTTTCTTTACCAGGATTCTCATTTTATTCATAGTTTTTTCCTCCCAAAATTACGTGCATTTCGTCTATCCGATGAAATCCTAACACACACACACAAGAATTCATAGAGACTAAAGTCCCTTTTTGAGGGACCAAAGGTCCCAGGCTAAACTTCCCCAAAAGTCCTACTACTAAATTATCCCATAGTAAAAATTACAAGCTAGTAATTTTGACCATTGTAAAAATTACTAGTAGAAGTTAGAATAAGGATATGAACATGATAAAAAGGTATCTAGCGCCTCAAATCGTCAAAGATATGGATAGAAAAATGGTTTTTATCGGTGGACCTAGGCAGGTTGGCAAAACCACGATGGCCAAGGAGTTCTTAAAGGAACAGTCGGGTTATCTTAACTGGGACATCTCTCAAGATCGTGAAAAAATTTTGAAGCGCGAATTCCCCGATACCCCCATCTGGTTATTTGACGAAATTCACAAGTATCGTTCCTGGCGCAATCTTCTGAAAGGACTTTATGATGCCAATGCTCAAAGTCGCAAAATCCTAGTCACCGGCAGTGCGCGGCTCGACTTTTACCGCTTTGGCGGCGACTCCCTGCAAGGGCGATACCACTACCTACGACTTCATCCCCTCTCAGCGGCGGAACTTAAAATTCAAACAAACAGTGACATGGAGCAACTGTTCATTTTGGGAGGATTCCCGGAACCATTTTTTAGCGCTTCGGAAATCGACGCTAAACGATGGTCCCGAGAATATCGCACCAGACTAATTCAAGAAAACTTAGTTGGTTTAGAGCAGATTCGCGACCTTGGAAATCTTGAGCTTTTGGTTCTGCGCTTGCCGGAACTTGTTGGAAGCCCGCTTTCTTTGAACGCCCTGCGAGAAGATCTTCAAGTGAGCCACAAAACCGTTTCACATTGGCTAATGGTGCTCGAAAGGCTATACAGCATATTTCGCTTGAGCCCCTTTGGAGCCCCCAAAATTCGGGCGGTTAAAAAAGAACAAAAGCATTACCATTTCGATTGGTCCCTGATCATGGACCCGGCCGCTAGATTCGAAAACATGGTCGCGTCTCATCTTTTAAAGTGGGTTCACTTCGAGCAGGACGTTAAAGGACGAGACGTTGAGTTAAGATATTTTCGCGACGTAGATGGCAGAGAGGTGGATTTTGTGGTCCTCGAAAACAGCAAACCGATCCAATTTATCGAATGCAAACTCAGTGACGCGGAAATCAACAAAGCTCTGAAATATCTTAAAGCGCGTTTCCCGAAAGCAGAGGCTTGGCAAATTGCGGCACGAGGAAAGAAAGACTATGTTTCGGCTGAAAATATTCGGGTTTCTCCCGCCCTTGATTTCCTCAACCGGCTAATTTGATCCGAGGTAAACACTGCCACTTGGAATTTAAAACCGTCTGGATTACTTCGGGATATTAGGCAGTTCTACTCTTCTTCAAGGGATTCCGACACCTTCTTATCCTATAGGTTAAGAATACCGGGTTTAGGATTTTAGCCCTCGTTGTGGTAGGGATGGCCGCGGAGAACGCTGAAGGCTCGGTACAGCTGTTCAAGCAAAACCAGGCGCGCTAATTCATGGGAAAGGGTTTGAGGCCCAAAACCTAGAAGGTCCTTAGCCTTCTGCTTAAGCGACGGCGCAAAACCAAGACTACTTCCCACGCAAATGGCGATTTCAGAAATTCCCAAATTTTCCCAATCACGAACTTGCCCTGCCCAATCTTGCGTGGCGCGAGACTTTCCCTGCTCGTCAACTAAATAAAAGTTTTTTGATTGAGACAGCTTTTTGGCAAACTGCTCAAGGAGCAACCGCGCTTCTTGCTCCTGAATCCGCTTTCTTGTTTCGAGAGATTTGTCGGGTACCGCTAGGGCCTTAAGCTCAACTTCTTCAATTGAAACCCAGCCACCAAGGCCCCTGAGATAGTGATCCGCCGCTTGGCGCAAACCGGAAGTTTTTAATTTCCCGAAAGAAAAAAGAACAATTTTCAAAATCCAGCGATCCTGACAACTTTATCTAACCGGTTATCGCACTGAAAGTTGACGAACAGTGTCTTAAAATCAGGCGTAAACTCCGGTCCCGTGGATTCACAGCTATCATCACGCAAGTGAGCGAACAGGCAAAGTTCGCCCGTGGGTTTCAAAACCCAGATTTGATTATGGGTAAATTTCTCAATATTTTGCTCAAAGCGATCCTCCATAATCCAGAGATTGCCTTTGTTATCAAAAATAATATTGTCCGGGTTAGCCACCTGCTCTCCTTTACCCTCTAACGCAACTTCCAAGCTCCCTTCGGCTAAATTCATTTTGTAAACACGACCAAAAGGATCTTTTTTGGACGGATCTCTATCATCTCCGGTCTCAGAAATATAGAGCCACAGCCCATCTCGGCTAAGCGCTAAACCCTCCAAACGATTAAACGGGGTTGCCCCCGCTTTCATCGCCTCTACCTGAGGATTTTCAGTATCTGTGACCGGTATCCAGCTTTTGGCGGATTTGTTGTAGGCAAAAAGTTTCCCATCGCTCAAATCTCCCGCTTTTGTTGGCAAAAAGCGATAGAGCAATCCCTCGTGGAAATCCTGGGTCAAATAGAGCGATCCGTCGCGAGCCACGACAGAACTTTCATGCGAGAAACGCCCCATTTTTGCTCTCTTCCACTTTTCACCGGTAACGGGATCCACCTCCCAAATATAGCCGCCCGGAAATTCCTCATTGGTAAGAACCGTTCCCCAAGGAGTTCCGCTTCCACTGCAATTTTTCTTCATGCCATCGGTGAGCAATTTGGACTCTTTGACTTTGCCGTCAACAAGATAAAGGCGAGATACGGCTCCGCTTCCCCATTTTTCATTTTTATCTTTGGAAAGCTCATGGCTGGTAACCAAAAACGCCCTAGACGCGGATATAGGGATATACACGTTTAAATCGGGCCGATGAGGATAGGGCTTGCCATCGCTCATTATCTGTCCGGGTTCCATAATCGTTTCATAAATAAAACCTT
>OBEQ011005051.1_pt1 | contig 33643 bp, 33 predicted proteins | sample 1670901 | NCBI WGS metagenome assembly OBEQ01 (sample SAMEA104232315, study PRJEB22302) | groundwater metagenome | biome: forest; feature: aquifer; material: groundwater | place: USA | collected 2011-08-07 | depth 5.4 m | reverse complement strand
GGGGGGAGGGGGGCGCCCGGGGGCCGCGCCGGGCTGGCGGCCGGGGTGCTGTCCGGCGGCCCGCCCTCCCCCCGCCGCTTCGCCACCGTCTGGCAGGCCCTGGCCCTGGCCGGGTCACAACTGGACGGGACGGCGCATCAGGCTTGGCGCGCTGCCGTCGACGAAGCCCACCGGCTGTGCTCGACCCTCGAGGACCAGACCCCGACCGCCGCCGACCTGCTCGATGCCGGTGAGCGGCTGACCGTGATCCTGCAACGCCTCGGCGTCGACGGCACCACCCGCCTGCGCTGCGACAGCGGCTTGCCGTTCGCCGTGACCTTCGGGCCGGAACAGCGCGAGCGTCTGGCGGCGGCACTGGCCGAGGCCGATACCACGCTGGCCGCCCATGGCCTGACGGCCTTCGCCGAGCACCTGCATATGCGCCGTCGCCTGACCGGCGAAGGGGTTTCCCCGACCACCGCCCGTGCCTGGCAGGATCTGCTGGCCGAGGGAGATGGTCCGCGCCGCGTCCGGCTGTGGCAGGACTGCCTGGACAACGGTCGCGCCTTGCCGGCTGCCGGCATTGATGCGGCGATGGGACGCGGGCCGTTCGGCATGCTGGCGCTGCGCCTGGGCGACGACAGCCTGACGGTGGCCGGCCTGGGCAGCGACCTGACTCCGGCCTTCGCCCGGCTGGGCGCCCTGTTCGGAGACGCCGCCGCCCCCTTGACCGACTGGTGCGGCCGGTTGCTGCGCCATGCCGCGGACGGCGTCACCCCGTGCGAATTGATGCCGCCGCCCGGTCTGGTCCATAACGGCCTGGCCCGCCCGGCGATCGACGGATTGACCGTGCTCGACCCCTGGGGGGCAGAGCCCGACCAGGCCGCCGCCGAAGACCTTTCCGTTGGCTGGGACGAGGACCAGGACTGCCCGACCGTGGCCGATGCGGCGGGAAGCCGGATGCGGGTGTTCAGCCTGTCGCCGCTCGACCTGGGGGCCGGCGATCCGCTGGCCGAACGGCTGCTGTTCAGCGGCGGCCGGTCGCTGCCGCCCTGGCTCAACGACGATATCACGCCGCTGGCCAGCGATCTGCGGCGTGACGGGCCGGCCCCGGCGCTGCGGCTGGAGAGCGGCACCGTGGTCCGGTCGGCCAAGCTGTTCGTCACCGGCGAGTCCTGGCGGAGTCTTCTGGCCGCCGCTCCGGCGCAGCGCTTCCGCTTGTGGCAGCGGCTCGCCCATCGCCACGGCCTGCCCGCGGTGGTCGGCCTGACGGTGCCGGGCCAGCCGCAGATGCCCATTCCCCGCGACAGCCCGCTGGCGCTGGAAGCCGCACTGCGTGGGGCGGCCGGTGACCTGCTGGTGGTCACCCTGCCCGATGATCGACCGTTCCTGACCGATGCCGACGGCCATCGCCATGTCGGCGAACTGGCCCTCCCATTCCATCGCCGCCCCCTTCCCTGCCCCGCCGAGTGCTGAGCCATGGCCATCGACATCTGCGCTACCCGCGTCAAGCTCGCCGCCCATCAGCCGGTCGACGGCATCCGCCCGGAATTCTCCGAGCGCGCCCTCGTCGCCTTCTCTGCCGGCCGACTGCCGAGCGACGTGCTGCAACTGGCCGGCCCGCGGGTCTGGTCGGTGTTCCTGCTGCTCGCCAGCCTGGTCCTCAGCGGCCTGGCCGTCAGCATACTCGGCTCGGTGGAGGTGACGGCGCGCGGTCGCGGCATGGTGCGCGGCGCCGAGCGTCCCCTGACCTTGCAGGCGACGGTGCCGGGCCGGCTCGACAGTTGGCGGGTGGCGGCGGGCGACACGGTCGCCGCCGGGCAGATCCTCGCGACCTTCGATGCCGCCGAACTGCGCGCCGCCGTGGCCGAGGCCCGTCAGCAGGTGGCAGCCGTCGACGCCCGGGCCAGCGCCTCGGCGGACCGGGTCGACAAGCAATATGCCGAACAGCGCCGCGCCCTGACCGTTGAGGCGGAAAAGATGCGCGGCCGGCTGGCCGGCATGCGCGAGACCATGGAGATGTATGAGCGCCATGTCGCCATGATGCGGCAGCTCAACAGGCGCGAGGCCGCGTCGCGCCTGTCGGTCGACGAGAAGGTCGAGAAGGTCAACGTCATCAAGGGCGATATCCTGGCGGTGGAAGGCGAGTTGTCGCAATTGCAGCAGCGCGTCGCCGCGCTCGCCGCCGAGGAGGAGCGCGAGCGGCTGAAGCTGAAGCAGGAGGGCGCCGAAGCTCATGCCCGCTACGACCGTTCCGTGGCGCTGCTGGAACAGACCGTGCTGCGCGCCCCCAAGGCCGGCGTGGTCGATGCCCTGCTGGCCCAGTCGGGCGAGATGGTTACGCCCGGTTCGGCGCTCGGCCGGCTGGTGCCCACCGTCGCCGCCTCGCGGGTGGTCGCGGTGATCGAGGAACGCAACCGCGCCTTCCTGCAACCCGGGTCAACGGTGCGGCTGGAACTCGACCAGTTGCCGCCCGGCGAGTTCGGCGCCCTGCACGGCACCGTCGAGCGCGTCGGCGCCGATCTGATCCCCGCCGCCGAACTGCGCGACATCGTCGGCGCCGAGGCGATGGGCGCCTGGTACCGGGTCGAGATCGCCCTGAGCGACGACGGCCAAGCCCGCGCCCTGGCCCAGTATCTGCGCCCCGGCATGCTGGTAACCGCCCGCTACCACCTGCGCGTCCGCCGCATCATCACCCTGGCCCTGGAGCCGCTGCGGGCGTGGTTCGAGGAGTGATAGGCGGCGAGCGGAATGTTTGACACATGCTCGAACCGGTGCGCCGGTAAGCGGCCATTGAGGCCGCGGCCAAGCGCGGAGCGCGCCCGGCGAGGGCTTAGATGAGCCTTCAGGCTCATCGTATGATAGGCGACGAGACGAGATCGAGATCCCAGCCCTCGTAGACGAAGGCGTTCCGGATCGTCTCGCAATCCCGCTCACTCACCCCGACCCGGCGGGCGGTCGGATACCAGCTTGCCCGGACCTGTTCGGCCATGCCGTCGACGATCCGCTCGGCTTCCTCGCGAGGAACGAAGAAATGCTCACATTGACTCAGCAGATTGTTGCGGTTGGCGTAGCGCCCCCAGGTTCCACAATCCAGCGCCAGGTCACGACGCCCTTGAGCGATCAGCGGCGTCGGCGTCAGGTCATAGGCCGGCGACAGCCCCCACTCGTCGTCCTTGGCCACGATGGCATGGTTGCGCGGGTGATCATCCACATTCGAAATCAGCGCGTTGAAACAGATGCGCCGGAACAGCTGGGGCAATTCGCGTGTCTTCTGCTTGCAGATCCGTCGCAGTTCATCCGCCAGAATCAGATAGGACCAGTTCGGCCGCCGGTCGGGGGCTTCCTCGGCTCCCATGACCGTCAGGCCGCTCACCATGCGGCAACGCAGGTAGCCGCCCGCCGTTCTGTGCCGGTCGAAGCGCTTGACCAGCAACACGTCGCGATTCCCGGCCCGCGTCAGGCGGCTGGTTGCGCAGGTGACTCCACAGTCCTGCGCCAAAGTCAGCATCGCATGCTCGACCATGGGATCGTTCCAGCGGTCGCGGTCTGGTCCGCGCGAGAACTTGGCGACCCACAGCCCATCCTCGTCTTCCACCACCGTTTTGGGCCGCGCACCGCCCATAGATGTTCCCAGCAGCAGCAATTCCTCGATCTGTTCGGCATCCGGGCCGGTCGGGGGCGGCGCCTCCGGCGTTTCGTCCTCGGCGATCAGCCTGTCCGCAATACCCTGGAGTCTGGCCAGATCAAGAGTCCGGTTGAAGTGCCGCTGTGGCGGCGGCGGCACGGGCCCCAGGCCGAAGCTCAAGGCGCCGGCCCGGTCGTCCGGGGCCAACAGCAGGTAATCGAGATCCGTCAGATGCGGCTTGCCGGCGTGACGTTCGATAACTCTGCGGCCCCAATGATCCGGAGCGGCATCGCGCAAGGCGCCGAACAGGCCGTTCAGTCTGGTGGTGGTGACGGTGTGGCCCACCAGCTTCAGCTCCACCGGATCAATGGCGACACGGTTCGGACGCGCCAGGTAGCTTTTGCCGTAGACGAACTTGCCGAGCGGCTGGCCGTGTCGATCCACCTCAATGACGAACCGGCCGGCGGTGACCGCGGTGGTCTGACCCGGCAGGGTTATATAGACAAAACATCCGGCCTCGGGCTGTTCAGAAGTCATTGTCCATCCCACCCATACCCTTGCGCGCACGCTGACGCTCGCCGGCCCGCGCCAACGTCAATCCCTCGGAGTCCAGCGCCGGGTCGGCCACCGGATCAAGCTGCTCGAGCAGGCCGAGCGCCCACAGCATCCCGATATACACCGAGACCCCTGTCGTCAGTTTCCCCTTCTCGGCGTCGGCGATGACATGCCGATCGACGCCCAGCCGGGAGGCCATTTCCGCCGCGCTGAGATTCCGCCGCAGCCGCGCCGTTTTCAGATTCGCGCCTAATGTCCGCGCCGCCCGCTCGACGGCGAAGGGCGGAGCCGAAGTGAGCATGTTTCGGGGAGCCATGGCATCGTGACCTTCCAACAATGAGCCTAATGGTGCCGATAGGTGCCATTTCCCCACTATAGCGCTCTCGTGGTCGGACGGCCAGGCTCCACCACAAACCGCCGCCGCAGTGAACCGGTTCACTGCCGGCCGCCGCGTTGCGGCGTAAGACAGGAGCCTGATCCGCGGGAAGAGGAACAATTTCCATGACCGCATTGCCGTGGCGCCGCTCGGTCCCGTTCGTGCCGCAAATGGAACTGGCGGAATGTGGCGCTGCCTGTCTGACCATGATCCTGCGCTTTCACGGCTGCTTCGTCTCGCTGGCCGAGATGCGCGCCGCGTGCGGGATTTCGCGGGATGGCGCTTCGGTGGCGGCGCTGGGCCGCGCGGCGCGGGGCTATGGGCTGGAAGTCCAGGCCTACCGGCTGGATGCCGAGGCGCTGGATCAGGTGCCGCTGCCGGCGATCCTGCATTGGCAGGGCTATCACTTTGTCGTTCTGGAAGCGGTCGACCGCAAGGGCGGGCGCATCTGCGATCCGCAGCGCGGCCGTTGCCGCCTGACCTGGGCCGAATTGCGCGCCGATTTCAGCGGCGTGGTCCTCAGCTTTTCCGCCGGTCCGACGCTGTCGCGCCGTCGCCGCCGCCGGCCCAGCCTGGCCCGTTACGGTGCGGTGCTGCGCTCGTCCGGCGCGGCGCTGGTGCTGATGCTCGGGTCGGCACTGATGCTGGAATTGCTCGGCCTGCTGGTGCCGGCGGGCACCCAGGTACTGATCGACCATGTGATCCGGCCGGGACAGACAAGCTGGCTGCCGGTGGTCGGGCTGGTGCTGCTGGGCTCGGCGCTGGCCCGGCTGGCCCTGACCTATTTGCGCGACCGCACCATCATCATGGTCCATCTGGCGCTGGATCTGGCGCTGATGGGCTGCTTCGTCACCCATCTGCTGCGCCTGCCGACCCAGTTCTTTTCGCAGCGCACCCCCGGCGACCTGATGCAGCGGGTCCAGGCCAATGCTCAGCTCCGCGAAGTGCTGACCCGCATCGTCATCGCCGTGCTCGACTGCCTGGTGGTGGTCGGGCTGGCCGGGCTGATGCTGATCTATGACCGTACCCTGGGGCTGGTGGTGATCGGCCTGACCGCCCTGCGGCTGGTGCTGCTGCTGTGCCCCTGGCGTGAGCAGCGGCGGCGGCTGGCCACCGTGGAACTGACCCTGCGCGGCGAAGAGGTCGGTGCCACCGTCGACGCTTTTTCCGCTCCCGAACTGGTCAAGGCCCTGGGCATCGAGGACCGGCTGATCATGCGCTTCTGGGACAAGCTGGCGCCGCGCCTGAACGTCACCCTGGCGCGCGGGGCACTGAACCAGCGGATATCGACCCTGACCACGCTCACCGACGGCTTGGCGCGAGCCGCCATCATCGGCCTGGGGGGGCAGGCGGTGATCGACGACCGCATGACCATCGGCGTGCTGGCCGGCTTCCTGACCATCCAGGCCCTGCTCAACAAGCCGTTGCAGTCGCTGGTCGGACTGGCCGGACAGATCAACACGGTTCAAGGCACCCTGGCCCGGATCGACGACGTCCTGGACACCCCGGCCGTCCCCAACGGCCGCGACGATCCCGGCCGGCTCGAGGGGGAGCTGGTGCTGGACGGTGTCACCTTCGCCTATGGCTACAAGGCGCAGCCGATCTGCCGCGAGATTTCCCTGCGTATCGCTCCGGGCGAGAAGCTGGCCATCGTCGGCCGCTCCGGCGCCGGCAAGTCGACCCTGGGGCGGCTGATGGTCGGGCTGCTGACCCCGTCGGCCGGCAGCGTCCAGTTGGACGGCCGGTCGCTCGACAGCCTCGACCAGGACAAGCTGCGCCGGCAGGTCGGCATCGTGCTGCAAGAACCGTTTCTGTTCGACGACACCATCCGCAACAATCTGTGCCTGCTGACCGAGCGGTGCAGCGAACAGCAATTGCACGACGCCTGCCGCATGGCCTGCCTGGACGAGCTGATTGCCGCGCTGCCGCTGGGCTACGACACGCCGATCGGCGAGAACGGCTGTCTGCTGTCGGGGGGCCAGCGCCAGCGTCTGACCATCGCCCGCGCCATCCTGATGCGGCCGCGCCTGCTGCTGCTCGACGAGGCGACCAGCGCGCTCGACGCCGAAACCGAGCAGCGACTGCATGCCAATCTGGCGACGCTGGACTGCACCCGCATCGTCATTGCCCACCGGCTCGCCACCGTCCGCGACGCCGACCGCATCCTGGTGGTCGGCGGCGGGCAGGTGGTCGAGGACGGCACGTTCGACTCCCTGGCCGCCGCGTCCGGCCCGTTCCGCGCTCTGCTGGAGGCGACCCATCATGACTGATCCGACCGTTCCCGCCGCTCTGCTGGTCCGCCTGCTCGCCCGTTACGGCATCGAGACTACCCCCGCGGTGGAGCAGATCGGCCTGTCCGACGGCGCCGCGCCGGACGCTCTGGCCCGACGCCTAGCCCGCCACGGCCTGCCGGCGCGGGCGGTGCGCTTCGACCCGGCGATGGCCCGCCATCTGCCGTTGCCGACCCTGCTGGTCGGCGCCACCGGCCAAGCCTATCTGCTGCGTCAGGTGGAGCCGCGGCGGCTGGTCCTGGAAGGCCATGACGGCGAGACCCTGGTCCTCGCCCGTAAGAATTGGGCCGTGCTGAACGGGGCGGCGGTGCTCGACCTGACGCCGGCCCTGCCCGAGGGCCGCGGCTTCCTGCGCCGGCTGATCGCGGGCGTGCTGCGTGAGAAGCAGCTCATGGCCCGGCTGATCGGCCTGACCCTGCTGATGCAGGTGCTGGGGCTGAGCGCGCCGCTGTTTACCCGGCTGGTGATGGACCACTCGCTGCCCGACGGCTCGCGCGGGCTGCTGATGGCGCTGACCGCCGGTATCGCCTTGCTCAGCCTGCATCAGGCCGGCATGGCCGCCTGCCGCGAAACCGTGGTGCGCCGCCTGGATGCGGCATTGCAGGGAGCATCGGCGCGCGGCTGCTTCGCCCATCTGCTGCATCTGCCGTTCGATCAGTTGCATGGCCGCACCGTCGGCGCTCTGACCCAGGTGCTGCGCTCGGCGGAAGCGGTCGCCGGCCTGGTCACCCGCATGGTCATCACCCCGGTGCTGGATGGGGTGATGGCGGTCAGCTATTGGCTGCTGCTGGCCACTATGCTGCCGCAGGCGGCCTGGATGCTGGGCGCCTGGCAGATCGTCGTGACGCTGGTCGCCCTGGTGGTGATCCGCCGCGTCACCAAGCTGCAAGCCGAAGAGATCGCCGCCGGAGCCCGTCAACAGGGTCGCCTGTTCGAACTGATCATCGGCGCCCCGACCATCGCCGCCTGTGGCGCCGGTACCCTGGCGACCGGGCGATGGATGAGCCAACTCTTGCGTGAACAGGTGTTCGGCCTGCGCAAGATGCGCACCGGGCTGTGGCTCGACGTGCTGGTCGACCTGGGCTATCAGGTCGGTGGCCTGGGGCTGATGCTGTGGGGGGCGATGGCCTGCCTGCATGGCGAACTGACCATCGGCACCCTGATGGCCGCAACCATGGTCGGTGACGGCTTCCTGCGGGCGCTGTCCGGCTTCACCCGCGCCGCCCTGGCCGTGACCGCCAGCACCCCGCATATGCGGCGCATTGATACGGCGCTGGGCGACGCGCCGGCCCGGCCGACCCTGCACGCCGATGCCGCGGCTCCGGCGTTTACCCTCGACACCAAGACCTCGGTCGCCGCCATCGACGTGTCCGGGACGTGGTACCGCTATCGCGACGACCTGCCATGGACCCTCGAAGACTACAGCCTGCGCGTCGAGGCCGGTGCGGTGGTCCAGTTGGAAGGCCGTTCCGGCGCCGGAAAGACCACCCTGCTGCGCCTGATCGCCGGATTGCAGGCGCCGCAGCGCGGTCAGGTCTCGGTGTTCGGCCGTGCCCCGCGCCAGGCCCGCGGCTCGCTGTACTATCTGCCGCAGCGCATCCATCTGTTCGAAGGCAGCATCGTCAACAATCTTCAACTGATGAGCGGCAGCGACCCCGACCGCATCGCCGCCGCCGCCACGCTGACCGGACTGGATGCCTGGGTCGACTCGATGCCGATGGGTTGGGAAACCCCATTGCCGCCGGGCGGCGGCAATGTCTCGGGCGGTCAGCGCCAGTTGATCGCCCTGACTGCCGCCCTGGCCTCCGAGCGCCCGGTGCTGCTGCTGGACGAAGCCTTTGCCAATCTCGATCGCCCGACCCAGGCCCGCCTGTGGCAACGCAACGCTTTCGCCGGCCGGACCGTGCTGATGGTCAACCATACGATCGTCGCGCCGTGAGGGGGAAAGAGGGGGCTCAGTCTCCCTCGATCTCTCCCATCGCCGATTGCAGATAGGTCGGCAGACCGAGACTGTCGATCAGGTTCGATTGCATTTCATAGAAGTCGATGCGCTCCTCGCAGTGCTCCAGCACCTCGCGCAGAGTATGGCGTGATACGAAGTCCTGTTCCTGCTCGCACAACGCCACCGCGGCGACCAGTTCGGCGCGGAAGCGGGTTTCCATGTCCAGGTCGGCCCGGAGCATTTCCGGGACATCCTGACCGATATGCAGCTTGCCCAGATCCTGCAAATTGGGCAGGCCCTCGAGGAACAGGATGCGTTCGATCAGCTCGTCGGCCTCCTTCATGGTGGCGATCGAGTGGTGGTATTCCACCTTGCCCAACGCCCGGAAGCCCCAGTTCCGCAGCATGCGGGCATGCAGGAAATACTGGTTGATGGCGGTCAGATCACTCTTGAGGATCTGATTGAACTGACCGATGACCGCTCTGTTGCCCTGCATCTCAGCTACCCTTTCGAATGCCGCCCATCGCCGACTGCAAATAATTTTGCAGTCCGATGCGGTCGATGAGGAACAACTGCTGCTCCAGGAAATGGGTGTGGTCTTCTTCGGTGTCGGCCAGCAGCTCACGCAGAATGTGGCGGCTCTCGAAATCCTGCTCCTGCTCGCACAGGCTGATGGCGTCGCGGAGCGCCTGGACCACCGCGATTTCGACCGTCAGGTCGTTGCGCAGGATCGACGGCACGTCGGTGCCGACGCGCAAGGGGTCGCGGCTGGCGACATCGGGCATGCCTTCCAGGAACAGAATCCGCTTGGCCAGCCGATCGGCGTGCTCCAGCTCTTCGCTCCGCTCATGCCAGACGCGTTCGTACAACGCGTGGACCCCCCAGTTCTCCAGCATCTTGGCGTGGATGAAATACTGATCGGCGGCAGTCAGCTCCCCAGTCAGCAACTGGTTGAGGCGTGCGATGATGGTTGGTTTGCCCTGCATGACGGCTCTCTCCATGGCCACATCCGACAGCGTCGCGCCATCGCGGTGCTCTCGGCAAGGTGAGCATTGGACATAGGAACTTGGTCACGGTCAATTGCTTTTTGTTGTTATTCCAAAAAAGAAACCATCGCTGAGCGCGCGACATCAAATCCATAAACAACATTATACTTGTGTTGTTTATTGCATGAATTCACTTCTCTGAAGATTTTTTGTGTTGAATGTCGCACGCAAACGAATTACATGTCTCCGCAGACGTTGAATGACCATATACGAACGTGGCGGTGTGAAATGCTTCTCGACAGACTGCTCATCGAACTGGAACCCGGCGATGTCGCCGCCCTGGTGGACTCTCGCCAAGCCGTGCTGGTGGACGTGCGCGAGGACGAGGAATTTGCCGAGGAGCGCATCGCCGGTTCGCTGTTGCAGCCCATGTCGGATTTCGAGCCGGATACCTGGGCGCCGGTGCCGGGCTATCCGCAGACCATCCTGATGTGCCTGGGCGGTGTCCGGTCAGCCGCCATCGGGCGCCGGCTGATGCAGGCCGGTCATGCCAAGGTGGTGCATCTGAAGGGTGGATTGGTGGCGTGGAAGGCGGCGGGCCTCCCTACCGAGTCGTAGAGCCCCCCCTCCCAAAGGACTAGCCCGCACGCAGCGTTGAGCCGGCGGGCGTTCTTGGTCACAGTCTGCCCGCGTCCACGAGGGGAGAACGAATGATCAAAGAACGCCCGACCTTCCATCCCGGGGAAATCCTGCGGGAAGAGTTCCTGAAGCCGGCCGGTATCGACGGCCGCCGTCTGGCGGAAGCGCTCCGCCTGCCCTGTGAACGGATTTGCGGTATCCTGGCCGGTGAACAGTCCATGTGCGTCGACACCGCGTTGCGGCTGGCGCGGTTTTTCGGGACATCCGATCGCTTCTGGCTCGAGGTGCAGATGGAATACGAACTCCACCGCGCCCGCCGCGACTCGCATCATCTGCGCCAGGACATCCTGCCGTTCGACGGTGTTGCGGCATGATCCGCCGCCCGGGCCGACGGGGCGTGATTGACGCCGCGCCCCGGGCAGCGGTATAGCCAGAGTATGCCAAGATCCCCCCGCTCCCGCTCCGAGCCTTCCGGGATCGTCCGCCTTGTCGGACGACTCTTCCTGTATTCACTGGCCGGTCTGGGCCTGCTGATGGTCCTGCTGGTCGGTGGCGGGCTGTGGCTGGTCAAAAGCCACGCGCTGCCGCACACCCCGACCAGCCGCGTCGTCCTGACCGCGGACTTCAACCGCGGCATCACCGAGGCGCCCAAGCATGGCGCCTTCGGCGGATTGCAGCGGGGCGGCGCCTACAGTTTGCGCGACCTGCTCGACGCTCTGGAGAAGGGCGCGGCCGATCCCAAGGTGGCGGCGCTGGTGGTGCGGCTGAACGGGGCCGATCTGAAGATCGCCCGGGTCCAGGAGCTGCGTGAGGCGGTCGAGACCTTCCGTAAGTCCGGCAAGCCGGCGGTACTGTTTTCCGAATCGCTGTCCAGCACCGACGACGTCTATCTGGCGAGCAGCTTCGGCGAAGTCTGGTTGCAGCCGTCGGGCGATGTCGGCCTGACCGGCATGGCGGTGGAAAGTCCATTCCTGCGCGGGGCCCTTGACCAGTTGGAGATCAAACCGGAATTCGGCGCCCGTCACGAATACAAATCGGCGATCGACACCTTCACCGAACACGGCCTGACCGCCACCAACCGCGCCACCCTGCAACGGATTCTCGACCGCTGGAGCGAACAGATGGTCGGCGGCATTGCCGCCTCGCGCGGCCTGTCGGCCGAGCATGTGCGCGAGCTGATGGACCGCGGGCCGTTGCTGGCCGACGAGGCTCTGGCGGAAAAGCTGGTCGACCGGCTCGGCTATTGGGATCAGGTGCAGCAGATCTACGACGTGCACGACGGGAAGGGGACCGAACTGGTCGACCTGCGCGCCTATCTGCGCAGCGGCCAGCGGCCCAACGACCACGGCACCAAGGTGGCGCTGATCTATGGCGTCGGCACCGTACAGACCGAAGAGGCCGAGTATTCGCCGCTGGGCGGGGATCAGGTGATGGCCTCGGACAGCGTCGCCAAGGCGATCCGCGACGCGGTCGAAGACGACAAGGTCAAGGCCATCCTGATCCGCATCGACAGCCCCGGCGGCTCCTATGTCGCGTCGGATACGATCTGGCGGGCGATCCGTCAGGCGCGGGCCGCCGGCAAGCCGGTGGTCGCCTCGATGGGGCATCTGGCGGCATCGGGCGGCTATTTCGTCGCCATGGCCGCCGACCGCATCGTCGCCAATCCCGGCACGATCACCGGCTCGATCGGCGTGTTCTCCGGCAAGCTGGTGCTGCGCGACTTCTGGAAAAAGTTCGGTGTGAACTGGGACGAGGTCCATGTCGGCGCCAACGCCCTGGCCAACAGCACCAACACCCCCTTCTCGGAAACGGCGTGGCGCTCACTCAACCGCCAGCTCGACCGCATCTATGCCGATTTCACCACCAAGGCCGGTGAGGCCCGCAAGCTGGATGTCGAAGCCATCGACAAGGTCGCGCGCGGCCGCATCTGGAGCGGCGTCGATGCCCAGCAGGTCGGTCTGGTCGACGAGATCGGCGGCTTCCGCACCGCCCTGGCTTCGGTCCGCCAACTGACCAATCTGGCCCCCGACGCCCCGATCGACATCGACATCTACCCCAAGCCGAAAAATGCCTTGGCCGAACTCTTCGAAGCGCTTCAGGACGAGCAATTGCCGATGGCCGACGTCTTCGCCAGCCTGACCCGCCTGAGCCGCGCCGCCGCCGTGCTGGAGCCGGTGCTTGGCGAATTGGAGCGTGGCCGCACCCAGGGGGAACTGCGCGAGCGGCGGCTGGGGGAGTAGACGCGGCATTCCCTCTTGCCTAATCTAGGGCACTGCCCTAGATTAGGGTATGCCACAGCCGCCGATCACCATCGTTGAGGTCGAACCCTTCCGCCGCCACGCTCTTGATGTCTGGCGGGAAGAAGAGTTGGAGGAATTCAAGGACTACCTGGCCCGGAACCGAGAAGCTGGTGACATTATTCCGGGCACTGGCGGGGTTCGCAAGGTCCGCTGGGCAGCATCAGGACGAGGCAAGCGCGGTGGCGCCCGGGTGGTTTACTACTACCACTCCGACGAGGTGCCGCTGTTCCTGTTGACTGCCTATGCCAAAAACGCTCACACGGATTTGACGATGGCGCAGAAGCAGGCAATGGCAAAGTTGGTGGCGATTCTGGTCGGCACTTACAGAGGCAAAGGACTGTCATGAGCACGAAACGCAATATCGGCGATGAGATTCTTCAGGGGCTGGAGAATGCCGTAGCCTATGCTCGCGGCCAACAGGTGCCGGCGCGGGTAACCGTTGTGGACGTGCCCGACGAGATTGACGTCAAGGCGGTTCGTCAGGCTCGAGGGTTAACCCAGGAACAGTTTGCGGCTCGGTACGGATTTGCCCTGTCCGCCATCCAGGAATGGGAAAAACGTCGACGTCGGCCGGATCGCTCAGCGCGTATTCTATTGCGGGTGATCGAGCGCGAACCGGAAGCCGTCGAACGGGCCTTGGCGAGGGACTCTCACCCGCCCGCTCACTGAACGCAATCCCCGGGGGTCGGGGCCTTTCGGCCCCGCCGTCAAACTCTACCCCTGCGCACTCCACCGCAACACCGGCTTGCGCGCCGCTGCCGTCTCGTCGAGGCGGCGCCGCGGAGTCAGGTAGGGTGCGCCCTTCAAGGCGGCGGCGCCGTCGCTGGATCTGGCCTGTCTGGCCAGGGCCAGCAGGGTATCGGCAAACTGGTCGAGCGTCGCCTTGCTTTCGGTTTCGGTCGGCTCGATCAGCAAGGCGCCGCGGACGACCAGCGGGAAGTACACGGTCATCGGGTGGTAGCCCTCGTCCAGCAGCGACTTGGCGATATCGAGGGTGGAAACGCCGGTATCCTTCAGGAAACGGTCGTCGAACAGGCATTCGTGCATGCACGGGCCGTCGAAGCTGGCCGACAGTTCCTCGCTCAGGCGGGCCAGCAGGTAGTTGGCGTTGAGCACCGCATCCGATGACGCCTGACGCAACCCGTCGCTGCCCAGGCTGACCATATAGGCCAGGGCGCGGACGATAACGCCGAACTGGCCGTGAAAGCCCTTGATGCGGCCCAAGGGCTTGCGGCCGGAGGTGGCGGCGTGCTCGATCAGTTCCCAGCCGTTGGCGCCGTGAACGACGCTGGGCAGCGGAGCGAAGGGGGCGAGGGCTTCGGACAGCACCGTCGGACCGGCACCGGGACCACCGCCGCCATGCGGAGTGGAGAAGGTCTTGTGCAGGTTGATATGCATGCAGTCGATGCCGAGATCAGCCACTTTGACCCGGCCGACGATGGCGTTGAAATTGGCGCCGTCGCAGTAGAAGAACGCTCCGGCGGCATGCACCGCCTCGGCGATCTCCAGGATCTCCGACTCGAACAACCCGCAGGTGTTGGGGTTGGTCAGCATGAAGGCGGCGACGTTGTCGGACAGCTTGTCCTTCAGGGCGCTCAGGTCGACGCGGCCGCGCGCATTGGCGGGGATCGACTCGACGGCGTAGCCGCAGGCGGCAGCGGTGGCCGGGTTGGTGCCGTGAGCGGATTCCGGGACCAGCACCAGCTTGCGGGTCTCGCCGCGATCTTCCAGGGCGGCGCGGATGGTCATCATGCCGCACAGCTCGCCATGGGCGCCGGCGGCCGGGCTCATGGCCACCGCCGGCATGCCGGTCAGGGTCTTGAGCCAGTGGGCGGCGATATCCATCAGTTCCAGCGCGCCCTGCACGGTGCTGGCCGGCTGGAACGGATGCAGGTCGGCCAGCCCGGGCAGGCGAGCGACTTTTTCGTTGATGCGCGGGTTGTGCTTCATGGTGCACGAACCGAGCGGATAGAACACGCTGTCGATGCCGAAATTCTTCTGCGACAGGCGGGTGTAGTGGCGCACCACCTGAGGCTCGGACAGGCCGGGCAGGCCGATCGGGCCACGGCGCTGCAAGCCGCCCAGGCGCTCGACCACGGGCGGCGGCGCGGGGAAATCGACGCCGCTCATGCCGGGCTCGTTCTGCTCGAACAGCAACGGCTCTTCCAGGGTGAGGCCGCGATTGCCGGTGAAGGTGGGGGTCATGTCGAGACGCCTGTCAAAGAAATGGAAACAGAAACATGGCCGAACATCCAGTTGTGTCCAGACATGAAGGTTCAGAGGATGTCAGCGCGCGTCATGCCGCCAGACGCCAATCTTCCGCAATAGCGGACTCCTGGTGCGCATAGCTCAGGCGAAACGGCTCGCCGCTGTCGGTCTTTTTAAGGTCATCCAGCAGATAAACCATATCAATGTATGACGGATTGCGGCCAAGGTGATTGAGATATATCAGCCTTGCCACGACATTGATGATATCCGGAACTTGTGCGCTCTTTTCCCATCTGGCGACAGTCTGGGCATCTTTCCCGACAAGGAAAGCATATTCTGCCTGGGTCTTGTCCATGTTGCCACGCAGGAACCGCAAATCGTCGCCGGACAGAAGAGGCTTCTTCTCCACGACGTCCAAGGCGATCACCTGATGGAGGGCCCGACAACTTCTGACGGAAACCGCTTCACCATAGCCGGTGTCGATCCTGTCAAATCCGTCGGTGAGCCAGACGTAATCCAGCCCACATTCGGTATACTGATACATTGGCATCCCTCGCATACCCTGCGCTAACGTACCGCCTTGAAGAATGGATACGCCGTGATTACCAGAACCTGGGTTTCTGGAACAAAAACGACGACAATTTCATGGCATTCACGGGCGACGAAACGACGCATCACGCACTTCCATCCGCCAGCTATCTTGCCATCCTGTTCCGGGTTGTCGACAACGCTTCCAAGGCAAAGACAATTCAGAATCTGATCCTTGGTGAGAGGATATTTTCCCTGATCCGGGTCTCTTTCCTTGGCATGCCTTGTGAGAAAAACTCTGTCTTCACATTTGGCAATCTTGCGGATCATCATCGTCGCAGCATCTTTGTTCATAACGCCGCACCCCCCAGATGCAGAACTCCTTCCTCCAACACTAACCTATCAAAATGATAGGTCGCCGCCCCAGCGGTGTCAACCATCATTCTGATAGGTCGCGCGAATCGTTCCGCTAGCGCAACACCTCACCCAACGCAGCGCACAGGGCATCCATATCGGCCACAGAGTTGGTTTCGGTGGCGGCCACCAGCATGACCTCGGCCAGTTCGGGATAGCTGGGATAGAAGCGGGACGCGGGGATGCCGCCGAGGATGCCGCGCTTGGCCAGCGCCTCGACCACCCTGTCGGCGGGCTTGGGCAGGGTGACGGCGAACTCGTTGAAGAAGGTCGACGGCAGCAGCTTGACGCCCTTCACCCGGGCCAGCTTCTCGGCCAGGGTCACGGCGTTGGCGTGGTTCAGCTCGGCCAGGGCGGTAAAGCCGGCCTCGCCCAATAGCGCCACATGGATGCTGAAGGCCAGAGCGCACAGACCGGAATTGGTGCAGATGTTCGACGTCGCCTTTTCGCGGCGGATGTGCTGCTCGCGGGTCGACAGGGTCAGCACATAGCCGCGACGGCCGTCGGCATCCACCGTCTGGCCGCACAACCGGCCGGGCATCTGGCGGACATATTTGTCACGGGTGGCGAACAGCCCCAGACCAGGACCGCCGAAGCTCATGGGGTTGCCGAGCGACTGGCCCTCGGCGATGACGATATCGGCGCCCATCTCGCCGGGCGATTTGAGCAGACCCAGCGATACCGGCTCGGCGACGGCGACCACCAGCAGGGCCCCGGCCTCGCGGCAGGCGGCCGACAGGGCGGTGAAATCGTTCAGGTGACCGAAGAAGCCGGGGGTCTGCACCACCACGCAGGCGGTGTCATAGCCGATCCGGCCGATCAGATCCTCGACGCCGAGCGGATCGGGGTCGAGCAATTCCACCGTCATGTCGGTAAAGCGCAACTGCGTGGCGGTGACACTGCGATAATGGGGATGCAGGCCGCCGGACAGCAGGATCTTGTGCCGCTTGGTCACCCGGCAGGCCATCACCGCCGCTTCGGCGCAGGCGGTAGCGCCGTCATACATGGAGGCGTTGGCCACCTCCATGCCGGTCAGCATCGCCACCTGGGTCTGAAACTCGAACAGAACCTGAAGAGTGCCCTGGCTGACCTCGGGCTGATAGGGCGTGTAGGCGGTCAGGAACTCGCCGCGCTGGATCAGTGCATCCACCGCCGCCGGAATATGGTGGCGATAGGCCCCGGCGCCGAGGAAACACGGCGCACAGCCGGCCGACAGGTTTTTCTGGGCCAGGGCGATGAAGGCCTGTTCGACCTCCATCTCCGACCGGCCAAGCGGCAGGTCGACCGGCCGGCTCAGGCGGGCGGCTTCGGGGACGTCGCGGAACAGCGCGTCCACGTCCGGGGCGCCGATCCGCTCGAGCATGGCTCGGCGGTCGGCCTCGGACAGCGGCAGATAGCGCATCAATGCAGATCCTTTACGAAAGCGTCATAGGCGGCGCGGTCCATCAGCCCGTCCAGTTGGCCGCGATCGGCGACCCGGAGCTTGAAGAACCAGGCGCCATCCTCGGGGCTCTCGTTGATCAGGGCGGGCTGGTCGACCAGCGCCTGATTGACCTCGACCACCTCGCCGCCGACCGGCGAATAGACATCAGAGGCGGCCTTCACCGACTCGACGACGCTGGCCTCGCCGCCCTTGGTGACCGTCCGGCCAATGGCCGGCAGCTCGACGAAGACGATATCACCCAGCGCGTGCTGAGCATGGTCGGTAATCCCCACGGTGCCGACGTCGCCGTCGACGCGAATCCATTCATGTTCGCTGGTAAACCACATCTCGGTCATGTCACTTCCCCTTGGCATAACGATGCGCGACGAAAGGCAGGTTGGCGACCACCGCATCATGGGCGGCGCCGCGGATGATCAGGCGCAGCGGCGTGGCGATGTTGGAGCACGAGGCCTCCACATAGCCCATCGCCACCGGCCCGTTGAACGACGGCCCGAAGCCGCCCGAGGTGATCTCGCCGACCCGCTGGCCGGCAAAGTCCTGGACCTCGGTATGGGCACGGGCCGGGGCGCGTCCCAGCGGCTTGAGGCCGACCCGCAGCCGCTGCGGCCCCTCGGCCAACTGGCGCAGAATAACGTCGGCACCGGGAAAGCCACCCTGCTCGCGCCGACGCTTACCGATGGTCCAGGCCAGGTTGGCTTCGATGGGCGTGGTGGTTTCGTCAATGTCGCTGCCGTACAGGCACAGCCCCGCCTCGAGTCGCAGCGAATCGCGGGCGCCCAGGCCGACCGGCATGACCCGGGGCTGGTCCAGCAGAGTGCGGGCGACCTGCTCGGCTTCGGTGGCGGGCACCGAGATTTCATAGCCGTCCTCGCCGGTATAACCGGAGCGGCTGACGAAGCAGGGCACGCCGGCCACGGTCAGATCCCGCGCCGTCATGAACCCCATCATCGCCGCGCCGGGCGCCACCGCATCCATCACCGCCGCCGCGTCCGGCCCTTGCAGGGCGAGCAGCGCCCGATCGTCGAGCACCCGCACCCGCTCGCCGAGATGGGCGCGCAGATGGGCGATGTCGTGATCCTTGCGAGCGGCGTTGATCACCAGGAACAGATGGTCGCCGGCCTGGGTCACCATCAGGTCGTCGAGAATGCCGCCGACAGCGTTGGTGAACAGGGTGTAGCGGATACGCCCCGGCTTCAGGCCGAGAATATCGCCCGGCACCAGCGTTTCCAGCAGTTGCGCCGCGTCGGCACCGTCGAGCCGGACCTGGCCCATATGCGAGACATCGAACAGCGCGGCGGCGGATCGGCAATGCAGATGCTCGGCCATGATGCCGGCGGGATACTGTACCGGCATGGCATAGCCGGCGAAGGGGACCAGTTTGCCGCCCAGCTCCTGATGAAGCGCATGCAGCGGTGTGGTTTTAAGAGGCTCGTCCACCATGGTGTCTCCGCAACAGAAAAGGTCACGCGGGCGAAGCTGTCGCCGACGCTGCCCCCTCTGTCTCGAGACCTGAAAGATTCACCGCGCGCCTTCTCGCAGGAGAAGGCCGCACGGCTTTCATCTTCGGTGAGACGTCATGACGCCAAACGGCATACGGGCCGGGCGATACGACACCTGCTTTCCAGAGGTCCATCCCCCCACGGTCCGTTTGCCTGAGAGTTTCCTGGGGCGGTTGCTCCTTCGGCGCCGGGCAAAGCCGGACTCTCCCACGGGGTTCATCTGAACGGCGTGGAGTTTAGCCGTCTTCCGAGGTTCGTCAAGCGACCGATTCGGAGGGGGACCGGGTAGGGAAGCGTCCTGGGAACGTTCGCGTTCCCAGGACGGGCGCGATTAGAGCGGTTTCCGACCAAGTCGGATACCGCTCTAACTTTTATCAGCCCTCGCCGGGCGCGCTCCGCGCTTGGCCGCCGCCTCAACGGCGGCTGGAGCGTTTCCAACCTGATCGGAAAACGCTCTATCCCTCGTTGCGATAATTCGGCGCTTCCTTGGTGATCGCCACGTCATGGACGTGGCTTTCGCGCAGGCCGGCCGAAGTAATGCGGCGGAAGGTGCAGCGGGTCTGCATGTCGGCGATGGTGCCGTTGCCGGTATAGCCCATGCCGGCGCGCAGGCCGCCACACAGCTGATGGATCACCGACGACACCGGGCCCTTGAACGGCACGCGGCCTTCGATGCCCTCGGGCACCAGCTTGAGATTGTCACCGACATCCTGCTGGAAATAGCGGTCGGCCGAGCCGCGCGACATGGCACCGATCGAACCCATGCCGCGATAGGACTTGTAGGACCGGCCCTGGTAGAGGAACACCTCACCGGGGCTTTCCTCGGTGCCGGCCAGCAACGAACCGATCATGACGCAGTCGGCACCGGCGGCAATGGCCTTGGCCACGTCGCCGGAATATTTGATGCCGCCATCGGCGATCACCACCACGTCATTAGGACGGCACACCGCGGCCACTTCCATGACCGCCGATAGCTGCGGCACGCCGACACCGGCAACGACGCGGGTGGTGCAGATGGTGCCCGGGCCGATGCCGACCTTCACGGCATCGGCGCCGGCATCAATCAGCGCCAGGGCGGCGTCGGGGGTGGCGATGTTGCCGGCAACCACCTGGGCCGTGCTGGACAACCGCTTGAGCGCCCGCACCGCGTCGATGACGCCGCGCGAATGGCCGTGGGCAGTGTCGACCACCAGCACGTCGACCTCGGCATCCAGCAGCAACTCGGCCCGCTTCAGCCCGTCGGGACCAACGCCGGTGGCGGCGCCGACGCGCAGCCGGCCCTTGTCGTCCTTGGCGGCGTTGGGGTGCGACTGGGCCTTTTCGATGTCCTTGACCGTGATCAGACCGATACAGCGGTACTCGCCATCGACCACCAGCAGCTTTTCGATACGGTACTGATGGAGCAGACGCTTGGCCTCGTCCTGCGACACGCCTTCGCGCACCGTGATCAGCCGCTCCTTGGTCATCAGCTCGCTGACCGGCTGGAGCATGTTGGTGGCGAAGCGGACATCGCGGTTGGTCAGGATGCCGCACAGCCGGCGCGAGCCCGGCTCGACCACCGGAATGCCGGAGATCCGATAGTCGGCCATCAGCCGCAGCGCATCGGCCAGCGGCTGCCCCGGATTGATGGTCACCGGGTTGACCACCATGCCCGACTCGAATTTCTTGACCTTGCGAACCTCGTCGGCCTGTTCGGCGGGTTCGAAGTTCTTGTGGATGATGCCGATGCCGCCGTGCTGGGCCATGGCGATGGCGAGACGGCATTCCGTCACCGTATCCATCGCCGCGGATACCAGGGGAATGCCGAGTCCGATCGTGCGAGTCAGCCGCGTGCGCGTGTCGGCCTGGGCCGGAAGCACGTTCGACTCGGCGGGGACCAACAGGACGTCGTCGAACGTCAAGGCTTCCTTGATCTGCAATGCCGCCTCCTTGAAGGATGTGGCGCGACATCATACAGGGATTCCCCGCCCTGCCAAGCAAAGCATGCATAGCCTGCATACGCGAACGGAGGGGAACCGCCGCCTGACGGCCGACGTAGAATGATCATAGGCACTCCACAGCAAGGGAGTCCCCCATGAAGAAGACTTGGTTCCTGGTCGCCGACGGGGCTCGGGCACGGATTTATGCCCGCGAAGATCCCGCCGCCGCCATTGTGCCGGTTGAAGATCAGACATTCGTCGCCCCGACCCGCACGCGCAGCAGCGCCATGGGCAGCGATCGCCCCGGTGTCGGTCGTGACCGTTTCGGCTATGGCCGTCACGCCATGGAGCCCGAGATGGATTGGCAGACCCACGAAAAGCTGATGTTCGCCAAGCGTCTGGGCCGCACGCTGAAGGCCGGAGCAGACCTTCGTATCTTTGACGATCTGGTGCTGGTGGCGCCGCCGTGGATGCTCGGCCGGCTGCGCGACTCGCTTGATGCCGGCACGCGCCGCAGAATCAGCGCGGAGATCCCCAAGGATCTGACCCATCTCGCCCCGCATGTGCTGCCGCAGCGGCTGAGAGCCGCCATCGCGTAAGGAAGACGTTCCCAGCCGTTCGACTGATACCGGCGAGCGGACTGTTTGACACATCATCAGGCCGTAGCGCCGGTATCAGCGGCCATTGCGGCCGCGGCCAAGCGCGGAGCGCGCCCGGCGAGGGCGTGGATGAGCATTCAGAGCCGGCCGCAAGGCCGGCTCTGTCGTTGCGGTCTTTGCCTGTGCCGCCAAGCATGGGATAACGGGCGCCGAGGAACGCGCGGGGCTTGAGGTGCGGGATGTGGCGTGAATTTGCTTGGGCCGGCGCGCGGCGCCTGGCCGGACGGGACAAGCCCGGCGCCGCGCCGCTGCTGTCGCTGCGCGACCTCGAACTGGCGCTGTGGGCGATCGGCGGCACCGCACTGCTGATCAACCTGTGGCGCAATCGCTTCTATATCGTCGATGACGCCTATGTCTCGCTGCGCTACGCGGTGAACCTGCTGGATCACGGCGATCTGTCGTGGAACCTGGGCGAGCGCGTCGAGGGCTATACCAATCTGCTGCATCTGCTGGTCACCGCCGCTGTGGGAGCGCTGGGCTTCGATCTGGTGCAGGCGGTCCAGCTGGTCAATCTCGCTGCTCTCGGGCTGCTGCTGTGGTCGTTCCATCGCTGCGCCCTGCTGATCGCGCCCGAGCATGGCTTGGCGCGGGCGATCGGCGGCGGCCTGCTGCTGGGGAGCACGCAGATCGCCTTGTGGGTATGGGGCGGGCTGGAAGGACTGATGGTTGCCGCGCTGGTCACCGCGGCGCATCTGCCGCTGCTGGGGGCGGTGCTCGGCCGCGAGCGTCCCGACCTGCGGCGGCTGCTCGGCGCCGGGCTGCTGTTCGGGCTGGCCGGCGCGACCCGGCCCGATGCCTTCCTGTTCGTCGGTGCCGCCGGTGGCGCCCTGCTGCTGGTCGAGGCCTGGTCGTGGCGGCTGCGGCTGCTGGCGGCGGTAGCCGTGGGGCTGCTGCCGGCGCTGGCGGTGGTGGGGCTGACGGCGTGGCGGCTGCGCTATTACGGCGACATCGTCCCCAACACTTTCTATGCCAAGACCGCCTTCGACCTGTCGTTCCGCATGGCCAGCGGCGCCCGCTATCTGCTGGCGGCGGCCATGCAGGCGCCCCTGCTGACGGGGGCCGGCATCGCCATCGGCAACGCCCGCGGCATCCTGCCATGGCCGAGCCGGCTGCTGGGCATCGGCGCCGTGCTGTATCTGCTGTACGTCATGTCGGTGGGCGGTGACTACATGGCCGGAACCCGCATGGCGGTGCCGGTGTTCGGTCTGGCGGCGCTGCTGCTGGTCGAAGCCATGACCCGCACCGAGGAACAGCATGTGCGCCACTGGGCAACGGCCGCCCTGCTGGTCATCGTCACCCTGGCAACCCTGATCCGGACCGAGAAGATGGAACCGGGCGCCTATCTCGGCCGGATCGTCGGCGAGTACATCGCTCAGGCCTGGCCGCAGGAGGCGGTGGTGGCGGTCAACTGCGTCGGCTCGACCCCCTATTATGCGCCGCAGCACCGTTTCGTCGACATGCTCGGCCTCAACGACCGCACCGTTGCCAAACGCCCGATCACCGAGCTGCGCCTGCCGACCCAAAGCTGGCCCGGCCATGCCAAGGGCGACGGCGCCTATGTGCTGTCGCGCCGACCCGACTACATCATTCCCGGTCCGGCCGACGGCCTGCCGGTCGACGAGCCATGGTTTCTCGGCGACGCCGAACTGGCCGATCTGGCCGAATTCCGCCGCTGCTATCGCGAGGAGACGGCGGATATTCCCTACGACCCGGCATTCGAACGCCAAGGCCGGCGCTGGCGGCCCAATCCGCTGGTGCTGACCTATTACCGCCGCATCTGCGATGCCCAGGGCCGGACGCTGGCGGCGGGGAAATAGAGCGGCGGCCGCAGAGCACTCACTGAAATGACGCCCTGTCGGACACTACGGTCTGTACAAATCTCGCACTTGCGTCATAACAGAAAATCGTCATTCCCGCGAAAGCGGGAATCCATGCGATTTTGACATCCGGCAAGGCCATGAAGAACGTGGCCTTTGCCGTCACACCGCATCACGATGAGCGCCGCTTATTCTGACTGATAGGCTGCATGGATTCCCGCTTTCGCGGGAATGACGACTGTTTTGTTATCATGCCGTTGCAATATCTGTGAACGCCATAGCCATCAAGGGGAAGGCTTTCATGGGCTGCACCGCAAATGCCGCCCCCTATCCCCCGAACACCTCCTCGAAGCACGACCGGAGCGCCGTATCGACGTCGGGACCGCTGGCGGTGATGCCCAGATCCCACAAGGACGTGACGCCGTGCTCACGGATGCCGCAGGGGATGATGCCGGCGAAATGGGACAGGTCGGGGTCGACGTTCAGCGCCACCCCGTGAAAGGTCACCCAGCGCCGGACCCGCACGCCGATCGCGGCGATCTTGTCCTCACGGCCGCCGCCCCGCGCCACCCAGATGCCGACTCGACCGTCGCGGCGCTCTCCGGTGACGCCAAACCAGGCCAGGGTGCGAATCAGCCACTCCTCCAGGTCATGGACATAGCGACGGATATCGGCGCCGCGCGGCTTCAGGTCGATCAGCACATAGCCGACCCGCTGGCCCGGGCCGTGATAGGTGTACTGGCCACCGCGTCCGGCCTCGAACACCGGGAAGCGATCAGGCTCCACAAGATCCTGCGGCCGCGCGCTGGTGCCCGCGGTGTACAGCGGAGGGTGTTCCAGCAGCCAGACCAGCGGGGCTGCCGTGCCCTCGCGGATGGCCGTGACGCGGGCCTCCATCTCCGCCAGAGAGACCGGATAGGCCACCGGCTCGTCGCTGATCCGCCACTCGAGAGGTTCAATCATCAAAAACTCCACAGCACGCTTGCGTCGGCTTCACCGATTTGCTATTTCACGCGGCACCCCGATGGCAAGCCTTTCGGGGGTCGGCCTGATCAATGAGTGCGGTCGTGGCGGAATTGGTAGACGCGCAGCGTTGAGGTCGCTGTGGGGTAACTCCCGTGGAAGTTCGAGTCTTCTCGACCGCACCAAATTGATACAGGCCCGCCCGGGAAACCGCGGCGGGCCTTTCTGCATCCGGTGCCGGTTTAGACATCCTCCAGCCGCCATTGCGGCGGCACCTGAGCGCGGAGCACGCCCGGCGAGGGCGGTGTTTTCTAACGCATGGGCAGCGGGTAGACCCGGGCCGGCGGCAGCCGATGCATCACCAGCGCCAGGATGACCAGCACCACCGCGCCGATCAGCACCGGCATCAGCAGGAAGCTCCAGCCGGGATGCATGGTCAACACCAGCAGCGGATCGGCCCCCGCTGGCGGATGGGTCAGCCGCAGCAGCATCATCAGCGAGATGGCCGCGCCGACGGCAATGGCCATGCCAAGGGGCGTCGCCGGCAGCACCGGCGCCAGTGCCAGAGCCAGAGCCGTCGCCAGCAGGTGGCCGCCGATGACGTTGGCCGGCTGGGACAAGGGACTGTCCGGCAACGCGAACAGCAGGACGCAGGTGGCGCCGAACGGCCCGATCAGCAGCGGCGTGCCGCTGACGTCGCCCAGCCAGGCAATGAACGCGATGGCCAGACCGCCGCCCAGGCCGGCCTTCAGCCAGCAGCCGCGGCAGGAGGGCGGTTGGTGGCGTTGAAAGAACCGCCGCATCACGGGTCTCCCTGATTATATGATGATTATCTTTTGTTGGACAGCGACCCTAGCAACCGGGCGCTCGGCCAGCCTTGACGTTGCGCAAGATATCCGGCGGACCGCCGCAATGCGCCCGACGGTAGCGGGTCGAGCCTCATGATTCGCTTTCAGATACGGAAGCAACACGTTGATTTTTCTAGACTTGCAACTTGTCAAGGAATAACTTTTATCCCGAGCCATGGACGAAATCTTGTCCCCATCCCCCTCGAGTGGTACCCTATTTTGTGCATGACCGATCCATTTGCCGTAGAGGGACACCGAGGTTGGATATGACGTGGACTCCGGAGAAAATTGATCTCCTCACCCGGCTCTGGTCGTCGGGCATGCCGACCGCACAGATCGGTAAGGAGCTGGGCGTCACCAAGAATGCCGTGGTTGGCAAGGCGCATCGCCTCGGTCTGCCCGAACGGGCATCACCGATCCAGCGCAAGCCGATCAAGGTGGTGGAGCTGACTCCCCATGCCTGTCGCTGGCCCGAAGGCCATCCCGGCGAGGCGGGCTTCCATTTCTGCTGCAAGCCGGTGCTGCCGGGCAAGCCGTACTGCGCCGAGCACGCGGCCCGAGCCTATCACCGCCCGAAAGATCGTCGCGACGACGCCGCATAGACAGACGGTCTCGGTGTGGAGCGCGGGCCACCAGGGTTTGGTGGTGCGCGCCCCGTGCCGTAGGTAGGGATACATAGGCGACGGTCGGGGATAAGTGCTCCCACCGTCACTTCCGGCACACCATGTAATCCAGCCGGATCTCGTTCCGCAGCTTGGTCGCCTGTTTGGTGAAGGCGGCCCAGCCCTTGGTGTCGATGTCCTTCAGCATGGTGGCGATGTTGGTGCACAGTTCGCGGCTGAGCGGCCGGTTGCGAAAATGCATGACGATCCGACCGTCCCAGATCGACAGGTTCCAGTCGGCCCAGCTCTCGAATTCCCGCTGGAAGGCTTCACGCCGCAGATCGGTTTCGGCCTTGAACTGACTGCCGACCGCCTGGTCAACTCGCCGCCACAGGGCAAGGGTGTCGGAGGCGTAGCCTTCTTCCTGGCAGCGCAGAGCGCTTTCCCGCAGACGGATGCCGTGGCGCACCGACTGGATCGACTCCGCTTCCTTGGGCGTGAAGCATTGGCGCGGCGCGGCGACGGCCGGCGGTGCAGGCATCAGCAACGACACGATCAGGATCAGACTGGCGGTACGGACTGTCATGCCCGCCAGCCTACCCAGCCGCTCCGCCGTGGTCGAGAGGAAAGCGGCGGGCTGCACGGTCACCCCTTCGGATAGCGGCGCCCCTCTATCGGGTCCGGGCCCGCCCCGAAGGCCATGGAACTTTGCGGCAGCAAGCGGCGTTGGTCAGGCGGTGCCATCGACAGGAGGTTCGCCATGAGAGTCTCGACCGTTCTTGCCGTGCCGCTGCTGCTGGCCGTGTTCGGCCTAGCGGCGTGCGACCAGAACAAGCAGCAGGCCACCCAACCCAGCGACAGTGGCCAACAGACCGGAGCCATGCCCCCCGGAAGCACCGGAGGGAGCGCTGGCCGTTCGACCACCGGCGGGACCGCCGGCAGCGGCGCAGACTCTTCCGCCCCCGGAAGCAGCGCCCCCGCTCCGACCTCGCCGAATACCGGCGCGCCGTCCGGCCAGCAGACCCGCTGAGTCGCACCTATCCGCCGGACGCGGTTTACGAACCGCGTCCGGTCGGCTCAGGGCCCTTCAGGCCCCTCACCTCCCCGATCATACCGATGAGCCTGAAGGCTCATCGACGCCCTCGCCGGGCGCGCTCCGCGCTTGGCCGCGGCCTCAATGGTCGCTTGAGGACCGGCGCACCGCTTCGAGCACATGTCAAATATTACGCTCGCCGGTATCAGCCCCTCACGTCAGTGAGTCACCCGCTCACCGAGCTGGGCGCGCGATACCATGTTGAGCCAAGCGTCCACCGCCTGTCGGATCTCCGGCTCAGAGGCGTCGTCGCTGATCATGCCTTCGCGCACCAGCATTTCTCTCAGGCGATTATACATCCAGACATGCGAACTGAGCTCAAGGTGACTCTCGAGCGGCCTCATGGCTCCCTCCCTACGGGCGTCAGGCCCGGGATCATTGGCTATGACTGTCGGCAAGCGTTACCATAGCACAAGTTATCCCCCGGCAACACCTCGGACGCCTTGCCGAAAGGCCTCCGCCTTAAGCGTGTGCTCTTATCCGAAAGGCGGTAACCAGCCGCCAGCCCAGCAGAATCGCCAGAAGAGCGGCATAGAGGATCGGCTCGCGCAGGTCGGCCTTGACCATCAAAGTGAAATGCAGCACCGCCAGCATGGCCGCCGGATAGACCAGCCGGTGCAACCGCCGCCAGCGCTGGCCGCCCAGTCGGCGGATCATGGCATCGGTCGAGGTCACCGCCAGCGGCACCAGCATCAGCAGCGCCAGCATGCCGACGGTGATATAGCGCCGCTTCAGGATGTCGGAGAAAATTCCGGCCCAGTCAAAGAAGTTGTCCAGCACCACATAGCTGGTGACATGCGCCACCACATAGAAAAAGGCGTAGAGCCCGAACATGCGGCGCATGCGGGCGATGCCGCGCCAGCCCAGTTGACGCAATGGCGTGACCGCCAGACTGATCAGCAGGAAGCGCAACGCCCAATCGCCCAGGGTGCGGTTGATCGCCTCGATGGGATTGGCGCCCAACTGATCGAGTCCCGCCCGGACCGCCAGCATCGCCAGCGGCACCAGGCACAGCACGAACAGCCCCGCCTTGGCCATATCAAACCGGCGCACCATCAGAAGTCCTTCCGCAGGTCCATGCCGGCATACAGCGAAGCCACCTGCTCGCCATAGCCGTTGAACGGCAGGGTCTTGCGGCGCAGGAATTCGCCCAGGCGGCGCTCCTTGGCCTGGCTCCAGCGCGGATGATCGACCTCGGGGTTGACGTTGGAATAGAAGCCGTACTCGTTGGGCGCCGCGCGATTCCACGAGGTCGGCGGCTGGTCGCGGGTGAAGGTGATGGCGACGATCGACTTGATGCTCTTGAAGCCGTATTTCCACGGCACCACCAAGCGCAGCGGCGCACCGTTCTGGTTGGGCAACACTTCGCCGTACAGCCCGACCGCCAGCAGCGACAACGGATGCATGGCCTCGTCGATCCGCAACCCCTCGACATAGGGCCAGGACAGCAGACTCAGCCGCTGGCCGGGCAACTGGTCGGGAGCCATGACGGTCTGGAACGCGACGTAACGGGCGTTGGAGTTGGGCTCGAAACGCTTGAGCACCGTGGCCAGCGGGATGCCGATCCACGGAATGACCATCGACCAGCCCTCGACGCAACGCAGCCGGTAGATGCGTTCCTCCAGCGTGCCGGCGCGGATCAGATCCTCCACGCCATAGGTGCCGGAGGCCGCGCATTCCCCCGACACCGTCACCGCCCATGGCCGCGTCTTCAGAGCCTTGGCATTGCGCTTGGGATCGGCCTTATCGGGGCCCAGCTCGTAGAAATTGTTGTAGCTGGTGACGTCATCATAGGGCGTCCTGGCCTCGTCGGTCGAGAACGGCCCCGGCAGCGGTTCTCCGGCCATGGCCATGTTCGGCGCCAGCGCCGCGGCGGCACCCAGCGCGAGAAAACTGCGGCGATTCAGATAAACATCATGCGGCGTGATTTCCGACGGCTTGAGGTCCGGGGGATGGCGGATCAGCATGGTCGTGTCCTCCTGCTTATGGTGAGATATCGGGTGGCTCACGCCTCCCGCCAGTCACAGGCGCGTGAATTTCTACAAGAAACTGCCCTCGCCGGGCGCGCTCCGCGCTCAGGTGCCGCCGCAATGGCGGCCAGATCGTGATCCAATCAGATCGGATCACGATCTGGAATTTGACCAACGTCAAGGAAGCCTATGCCCGCCATCGGCCCAATGGCGAGTGAAAACCGGGATCTGGGGGATGCAATGCGAGTCTTTCTATCGGCGCTGATCGCCGCCGTGCTGGTGGCGGGGGCTGCCGGGGCTGCCGACCAGGACAGCGCCACGCGGGCCATGTACAAGGATGCCAAGCTGCACAAGCTGGACATCCACGGCGACAACGCGGTGGTCGAGGCTCTGGTGCTGCGGCGCCATATTCCGATTACCTACGACTACGTCGCCTCGCTGATGCGCGCCCCCAATGCGTTCGGCGCCGGCCCGGCCTGTATCGTCTGCCATTCCTCGGCCGACCCGACCAAGAGCTATCGCGGCATGGATCTGTCCACCTGCCGCGGCATGCATGCCGGCCCCACCGAGGCGCCCGCCCGCCCCGTCATCGTCCCCGGCAAGCCCGAAGAGAGCCTGCTGGTGCAGATGCTGCGCAACAACCGCATGCCGCTGGGCGTCGCCTTTCTGCACGAGATCGACAGCCCGGCGATTACCGCGGTCAAGACCTGGATCGACGGCGGTGCCAAGAACGATGACCAGTTCACCTACACTGTGCTGCCGCTGTTCGGCAAGGCCGAGGAATTCGGCGGGGCGGCGGCATGCATCGAGTGCCACAGCTCGTTCCGCGACCCGCCAAGCTTCAACGAAGTCAATCTGACCTCCTACGACGCCATCATGAAGGGGGCGTTTTCGCGCACGCGCGCCAAGGACGGCAAGCCGGGCATCCCCATCGTCATCCCCGGCAAGGCCGAGGACAGCCCGCTGTACCGCCGCCTGACCATGAACCGCATGCCGCCCGGCCGCGACCCCGCCGACCCGGCGGACCACGCCAACGTCCTGTTGCTCGAGCGCTGGATTCAGCAGGGAGCCGCGTGCGAATAAAACGTCGCCCTGGACCGGGTTCCGGGCGGACAAGAGACTTCCGCCCCTTTCCCAAGCCGCCACACTTCCGCTAGACTGCCGTCGAGCCGCATCACAACGGGGGGTATTATGGCGGAAAGCTTCGTGCCGAACGACGAGGATGTCGAGCGGCTGGCCTATGTGGAATTCCTGGATGAAGTGCGCGACACCATCAGCAGCATGCAGGTGGTGCTGGGCAATCTGCGCAGCAGCAGCATGCCCGAAGCCGACGCCATCGCTGCGCTGCGCCGCGGCGCTCACAACCTGAAGACCGCTGGCCTGGGGGTGGAATCGCCGCTGATCAAGCTGATCACCCATCGCCTGGATGAATACCTGTCCGAGCTGCGGACCCCCAAGCTCGATCAGATCAGCGAAATCGAGGTGTTCCTCGACAAGATTACCGCGGTCTGCGACGGCGAAATCGCCGATCAGACCGATGCGGTCCAGGTGGTTCGCACCTTGCCGCGCAAACGGCGCTACGACATTGATTTCGGCAATATCGAACAGAAGAATGTCGAAGTGCTGATGGTGGTGCCGGAAAAGGCCATGTCGCGCATCGTCGAGCGCGAACTGGCCGCCTGTGGCTATCGCGTTTCCAACGCCCGCAATCCGTTCCAGGCGATCGAGATGGCCGTGCGCACCAAACCCGATATGATCATCGCCGCCATGGAACTGGAGCAGATTTCCGGCGTCGATCTGGTCTCGGCGCTGTCCAACATGGCGCCGACCCAGCACATTCCCTGCGCCGTGCTGACCAGCTACCCCTGGGGTCACCCCAAGCTGCGCGGCCTGCCGCCGCGGGCCGCCATCATCCACAAGGGGCCACGCTTCGGCGACGACCTGGCGGATACGCTGGCGAAGTTCGGGATCACCTGAGCCCGGAAACAGCGAAAGGGCGGCCCGGCATGGCCGCCCTCTGCTGGGGAACCACGGTCTATCCCACGGGGGAGAAGGGGACGGCCGCTTGTCGACGGAGAGGTCTGGAGGGGAAACCCAGGTCCGCAACGGCGCTTCCGACGGCACCGCAACGCTCTCTATGGCCTTCTTTATAGCGGCGGGCACCTTGCCGGGCCGTTACCTTAAGATGAATTCGCGGTAATCCGGCCGGAGGGGCTGGGCAGACGGACCTCCACATACAGGCCGCCGAGATAGGAGCGGCCAAGCTGAATCCCCCCATGATACAGGGTGACCAGATCGCGGGCGATGGCCAGTCCCAGGCCGGTCCCGGGCTTGGTTTCATCGAGTCGCGCGCCCGGCTCGAAGGCTGCCTCCCGCCAGGAGTCCGGCACGCCGGGGCCGTCGTCATCGACAGTCACCACCACCGTGCCGGCCTCGCGCCGGGCCTTCACTTCAACGCGGTGTCCGGCCCATTTGCAGGCGTTTTCCACCAGATTGCCAAGCAGTTCCTCAAGATCCTGGGCATCGCCGGCGAAGACCGTGCCGGGCGGCACCGAGCAGTCGATGGCCAGCCCGCGATCGGCATGCAACCGGCTGAGCGCGCGGCAGATAGCCGCCGCCGACTCGCCGATATCGCAACGCACGCCGGGTAGACCATAGGCCGCGGCGGCTCGCACCCGTGCCAGGTGATGATCAATCTGGCGACGCATGGCGGTGACCTGTTGGCGCACCGCTTCGGCCCGCTCACCCTGGCCATCGCGACCGATGGCATCACCTTCGTTGGCCAGGATCGCCAGCGGTGTTTTCAGGCCATGGGCCAACTGGCCAGCCTGGGTGCGGGCCCGCGACAGGGCCTCATCGAAATGGTCGAGCAGGGCGTTGAGATCGCGCACCAGCGGCGCCACCTCTTCGGGAAACGGGCTGGCCAGCCGTCCCGCCGCGCCGCTGCGAATCGCCGCCAGTTCACGGCGTAACGCCGCCAGCGGGCGCAGCCCGACCACCACCTGAATGGCCGCGGCACCGATCAGGCCGAGGGCGATGATGCCCAAGGACAGCACCAGGGTACGGGTGAAGGAATCGACCAGCGGCTGGGTATCGGCGATGTCGCCGGCGACGGCGATGCGCAGCCGGTTCGACGAGCCGGGCACCGCCAGACTGCGTTCGACCGCCATCACCGTCTCGCGGCTCGGTCCAGCCACCAGATGACGATGCACCTCGTTATCAGCCAGCGGGTCGGACGGCACGATGATCTCGCCGTCCCACAGCGACCGCGAGCGCACCAGCACCTTGCCGTGCAGATCCGAGGCCTGCCAGTACAGGCCGGAATAGGGCTTGGTGAAACGCGGTTCCGACAGCGGCCCGCGCAGCTCGAGCAGGCCGTCGGCGCGATGTTGCAGCAAGGCCGCCAGTTGCTCCATATGAGTGGTCAGCATCATCTGATAGCTGGCCCGCACATGGCTTTGAAAAAGCTGCAACAGAATGAAGCCGCTCAGCACCACCGCCGCCGTCACCCAGATGGCGGCGCCGACGATCAGCCGGAAGCGGAGCGAGCGGCCGGAGATCATGGGGCCGGCGCGTCCATCTGATAGCCCAGGCCGCGCACGGTGTGGATCACCTCGACCCCCAGCTTGCGGCGCAGACGGCCGATGAATACTTCGATCGTATTGGAATCGCGGTCGAAGTCCTGGGCATAGATGTGCTCGGTCAATTCCATGCGCGAGACGACCCGGCCCTGGTGGTGCATCAGATAGGCCAGCACCCGGTATTCATGAGCGGTCAGCAGCACCGCGCGGCCGTCGACGGTCACCGCGTTGGATCGGGTATCCAGGCAAATCGGCCCGCATTCCAGCTCCGCCGAGCCGTGCCCGGACGAGCGGCGGATCAGCGAGCGCAGCCGGGCCAGCAGTTCCTCCATGTTGAACGGCTTGGCGACATAGTCGTCGGCACCGCTGTCCAGGCCGAGCACCTTGTCGCGCCACGAGTCGCGGGCGGTCAGGATCAGTACCGGCATGACCCTGCCGGCGGCCCGCCACTGGCGCAGCACCTGGATACCGTCCAGCTTAGGCAACCCGAGATCGAGTACCACCGCGTCGAACGGCTCGACCTCGCCCAGGTAATGGGCCTCCTCACCGTCATGGGCCCAGTCGGTGGCATAGCCGGCGGCAGCCACCGCCTCGACCAGCTGACGGCCCAACGTCGGGTCATCCTCGGCAATCAGCACCCGCATTCACTCTCCCATCCGCTCCCTGGCACCACCCGCGCCCCACACCTCGACCAGCTGCTTGGTCTTGGCGTCGTAGAACAGGTCGATGATCCAGCCGGCCGGCGTCAGCAGGCGGATATCGTACAGCCAGCGGCCATCCACGTTCTGCAACTCGACTTCCAGCATGGTGCCATGGAACCGCTTGTTCATTTCCCCCAGGACGTCGCGCAACGGCGCAATCTCGCCGGCCTGCACCATACGGCGGGCGCGCTCGTGGTCATCGAACTGGGTTTGCGCCGCCGCCGGACCGCCCCCGAGGACGGCCGCCAGCGCCAGCAGCAGGACTGGTCTCATCCCGCAACTATAACCGCAGCCGCTGAACAGTGCATGAATGGATCGCAGGGACTGATGGAACGGGATGCCATCCCGTCTGGCGGATCTCCGGCCCCGCAATGGCGAGGCCCAGCATACCGCGCAGACCCGATGTTCATGACCCACAACGCACCGCGCCCGCCAGGCTGAGGGCCGGGCGGGCGTGTTGGAGGATGTGGTATTGGTGGTTGCGGGGGCCAGATTTGAACTGACGGCCTTCAGGTTATGAGCCTGACGAGCTACCGGGCTGCTCCACCCCGCGATAAACAGTGTTCTGTGAACAGGTTTTTCTCAGAGAAACGCGCTTCGAAGACCTGGCGACGACCTACTCTCCCGTGCCTTGAGACACAGTACCATTGGCGCTGAGGGATTTAACGGCCGAGTTCGGGATGGGATCGGGTCTGGAGCCC
>OBEQ011670077.1_pt1 | contig 33649 bp, 29 predicted proteins | sample 1670901 | NCBI WGS metagenome assembly OBEQ01 (sample SAMEA104232315, study PRJEB22302) | groundwater metagenome | biome: forest; feature: aquifer; material: groundwater | place: USA | collected 2011-08-07 | depth 5.4 m | reverse complement strand
TTAGGGCTCTTTTTATTTTATCTAGGTTTGGAGAAAAAAAACTACTTACTAACAGGTTCTTTTGTGGCATTCATTGTTAGTATGCTGTCCTATCATTCAGCCAAAGTAGTTGTGCCGGCAGTTTTACTGACTTTAATAGTATTTTATTTTAAGCAGCTGATTAAATTAAAAGAGAAGTTTTATCTTGGGCTAGGAATTTTTTTGCTTTTTATAATTTTAATGGTTCTAAATCCTAAAATCGCTGGACTCGCTAGGGTCAATCAGAATAAATTTTCCGAAGAACAGATTAAAAAAACTGAAATTTACCAAAAAACTAAAAACCAGACTCTAGCTTACGGAGAAATCGTTGGACGTCAATATTTAAGCCATTTTTCTTTTGCTTACCTCTATGAAAAAGGCGATCCAACTCCCCGCAACTCAATTAAAGTCTTAGGCGAATTTTATAAATTCGAAGCACCGCTTTTTTTACTTGGGTTAATATTTTTAATCTGGAGTAGATCGAAAGTTTCGATGGTATTACTCGTCTGGCTCTTAAGCGCTCCATTACCCTCAGCTTTGGTCCAAGGTGCGCCTAATGCCAGTAGGGCTTTGTTTATGATGGGGGTAATGCAACTTGTTGAGGGGTTTGCTGTTGCTAAAATACTAAATTGGTTAAGCAAGGACAAGTTTTCCTTACCCCAAGTAAAGCTTACAAATTTTAAATATGGATTGGGCATTGCTTTAATCATCATCTCTTTAATCTCCCTCAAGGAATTTACTGACTATTATTTTGGTAACTATGCAAAAAAAGATGCAATCGATTGGCAATATGGAATGAAAGAAGTAGTAAACTTTGTGCAAAAATATCCCGATTACTCGCGGGTTTATATGACCGATGTGAGGTCCCAACCCTATATCTTCTTTTTGTATTACTTAAAATATCCTTTGCCAAAATATTTATCCACGGTCCAGTTAAATCAAGATGAGAGGAGTTATAAGTATAATACGGTATACTCTTTTGATAAATATCAATTTGGTGGGTGGGATGTAGTCCAAAGTATGCCGGATCCGGGATTGGTTTATGTTGTAGAAGATAGTAAATATGGAGGGTTAGCCCACCTGAAAGATTTTGCCAGATATGAAAAAATTAAATTTCCAGATGGGGGAGCAGCGTTCTATATCGTTAGCAAATATTAATGAATAAAATAAAGATATCGGCGGCAATTGCCACCTTTAATGAGGAAGAGAACATTGGTAGATGTTTAGAATCGATTAAAAATATAGTTGACGAAATTGTAATTGTTGATGGAACATCAACAGATAAAACAGTTGAGGTTGCTCAAAAATATGGCGCCAAAGTGCATCTTGTCCCAAATGATCCGATGTTCCATACCATGAAACAAAAATCATTTGATTTGGCAAAAGGGGATTGGATTTTGTATTTAGATGCTGATGAACAAGTAAGCAAAATGTTAGCAGATGAGATTAAAAAAGTTATAGGAATGGATGAAAAACAAATTGAAAGTTATCAATCAAGTTTAAAAAATAAAAAACTATTTTTAAGACACCAGAAATTATTAGAACAAAGAGAAGGAAAGATTGGTATTGGTGAAGGGGATTATGTGGCTTTCTTCTTCCCTAGATTAAATTATTTTTTAGGAAAATTTTTAAAATATGGAGGAGTTTATCCAGATGGTGTTATTAGGCTTTTCAAAAGCGGTAAGGCTTATCTTCCCGCCAAAGATGTACATGAACAAATGGTAGTTGAAGGCCAGGTAGGTTGGCTAGAAAACGATTTATTACATTATGACTCACCAACATTTGAAAGATATATTAAAAGAAATAACCGTTATATTAAACTACTAGCTTTGCAATTGGCTAAGCAAGGAAAAGCCAAAAATATTTGGACCTTTTTAGATTATATGATCATAAAACCGATCAGCTGGTTTTTAATAACCCAAATTAGACACAAAGGAATTTTGGATGGAATCCCAGGTATAATTTTTTCCTTTTTTTCAGCACTAAGGTTCCCCCGGGCATATCTTTTATATTGCTTAAATGGAGTAAAGCTGCGATGAAACTTACCAATTAGGTCCTAAAGAAAATATGATGGATATCTATGGAAACAAAGAGTTAAAGATCAAGATTAAAACAATTACTGCATCTTTCCTAATATGGAAAGTAGGGTTATTACTCAGTTTGATTTTTGCCATTAATTTTATTCCGCTTGCACACCAAGACCGTTTCCTAGGAGGCGGTTTTAATAATTATCAACAACTTCCCCAACTATTTGCCTGGGCTAATTTTGATGGGGAACATTACTTATCTATTGCGATTATTGGTTATAAAGGTTTAGAACAAGCTTTTTTCCCGGTTTATCCCAAACTAATCTCAATAATGGCCCAGCCATTTTATAACCAGATCGATTTGGTAAAAGATTTATTTCCAGCCCTCTTTTATTCAACCTTTTTTGGCTTATTTATTGCTAATCTCTTTTTGTGGTTGAGCTTATTTCTTCTTTGGGATCTACTAAAAATAGATTATCCGCAAAGAATAGTTACATTGACAATTATTTTGATACTTATTTTTCCCACTTCTTTTTTCTTAGGGGCAGTTTATTCTGAATCGACTTACTTACTACTTTCAGTTGCTACTTTTTATTTTGCCCGAAAAAAAAGATGGTTTTGGGCTTGTCTTTTTGGACTGATCGCCTCAGCAACGAGAATTTTTGGGATCCTATTTTTACCGGCTTTGATAATAGAAGCCTGGCAGCAGAAAGAATCAGCCAAAAAAGCATGGTGGATTTTGTTTGTGCCATTTGGCCTGTTTTTGTATATGTACTATCAGTATATTTCAGTCGGAGACCCGCTAGCTTTTTATCACTTACAGAAAATTGTAGGAGAACAGCATCAATCGGGACTGACCAGTTTGCCCCAAGTTTATTATCGATACCTGAAAATGTTTTTTACAGTTGATATTAAAGATCCCATATATCAAACAATGGTCTTGGAATTTTTAACCGGAATTTTATTTTTCGTCTTGCCTATTTATGGGTACTTTAAAAAAATTAGGCTTTCCTATCTTTTTTATAGCCTGGTTGGTTTTTTAACTCCCACCATCCAAGGTAGTTTTTCCTCGGTCCCGCGTTATATTCTAGTTTTTTTCCCGTCATTTTTAATCCTTGCATTATGGCTTAATACCAAACCGTGGTGGGTTAAATTTGTCTGCTTGTCTTGTTCTGGTTTTCTATTGATAATAGAAACAATCCTTTTTTTAAGGGGGTATTGGGTAGCATGAAAAAATATCTAATCTCAGTTTTTACCAGTCCGGTTTTTTCCGGTAGCATGGTGATGATTGTTGGCAGTAATGCCACCAATGTCATTAACTATCTTTACCATCTAATCATGGGGCGGTTACTAGGACCTGCTAGTTATGGGGAGTTGGCAACATTGATTTCCATACTGGGGCTTGCTTCGATGATCCCTTTTTCTTTAGGGCTTGTGATAGTTAAATTTGTCTCTTCTGCTAAAAATGAAAAAGAGACTTCAAATTTGATTTATTTCTTAAATAAAAAGTTCTTTCTTCTAGGGCTGGGAATGTTTTTACTGATTTTTTTAATTAGCTTTTCTTTATCTTCCTTTTTGAATATAAAAAATCCTTTTCTACTGGTAATGATTGGTGGGACCTTTATTTGTAGTATACCAGCGCTCTTTTACCGGGCAGTTTTACAAGGTTTGCTACGCTTTAATCAATTAGTTATAAGTACAATCGGGGAGAACTTAATAAAACTAATTTTGGCAATTGTTTTTGTTCTAATCGGGCTCTCGATTCAGGGTGTAATTATAGCTTTTATTATTGCCTCGTTATCAGGTTTGCTTATTTCCCGCTATTTTATTCAAAATTTAAAATCCAAAAGGACAAAAGATCCAAGTTCTAGACTTAGCCCATTGATTTTATATTCGGTACCTATTTTAATCCAATCATTTGCGATGACTTCGCTTTATTCAAGCGATTTAATTTTGGTCAAACACTTTTTTTCTACTCATGATTCTGGGTTATATGCTGCCCTTTCAAATTTAGGGAAAATTATTTTTTTTGGGAGTGGACCGATTGCCGCAGTAATGTTTCCGATGGTAGCAAAAAAACAAACGGTTGGGGAGAGTTATCGGAAAGTTTTTCTGTACAGCTTTGGTTTGACCGTTATCTTTGCTTTATTCGTCCTACTAATTTATTGGATTTTCCCCGAGATTGCAATTAGAGCCCTCTATGGATCTGCTTATCTTAGTGCAGCTTCTTTGCTGTTTTGGTTCGGTTTGTTTATGACTCTTTTTACAATTGCCAGCTTATTTTTAAGTTTTCAGTTGTCCTTGGGCAAAACCTGGGTAGTGATAATCCCCTTGGTTGCCGCCACTGCCCAAATGATTTTGATCTGGTTTTACCACGATAGTTTGAAGGGAGTAATTTTTATTTCAATTGGCGTTTGCGCGCTGCTTACTATTTGCCTGGGAGTTTATTCGCTCCATTTTGGCCGCTTGGCCAAAATTCAGTTTTTTCAGGAAAGAATAAAGGTAAATTAAATGAAAAGCAACCATTCTAGTTCAGCACTAAAAAGTATCCTTTTTAAGGATAGAACATTTCAGTTTTTGCTGCTCCTGCTTATTTTAGGAGTAGTTTACCGGCTGATAATTACGGCCAATGGAAACTTTCTTTTTAATATGGATAATGCGCGGGATATGGTTGATGTGCGGGAGATGGTTATTTTAAAACATCTGAGGCTGACTGGACCAAATTCAGCAATAACAGGGTTATATAACGGTCCGGGTTGGTATTACATATTGGCAGTCCCGTTCCTTCTTACAGTTGGTAACCCTTATGCCGAAGTCTTAATGATGATATTTTTGTGGTTTATTGGTGGAATATTTTTGATACTTTTGGTTAAAAGGTTTGATATATGGGCGCAAATTTTTGCCACATTATGTTGGATTCTATCTAATTATATTGTGCTGACTACTCTTTATGCTTTTAACCCAAACCCTTTAGTTTTTCTGACCCCGGTCTTTATTTTTTGTTTAGAAAAATATATTTTGACAAATAGCCTAGTTTACTCTTTGTTAGTTTTTTTAATAGCCGGATTACTTTTTAATTTAGAGATGAATTTTGGAGTCTTCATACCAGTTATAATTCTTAGTTCAATATTACTTAGCGGTAGGAAGAATCTGATAAAAAAACGGCAATTTATACTTGGCGTACTTGTTTTTATGGCCAGCCTTTTACCCCAATTTTTATTTGATTTAAAACATCATTTTGTCATGACAAACTCAGTAATCCAATTTTTAGAAAGTTCCTATGGAAGCGGGGAATCCTTTAATCCTCTAAGTAGGTTATTACTCAATTGGGATAAGTTAATTGGAGTTTTAAATGCAACATTCTTTAATTTAAATAATTTAACATATGGTTTTATTACAACTGTTGTCGTAGTTTTTATTTATGAACTTAAGAAACGTAAAAAACTAGAACCTGTAATTATAATTTCCTTTCTTTATATCCTCTTACCTTTTTTAGGGTATGTGGTATTGCCTGTATCCGTAAATCCCTGGCACCTGGGGGGTGTTATAGTGGCAATGGTTATTATAGTAAGCTATGCATTGTCAATGCTGGGTAAAATTAATTTATTTACCAGGTTAATAATGATTGTACTACTAGTTGGTGCATTTTGGGGTATGCGGGTAAACCTTAATGATTTTTTCCATGACTTGGGTAAGCATAGTACAGACCCATCGGTTTTTGCCAATGAGCTGGCAGCGGTAGATTACGTTTATCAATATGCAAACGGAAAAAACTTTCGGGTTTATAACTATTTGCCCTCAGTTTATGATTACCCTTACCAATATATCTTCTGGTGGAGGGGTCTAAAAAAATATGGTTATACCCCCAAAGAATATGCCTATTTACCCAATAAACCAGCTTATATTAGTGGCAAAGAGTTGTTAAATACAGGTAGCAATCCTGGTGATTCCGGTTTAATATTTTTAATCAAAGAACCCAACAATCCCAAATTAAAAGATTTATGGGAAAATAGTTTTAAGCATTTAGAGCTAATTTCGGCAACTAAAGTTGGTCCGCTCGAGGTTGAAGTCAGACGATAGTTTTTTAAAAAAATCTGCTAGAATAGGCAAAATATGTCGTCAAGGATTTTACCCAAAAAAATTTTGGTCTCGATCATAGTCCCTGTATATAAACAGGACAAAACAATTGTCAGGAACTTAAAAAGGATTAAGCGGATTTTAGACCAGTTGCGTTATAAAACCGAACTGATTTGTGTGGTAGATGGATTTATTGATAAATCTTTTCAAAAAGCCACAAATTTTGCCAAAAAATATAAAAATATTAAAGTCATTGGCTATGAGATCAACCATGGCAAGGGTTATGCTGTGCGTTTTGGGATGGCTCACAGTAAGGGATCAATTGTAGCTTTTATTGATGCGGGAATGGATATTAATCCCAATGGTTTGTCGATGCTCTTGGAGCATTTTGAATGGTATAAGGCCGATATTATTGTAGGTTCTAAGCGCCATCCGGTTTCTAAAGTCAATTACCCCTGGCAAAGGAGAATTCTATCAATTGGTTATCAATTTCTAGTTTTAGTACTGTTTGGACTTAAAGTTAGGGATACTCAAGTTGGTATGAAATTTTTCCGCCGCGAGGTAGTGGATAAAGTTTTACCTAGGTTGCTAGTCAAAACCTTTGCTTTTGATATTGAGATTTTGTCGGTTGCGAACTTTCTGGGTTACAACAGAATTTATGAAGCACCGGTGGAGATTAGTTTAGATTTTGGTGGTACTTCAGTAATAACTAGCCAAAGATTTAAAAAAACTGTAGCTCTAATGATGTGGGATACTTTTGCGGTTTTTTACCGTTTAAGGATTTTAAGCTATTACTCAGATAAAAACCGCAGGAAATGGGCCAAAGATCCGCAATTAAAATTTAGGTTTGGTAAACTTAAACCAACTAAGAAGTTAATCTATGCCAGTTATTAATTGATCATCATCGAGCTGAAGTAAATGGTTTGTCTCATCTAGAGTTTTTCTGATTACAACTTCCGGGATTGGTTGTTTAATTTCAGCCATGAAGGCGATGTTTCTGATGGTTGCAGGAATTAAAATTGAATTTAATCTGCCCAAGACAAAAAGCTGGGTTGCCAGCTCTGGATCGCCATATTCAGCAATTGATCTAAGAGCAATTGCTTTTAAAGCCTTAGTAAATTCGGCCTGGCTATTACCGTCAAAGGCATGTTGGTAAACATTACCCAAAAGCGATAACCAGTGATAGGTAAAAGCATATCTTTCAATATCTATATACATAATATTTCCTTTATTATCTTCAACCAGGTTAGCGGGTGTACAATCAGGGATTCCAAATCCTCTGGTAAAGCTTTTTTTAGTTAATTCATCGGTATAAGCTTTTAATTTCTCCTGGGTTTGATTATGATAAGCGATTAAATCCTGGTCCCTATAGTAATCCTGAAAACGACTGGTTCTTAGATATTCGTATTCTGGGTCAAGAAAGGCTTCAATGTAGCGGGGAAAACCTTCTTTTCTATCGCCATCTTTTGACCCAAGCATGAAAGTCTCCACTATTTTATTGGCAGCATCTAGAGCTTCAGCCGGAGTAGAATTGGGATTTAAATAAAGTTCTTGTAAATCGCTTTTGGCCCTTTCCACCACTAATGTCGTTGTTTCATCGTCAAAAGAGTAAAGATGGGGAAATAGTTTGGATCCTTTTGCCACTACAACCTCACCTCCGAAAAGTTCCTTCCCATCTTGATACCAACGGGTAAAATACTCCGGATCTCTACCATAAACAGAACCAGAGTAGTGAATGACAATTATAGGCAAAGCGCGACTATCTTTTGAAAGACTACCTGTATAAACATGTTTCTTATGCTGATAGTCAGGAGATGTTGCTACATTTACTAAGTGATTTAGTCTAACTAAAGCACCAATCTCCGTATTGATCTCAGTTAAGGAACCAAGGTTGGGAATAGACTTTAGTTTGACGCCGACAATCTGTGCTAGCTCGTCTAACTCATATGCCATGTTTGGAATTATAGCAGAGATCTTATTGAAAGATTTTATTCATCACCTCTCTGTAATCAGAATAGTAATCAATTATGTTTTGTTCTTTAACTTTGCCATATGTTTCATAACCCAACTGTTTCATCCCACCAGTTGCAGCTTCAAGTGTTATATGTCCTCTCCAACTTTCAGCAATTAACCTTAACATTGGTTTAACATTCGTCAATTCCAAATTCGGATCAACCATATCTTTTCCTGCCTGCAGAGTCTTAGTTTGATCACCTGGCATATCAGTCCTTAAAACCTCTACATGGATTTGCTCAACTACACCAGCTTTAATTAGATGCGGAACAACTCTTTGCCAATCATTTAAAAAATGCGGTTTACCATCTAGCTCTCTAAGGATATGATAGGTAGAGATACACCATCTAAATCCTTTTTCCTGAGCAACATCCACCATTTGTTCTGGTGTTTCAATACCTAAGGCTTGGCATACTTTAGGATAAGTTTGAACCACTTTATTGGGAGTGTGTTCAAGTCCTTTCTTTTGCCCCACAGTTTTCATTAGGTCAGGATAAACGTTAATGGTAAAGTGGGAGTTGTCAAAACCGAGTTGTTTAATTCTGGAATGAATAGACTTTGCTACCCTTAAGGATCCTTGTGGATCTGTTAGTAAAAGGTATGCAGCAATGGGTCTGGCTATACTAAGAAGAACTTTCCTACCTTCCGTAGGTAATTTTGGTATATTTCTTAAGGTGTTTGCTGTTATGCCCATCAATGTTTCTCCTCTTGGGCTTTGATGAGCAGAGAGAATACGTCCGATGTAATCATCTAGATCTCCAATAGCATAATAGGTTGGTTTAATTGGCTTTAAAATAGGATTATTTGGCCAGTATTCTATTCCATCCAATCCACTTTTTGATGCAAGCATGGTATGTTCTTCGATACCTCTTGTGAGAGCAAACCCTGCTGTTGCAGGATCATAGACATTTGCAGTTGAGACACTATATAAATTCTTACCAGCTAGTCTTTTTCGATCTATATCTCTAAAGTCAGCAGGCGTTTTGATTTCCATTGGGGTATATTAGCACCGAATATTTTGGTTGTCAAACTATGGGTTGGATAGATTTAGAGGAATGATAAAAAGTTAATTACTGTGTAAAATTAATAAATGCAGATAATTTTGGAAAATATACAATGGATGGGGTTTAATGTATTTTTAGCAGCTTTAGGGGTTGGAGCAGGCTTTTTATTTTCGCGAGTGAAAAACAAGTTATTAAAAACAAGCACTTTTTTAATATGGTTATTATTTATTCCTAATACAATTTATCTAGTGACAGATTTACAATATTTAACCAGCCAATCAGTTAAAGTTGAAATGGGTTTACAAATTCTACTTTTAATTCAGTACTTAGTTCTAGCAGTATTAGGAGTTGTAACTTATATTGCCGGCATCAGACCTATTGAAAAAGTTTTATTAAAGTCCAAATTCTGGAAAGGAAAAGCCATGGTTGTAATTTTGTTTTTAAATCTGCTAATTTCATTTGCTGTAGTATTGGGTAAGATTTACCGGGCTCATTCCTGGTATGTAATTTCTAACCCGCTTCCTGTAATTGATGGCAGTTTAAAAATACTCAACTCAAGTCAGTTATTAATAGTTTGTTTACTTTTTGCCATCGTTACAAATCTGACTTACTTCTTATTTAGAAAATATCTACCTAACAATCTTTTATTTCAAAAATGAGTCTAAGGCGCCCCCTGTCCCTAGTCGAAACAATAACCCTTTTGTTTACCAGTGGGCTTGAAATTTAGAACATGCTAGGATATAAAGGATGAAAAGGCTGTCTTTTGTCTTCTTATTTTTTTTAATATATTTTTTGACAACTTCGGATCCAATTTTCGCCCAAAGTAACGACCAATTTATTACAATTGTTAATCCAGTAAGAATTTCTGCTTACAACACTGACCCAAAAAATTCTCTAATTTCGCAGTACCAGGAAGTTGCAAAAAGAAACTTACCGGCAACATGGCTTTTAACTTTTGATGCGATTGAAAATCCCGGCATCAGGGAAGCGATTAGTCAGATGGATAAAAAACAGGAGTTGGGAATTTTTATAGAGGTCTCAGAAAATTTTGCCACCCCTTCAGGGGTAACCTACCAGAAAACCGATTCCTGGCACCGGGCAAACTCAATTTTTTTATCAGGCTACACCCAAGGGGATAGGATTAAATTAATTGATAAGGTTTTTGAAAGTTTTAAAAAATACTTTGGGTTTTACCCAAAATCTGTTGGCGCCTGGTGGGTTGACAGCTTTTCTCTAAATTATATGGTTCAAAAATATGGTATCAGTGCCAATTTAACCTGCGCTGATCAATTTTCTACTGATGGTTACCAGTTATGGGGACAACCTTGGTCAACCCCATTTTATCCGAGTAAGAATCATGCTGGGATGCCAGCTTCTAACTTAGAGCAAAAACTGAATGTGGTAACAATGCAGTGGGCACCAAGGGATCCGCTCAATGGTTATGGCCCGGGGAGGTCAAGTCTTTATAGTACTCAGGATTACTTTACAATTAATTTAAAGGATGATTATTTTAAAAAGCTAATTGAACTTTATAGTAAAAAACAACAAAATCACTTTGGCCAAATTACGTTAGGATTGGAGGCAGATTTTCCACCTGGGAATTATACCCTAAAATATGCCGATTGGGTCAATATAATTTCGCAATACGAAAATTCAGGCGAATATAGGGTAACTACAATGCAGGAATTTAGTAATTGGTACCAGCAGAAGTTCCCTAACTTAAGTTCAGTCTACATTACCCAATCTCCAGATTTGCTGGGTGGTGGTTTACAAACGGTTTGGTACCAATCGCCGTATTATCGAATAAATTTAGTTTATGACCAGCAGGAAAAGCAACTAAAAATTAGAGATCTTAGAGTTTATCAACAAAATTATCAAGAGCCGTATTATCTGTCTCCTAACAGGCAACTTGATTTAGCAATTAATATCCCTTCAGTGATTGATACAGTTAATAACCCCAAAGAAGAATTTGTGTTTTCAAATCTGACTTTAGAAAATGCAGAAAACCAAAAAGAGAGGTATATCTTAAAATTTAGTAATGGTCAGCAAATAAAGTTGACAGAAAAATCCTTTAGCTTTTCCGGATTTTCTTCTCAGCCAAAGTTATTTGATTCTTCAGTTTTATTAAATGCTGTAGTATCGGGTAAAAATATTACTTTTACAGTTAAGGAATTTTTTCCGTTTGATAGTCAGGGTTACCACCTGAGATCTTTAACTCCTGAGGGTAGTTATTTTTTAAAACAAAAAAAGGTATTAGTGGTTGGAGGGGTAATAATTTTAGCTTTTGTAGTATTTGCGTTAATTATAAAACGTTCTAAATTAGGGAAAAAACAAAAGCTTTTTAGAATACTAGTTATTGCATCCCCGTTGATAACTGCTTTGATAATTGGTATGTTTTGGTATACTCGCAATAGCAAAGAATATTTTGTCAGTCAATCAGAACTTGATAGTTTATACCGTCTTACAAATCTGCCCCCGGGAAAGGTTATGGTTTTAAATAAAGATTGTTTACAATGCAGTTTTCAAAGCCCAATTCAGCCGGCCATTTTTGCCAATAAAAGGGACTACGTCGGACAACTTAGTAAACACCCGATAGTTTATAACCAAACCGTTTTTACCGCCAAAACACGTTCAGAGGCAAAGAAGCAATTGCAAGGCAGTCAGGTAAAGTATGTCTATCTGGTAAGTTATGAAGACTATGCTGAGCAGATGCCTTTTTCACCCGGTGATTTAGGAGTGGAGAAGATTTATCAAAATGCCAATGCCCAAATCTGGAGAATAAAATGAAAATATTAATCTTCTCCTGGCGAGGAATAGGTCATCCAAAAGCGGGAGGTGCAGAACAAGTGACTTTTGAATATGCCAAAGGTTGGGTTAAAAGCGGATATGATGTTACGATTTTTACCTCTTTTTATCCGGGTTGTCAGTCACTGGAAGTTATAAAAGGGGTGAAGTTTATTAGGTCTGGAGATGAGGTTTTAGGTGTCCAGATAAAAGCTTTCTTTTGGTACTTAATCTCTAAGGAAAAAAACTACGATATAGTCATAGATGAATTTCATGGAATCCCTTTTTTTACTCCGCTTTATATTGGTACAAAGAAACTTGCCTTTATTCACGAAGTTGCAGGCGAGGTTTGGAAGCTTAATCCTTGGCCAAAACCCTTTAATTTAATCCCTGCTATTTTAGGACCCTTGTCGGAAAAAATAATATTCCGGTTACTTTATTCCAGGACCCGCTTCTTGACGGTTTCCCAGTCGACCAAGAATGATCTAATCTCATTGGGTATTTCTAATCAATCTACTACTATTATTCCCAACGGAGTAATTGTGCCAAAGATAGATAAAAAGTTTAAAAAGTCTAAAATCACCATCACTTATCTGGGAGCATTAAGCAAGGATAAGGGTATTGAAGAAGCACTTAAGGTTTTTGGGCAGTTATATAATAAGGTAGGAAAGGCATATAATTTTTGGATCATAGGTAAGGGGGATGAGGATTATCTTAATTTTTTAAATTCTCAAGTAGAAAAACTAGGTATCAAAAAACAAGTCAAGTTTTGGGGATTTGTCAGTGAGAAAAAAAAATTTGAGCTTATTTCCAAGTCGCACCTGTTAATAAACCCTTCAATAAAAGAAGGTTGGGGATTGGTTGTAATTGAAGGTGCCATACTGGGGGTTCCTACAGTTGGATTTAACTCAGCCGGCTTAAGGGACTCCATCATTAATAATCAAACCGGAATACTATGTAAACATAATTCCCCTACTGATATGGCAGAACAGGTAATTAAACTTTTGGATAATCAAAGATTATATAACCGAATGTGTGCTAATGCTATCAAATGGAGTAGAAAGTTTAATTGGAAAGATTCAATCAAACTAAGTTTAAGTTTGCTGGATAATATTAAAAATGAACAATAATTATAGTGGTCAGTCAGAGATTTGGGTTATTTGGAGTTTTAACTATTATAAGCTATAATATTTAAGTTAACTTATGGAAGTACTTAAGACTACCACATCTGATCCTGAATTATTGGTTCCGGCAAGTATAGGTATTATTGGATACGGAATCGTCGGACAAGCTTTGGCACATGGATTTAAAGAGGCTTCTCGAGGAAGAGATAGAATTCTTTACTATGATAAATATAAGCCAGTTGGGCAGTCACTTCAAACCGTAGTAGGTCAAAGTGAATTTATCTTCATAACCTTACCAACACCAATGAGAGGGGATGAGTCAGGAATAGATTTATCCATAATTGATGAAAATATTGCTGAGATTACTCCCATGACTGATAAAACCGGGAAGATAGTTGTCATCAAATCGACTGTCGTACCCGGTACTACACGCCAATATACGCATCAGTATCCATCCACTCTTTTTGCTTTTAATCCTGAGTTTCTTACTGAGGCTAATTATCTAGAAGATTTTATGAAGGCAGATAGAACAATTATTGGAGCGTATAATGATTTAACCCATCGAAGGTTAGCCGATCTATATATTAACCGTTTTCCCCATTCCCGACTATTTTTGACTGATCCGACTTCGGCTGAGATGGTTAAAATTGCAGCCAACCTATTACTTGCATCGCGTGTTACCATGGCTAATATATTTCATGATGCTTGTATTAAATTAGGTGTTGAGTGGGGTGAGGTTCAGGATATGGTAGCAACTGATCCCAGAATTGGATCTTCGCATTTGGATGTGACTTCTTCAAGAGGTTGGGGAGGAAAGTGTTTCCCCAAAGATTGGGTCAACTTTAAGGGAATTTGTGAAAATTCAGATCTTGATATTTCTGTATTAAAAGCTATATGGGAAGATAATAAAAAAAGAAGATTAGTTCATGATTGGAATGAAATACCTTTTGCAGTTAGTACTAATTACCAACCTCAAGAAGCAGATAAATAATGAGACTTTAACATAGTCTGAAAAAAAAGCTGTTTTAAAACCCGTAGAGAAGGTTCTTATTATTTTCTCACTAACCCCTTTGCTTTGAGTTCGTCTGAAGCTTGTTCAAAGTCGTCTTTGGCAGTCTGGGTTCTTGACCATTCAATAAGATCTTTCATGCCTTCCTCAAAGCTTATTTTATTACTCCAATTTAAAAGCTTCTTGGCTTTGGTAATATCGGCAAAACAATGTCTAACATCTCCAGGTCGATATTGCTGATTTATATTGGGACTAATATGTTTGCCTAACACTTTTGATATTGTCAAACCAACTTCATTAATAGAGAGCGGGTTTTGTGTCCCCAGATTAAAGACTTGGTCAAAAGAGTTTTTATTTTTTAAAGCCATGACATTGGCTTCTGCGATGTCATAGACTGAGATAAAATCTCGGCTTTGATTGCCGTCCTCGTATACGATTGGTTGTCTGTCATTTTTAAGCCGGCTTAAAAATATAGCCGCCACCCCGGTATATGGATTAGATAAAGATTGTCTTGGGCCGTAAACATTAAAATAACGAAAAGCTGTAGTCGGGATTTTGTAAGCTTTTCCAAAAAGCATAAACATATCTTCCTGGGATTGTTTAGAAACAGCATAGATTGAAGTACAAGCCAGTTTTTCTGTCTCGGGTATGGGTATTGGTACTAACTCTCTCTGACATTTTGGGCACCTCAACTCCCAATCTTTTTTCTTCATTTGTTGATTATCTCTTAAACTACCGCGTATTTGTCCGTCCTTTTTACAATAGTATAAGCCTTCCCCATATGCACTCATTGAAGAGGCGAGAATTAATCTTTCAACTTTATGCTTTTTGGGATTATTAGCAATAAAATCCAGCAATCTTGCAGTACCCAGGGAGTTATTGTAGATATAATAATCTATAGCATACATACTTTGTCCTACTCCCACTACAGATGCTTCATGATATACAGCCTGAATGTTTTTTAAGGCTTTTTCCAAGTCTTTAACATTTGTAACATCCCCTTCAATAAATCTTGCTTGTTTGTTTAGGTATTTAGGCTTTTTCCCTTGATGGACTTGGTTATCCAGATTATCCAGGATAGTTACTTCGTACCCCTTTTTGATTAGCAAGTCTACAATAAATGAGCCAATAAATCCTGCCCCACCAGTAACTAAAATATTTTTAATTGACATCCAATAGATATTAATTGTTAATTATCTAAAGATCAATATGCAATTGACGAACATATACCCACACTTCATGTAAATTCTCATTAAATTTAGGAGGTACGGTCACCACCGATTTTTTATCAAAATTTGAGGCTAATTTTCAAAAAAGTTCTGCTTCTTTATATCTTATATAAATATAAGAAGAGGTAAAGCTCGTTAATTTAAAATAGAGTTGCTATAATCTAAATAATGAAAGGCTTTAAACCACTTACTTTAAAAGGAGTTTTTAAAAAACACAGATCTAATCCTCAAGATCAACCGCTCCATGCAGAGACTGAAACAAAAGGGATAAAAAAGAACGTATTTAGTAAGTTAATTCAGGAAAGCACAAAACATGAGCCGTTTGATAAGAAGAAAAATTAAACTGACCCAGTTAACCAACCAATTGGATTTTCATAATCAGGAAGTTGTTCAAATCCCGAAGACCTTAAAATACCGTTTGTACCTGCTAATAATCTTGACCTTGAAGTAACATAATCGACTCCGTATACACCATTTTCATGTTCAACAAACGGTGGCCTTAAAAAAACCAATGCATCGTGAGAAATATCATAAGGTGGAACTTTAACCTTCATACGGTATACCTCTAACGCTTTCACTACTTGAGCACTAGCATGTCCAAAAGGAATATGTTTCCACTAAAGTTGGCCTCTTTTATCTAAGTCATATTCAGCTAGTCTTAGTAAATGTGCTAAAAGTGGTAGATTGCTTTCAAGTCTTGCAGGAACTAAAACATCTTCGGCTTTGTATCCTCTAAGTTCAGGATAATACGGGTTTCTGGGAGTAGCTAAACCTTCTAAAGCTTGATCAAATCTGTGACCTAACTCAACTCCTGTTAGTGGAGTAAGCCGAGCCCACTTAAATAATGATGCAGTTTCTAGAGAAGCCATTGAGACCTGTAGTATAAACTATTTTAAACTAGCTGTCAAATTATTATTACTGGAATACTTTTCACATTAGTTATTTCCTTTAAAAGAATCTCGAACATTTTATCTTGATATTTTCTATGATTATATCTCCAAGCATACTCATCTATATAGGCTTGTAAATACTTTTTAGATACATTTCTATAAACACCATAGATCCCTCTTTTTAATTGAGACCACATATTCTCAACGGTATTATTGTGAATTAATCCTTTCCATTTGGTATATTGCTGGTTTGAGTGAATGACCGAATAGTGATGATAATAACCATGATCAGGTAGTCTTTTGTAAGCTGAAAAATCATCGGTCATTACAAAGGCTCTTGGACTAATATTTTCTTTGACTTGATTAATCAACGTCCACATATTAGTATTTGGAATATGTTTTAGATAAGCTTTACCTCTTCTTTTAACAATTCCCATCACTATTTGCTTCTTCTCGACTCCACCTCCCCAAACATTTTTTCTTTTGACTCTTCCGCCAATGTAGGTTTCATCTATCTCAACGATACCATCTAATGGTTCTCCACCTTTGTTACTATTTGCCATAAGTAATCTGATTTGTTTAAACATTCTCCAGGCAGTTTTATAAGTTACTCCGAGTTCACGTTGTAATTGTTTAGCTGATACTCCAGATCTGGTGACTGACATAATGAAGATGGCATAGAACTAATATTGAAGTGGGGTAGTAGTTTTCTCAAAGATAGTTCCAGCAAGAGGAGAGATTTGAAAGCCGCAAGCACATTGATACACAGGGCGGTCTTTAATTTTTGTGAATTTAGTTATTTTTTGACATTTTTGGCAGAAGATGCCTTTGGGATATTTAATTTGCTTAATATGCTCTAAACAAGCTTCATCATCTTTATATGTTTTTAAAAAACTCCCTAGGCTAAAATACTCATTCACCAATTGAGCTTAGCATAAACAATACATGATGTCAAGGGATAATTGCCGCAATTGAATTATTTGAAATTAGTATGCTATAGTCAACCAGATGAAAAAAGTGGTGTTAGTAACTGGTTCTGCAGGTTTGATTGGGTCAGAGGCAGTTAGATTTTTTTCTGCACTTGGTTTTAAAGTATTCGGAATAGATAATGATGCCAGAAAATATTTTTTTGGTCCAGCTGCCAGTACTGCATGGAACAAAAAGATATTAAAAAAAGATATCGCAGACTATATTCATTACCAAGTCGACATCCGCAATCAAAAAAAAATAGCCGAAATATTTAAAAGGAATAAATTTGATCTAATTATTCATACCGCGGCTCAACCATCACATGATTGGGCAGCAAAAGAACCGATTACTGATTTTACTATTAATGCATTAGGAACTTTAATTTTGCTTGAGGCTTACCGAAAGTACTGTCCGGAAGCAGTTTTTATTTTCACTTCGACCAATAAAGTTTATGGTGATGGACCCAACGCACTACCCTTAAAAGAACTTAAGACAAGATATGAAATAGATATTAACCACCCTTTTGCTGAGGGAATTGACGAAACAATGACAGTTGATCGGTCGACGCATAGTATATTTGGTGTTTCAAAAGCAGCTGCGGATTTAATGGTTCAAGAATATGGACGTTATTTTAAACTTAAAACTGCTGTATTTAGAGGTGGATGTTTAACTGGTCCGGCGCACTCATCAGCACAGCTACATGGTTTTTTGGCTTATTTAGTCGACTCAATTGTTCACAATTGGACCTACAATATTTTTGGCTATAAAGGTAAGCAAGTCAGAGATAATATCCATGCCCATGATGTAGTTAACGCTTTTTATCACATATATCAAAATCCCAGAATGGGAGAAGTTTATAATATTGGAGGTTCAAGGTATTCAAATATTTCCGTAATGGAGGCTATCAAAAAAATAGAAGAGATCTTAGGTAAAAAGGCTAAGATAAAATACATTGATGAAAATCGGATTGGTGATCATATCTGGTATATATCGGATGTAGCTAAATTCAGAAAACATTATCCTAAGTGGGATTACTCCTATTCAGCAGATCAAATTCTCGAAGAACTTTGCCGCTATGCTATTGCCCACAAATAGTTAAAATACAAGATCATCCTTCATAGAAACAAAAGTTTTCAGAAACGACAACTCCTTTATCAATATTGATTACAAAAATTAGACGACTATCTGTCTTTTAATATTAGCTAATATAGAGTAAGATATCTTACAAAAGTCTATTAAGTAAATAATGAAAAATAAAAATATTTCAGTCAGTGATTGGGAGTTGCCAGAACATCAGATAAATGAGTTTGGTTCTAAGTGTTCAAACTATTGTCTGTGTATACCGATTATGAATGAGGGCCATAAATTTAAAAAACAATTAGCTAAATTAACTCCTTATAAAAAGTTGGTTGATATTATCATTCTGGATTGGGGTAGTACTGATGGTTCCACCAATAAAACCTTTTTGAAAAAAAATGGAGTAAGGACCCTAATAATTAAAGAAAGCCCCGGTCGGCAAGGCACACAATTTAGAATGGGTTTTTCATATGCTTTAAAGGAAGGCTACGATGGAATTATTACGATGGATGGAAATAATAAGGACGGGGCAGAAGCAATACCTTATTTTATTAAGTCTTTGAAGGAAGGGTTTGATTATATTCAAGGATCCAGGTTTGTTAAAGATGGTAAAGGAATTAATACTCCACTATCAAGGTATTTAGGGATTCGCTTTGTGTTGTCACCTCTTTTAAGTCTGGCCGCAAATTATTGGTATACTGATATCACTAATGGCTACCGGGCGTTTAGTAGAAATTATCTGCTCCACCCCAAGGTCAAACCATTCAGAGATATTTTTATTAGTTATGAGATGCTCTTTTATTTGACTGTCAGAGCAAACCAGATTGGGCTCAAGACCAAAGAAATACCAGTTGTTAGGGAATATCCCAAAGGAGAGATACCAACAAAGATTAAAGGTTGGAAGGGTAATTTACATATGATTACTACCGCCATTAAAGTGGTTACCAATTATTATCATCCAAGCTAAAATATACAAACCAGCCTTTGTTTTGACGGTATATGAAGCTTATTTCAGTATTTGTTTTAATTTATCTCTTGTTTGAGACGTGATGTTTATTAGAGTATCTTGACCAATTAGTCTATAGGCATAAATGTTTTCTATTGGGATTGGTTTTGGTATTCTACCTGCATATGGAATAATTGATTTACCGTCAGTTACTGCTGATACCAAAGCATCCCAATCCTCATAAATTATCGGTATTTTTTTTAAATCATAAATTTGATAAGTGGCAGCAATTCTTTCATCAAATCCAAATCCCAACATTGTATGTAAAATGGCGCCATTACTGCCGTCATTTTCCAGATAAAAAACTAAAGGTCTTGGGTTTTTGACTACTTGGTCGAGATTAGGAATTACCGACCAGACTTTAATGCTTGATTTTTCATTATGGTATGTTAGTTGTTGATCCAAGTAAATATTTGTGGCATAAATATGGATAAAAATAAGAATTGAGACTAGAAGGGAAATTATCAACTGAGAGCGAAAGTTTTTACCTAAAGTTATTAAAACAGCCAACCAAATTGAAAAACCGGTAGCCGGACTAATTAAGTATCTGTGGACAGTTGGAAATTTAGTATCAGGTGCTCTGATCCAAATAAAAATAAATGATAAAAGTATCCAAGTTAATGAAACAAATATTGCTTGGGAAACAAGACGGTTCTTTCTAAAAGCCAAGAATAAAAAAATGTTAAAAGATATAAATAACAAGCCCAGTAAAATAAATAGAATATCTTTTGATTGAACAAAACTTTTATTAAAATAGTAGACTAACAAAGACATTAAGGAAAGTATTACCCCACTAACCAAAAAAGTTAAAAAAAGACGCTTACTAAAATACTTCAAGTTGACCTTTAAGATGTATATTAAAATACCAAAGAATAGAAAAATTGGAACCAGTAATTGCCTAAAAAGCTGGCTGGTTGAGGTAAAACTTCCAACTGCTAGTATATGGTCTGGAACAAGTAAAGTTCCAATAACCAAGAAAGGATAAAAAAGAAAATCAAAACGACCTTGTGAGAGTAATTTAACCATAGAATTTAGTCCGTCAGTGGCAATTGCCAATACAGTATTAGATAATCCAACCTGAAGGTTAGGTAGGCTCCCGGTAAGACTGATGAAAATAAACACTACTATATAGGGGACAATAGTTAGAATCGTTTTTTTGGCTGGGTTTGTTTTTTTATTTTTAATAAAAAAATAGGCTTCTAAAATTATTAATAAAGGCAACAACCCGGTCATTCTAATCGGGGCCCATATACTGGCCAAATAGAAAAAAACCAAAGATAATAATAATTGTAACTTTCTACCGTCGTCATTAAACTTTAATAAAAAGAATAGAAATAAATTAAAAAAAGTTAAAGAGACATAGGAGGTCAGATTAAAGGTCCAATTAGTCGTATCTAAGCCAATGGCTGTGACGGAAAAGAAAAGTACTGCAAAAAAAGATGCGAATTTATTTTTTGTTAAATAATAAGTTAGAGGCAATAGGGAAAACGCAGCCATTAATCTTAAGATAAATGAAATACATTGATAGTAAAAACTTTGTAGGTTAAAGAATTGATGAAGAATTCCAAATGTAATGTCTTGAGCTCCATAAGGTGTGACAAAATAACTTAAGATATTCCACCCTGAGTGGTTTTGAGGTGCCAGATAATAATTAAACCTCCAAATGGCTAAGTAATCATCCCCAAATAGCGCCAAATTAAAAACTTTGTGTAAAGCCACAAAACTAATCGGAATAACTAAAAGCAATATGATTAAATTAATTTTTTTCACCGTTTTTGATAATAACACCTTAATAAATTGTTAAACAATGGTAAAACTCCTATCTCTTATAAGCAAAGCTTTTAACAGCTTTAGTTGTTATGAACGAAGTTCAGACCTTCGGTCATAAAGAAGGAAGGCAAGATTAGAAAATGGATACCAAATAGGTGTTTTAACATCTCGAGTTTTAACTTTAACGTTCAGTTTAACCTAACTTCGGTAAGTCTGGGCAATTAATTTGCTTTTTAAACTGAAGTGAAGTTGGCTATTTTGAACATAAATGTATTAAATCCTTTGATTAAGTACAATTCTACTGCTTTGAAGAAAGAGCCTTAAGTTTTAACCGGGTCTTATCGGTAGTATTGATTAATTGGTTTTGTCGATTTAAATAGAATGAATAGACATTATCAATTGGCAGAGGAATGGTTGGTTTGCCGTAAGTGTAAAGTGCTTTTCCGTCACCAACTGCAGAGATTAAGTCTGGCCAGCTCGTAGTGATTACTGGTATTTGATTACCATCCCAGAGATTGTATAACAGTGCCATCCGATACTCAAAATTAAAAGTTATTCCATCATGCAGAATTCGACCGTCATCTCCTTCAAGGTAAAATATTAGCGGTTGAGGAGTTTTTCCCAAAGCCGTTATGATGGGCATTTGCGACCAAATATATCGGTCAAGCTGTCGATTGTGGGTGAGTAATAATTGATCAATGTAAGTTTGAGTTGCATTAAGTTGAATTAAAACTAGTAACAAAAATGCTGCAAAAAGCAGCAGTTGGGATTTAACCGATTTGCCCAAGCTAATAATCAGTGCCAGAAATAGAGATAGGCCTAAGGCAGATCCGATTAGATAGCGATAAGTAGTAGGGTAAATCAGATTAGGAATCCAATACCAAGCTGGTAAAAAAGAGACCATTGTCCAAAGCAATGTACTAGATAGGCCCATATAAATAGATTCGTTTTTAAAATAATTAGTTAATAATACCCCTCCGATTATCAGAACATAACCTCCAACTAAAAGATAAATCATTCTGTTCGGATCACTAAAGGTTGATATATTTCCGATATAAACAAAACCGGTAATTATCGTCCAAATAATTACCAAAACTATTCCAATAAGAAAAAAATTTTTGAATGGTTTTCTGATCGATTTTTGGATTAACCTAATTAAAGCAAAAGCAAATAACAGGTAGGGCAAAAATAGGATTAGTAGCTGACTTTTATGGGTAATTGGTAAAGGGTGGAGATTGATTAAATCGGGAATTATCATGCTGCCTAAGATTACAACCGGGTAAAACAAAATATCAAAATGTTTTTGGCCCAAAGCCGCAAATATTTGGCTAGTGCCTTGATTGAACCTTGATGATAAATCATTTGAAGGACCTGTACTATGTCCAATGACAGCGATAAAAAGCATGACTAAAATAAAAGACCCGATGAATAAAGCTGTTTTTTTTAAATTAGCAATTCGAGGCTTTCTAATTAGCAAAGCTATCTCAAAAAAAATTGCGAAAGGTAAAAGTCCTGTCATCCTGATAGGGGAAAATATAAAGCTTAAAAGAAAAAGGGTTAATGCCACTGCCAGAAATTTTAAGTTTTCCAAATGAGTTTTGAATAGAAAAATTAAGAACAGATTAAAAACTGCTAAGTCAATGTAGGAAGCCATATTAAAAACCCAGTTAGTAGTATCAAAACCAATGGTTGTAACGGAGAAAAATAAAACTGCAAAGAAGGAAGCTAACTTACTTTTTGTTAAATAAAATACTACCGGAAATAAAGAAAATGCCGCGAGCTCTCTTAATACAAAGGCCACCAATTGGTAATAAAGTGAATTATAACCAAAGAGGTGGTAAAGAACGGTAAAAAAAGTGTCTTGCGGGCCATATGGTGAAAGAAAATAATTGAAATAATTGATCAAATGCCGAGGTTGGTTAGTAAAAAAATAATCATATCTCCAGATAGTTAGGAAATCATCCCCAAACAGCGCCAAATTAAAAACCTTTATCAAGCATAAAATACTTATTAATAATATTAAAAAAGTTGCCAGCCAGTCCTCTTTTTTCATCTTTTTGATAATAGCATCTTAGAGCATAATCTGAAATAGTATCTTCGCTTTGTCAAACAATGGACAATAGGGATATTTAAGTCTAAAATACAAAATAAGTTTATGAGTAAAAAAGATCTAGTTTCGGTGATAGTTACTACTAAAAATGAGCAAGATGTGATTGGCCGTTTGATCACTTCATTAAAAAAACAAAGTTACCAAAATATTGAAATTATTTTAGTGGATAATTTTTCTCAAGATCAAACGGTAAAGATTGCAAAAAAAGAAAAAGTAGTAGTTTACCAATATGGTCCAGAGAGATCTGCCCAAAGGAACTTTGGCGCCAAAGTATCCAAAGGGAATTTTTTGTTTTTCTTAGATGCTGATATGGAACTAACAGATGGTGTAATTAATGAGGCAGTAAAAAAAATTAAGGTTAACCCGCAAATTGGCGGCATAATTATTCCTGAAGTATCTAAAGCGGAGAATTTTTGGGGTCAGGTTAAAGCCTTTGAAAGATCATTTTATAACCTATCGGGTGATGAATATACTGATGCGGCCCGTTTTTTTAAAAGAGAACTTATTAAAAGAGTAGGTGGTTATGATGAGACTATCACAGGGCCGGAAGATTGGGATTTGCCGGAAAGAATTAAAAAGTTGGGTTTCAAAATCGAGCGAATAAAAACAGTCATTTATCATTATGAAAGAATCAGCTCACCATATCAATTGGCTAGAAAAAAATACTATTATGGCTTAAAAAGTAGTAGATATTTATCAAAAAATAAAATATCGGCGATTGGGCCAAAGACGATTTATCTTTTAAGGCCAGTGTTCTATAAGAATTGGAAGAAATTATTATCAAATCCAGGACTTTCAATAGCAATGTTTTTTTTATTAACTGTTGAACAAATAGCAGGGGGATTGGGTTATATACGAGGATTATTAGATGAGTAAAAAAACTTGGATTCTACAAATAACACCCTTTTTTTCACCTAATGTTGGTGGGGTTGAAACGCACCTTTTAGATCTCTTAGATTATCTAAAAAACAAAAACTACAAAACTACTGTTATAACTTACCAAGCTCTAGTGGGTGATAAAAAGGGGTTAAGGTATGAAAAACAAAATGGAAATGAAATTTTTAGAATTCCTTGGTTTAGAGGATATTGGTATTACAAAACACTTCACTCTAGTATTTTACACTTTTTATACCTTACCCCCTGGTTATTTATTTATTCATTAAATTTTTTATCTCAAAAACCTAAAGTGGATATAATTCATGCTCATGGAGTCAATGGAGCATTTGCAGCAGCACTGCTTAAGATTATTTTTAAAAAACCATTAATTGTTACCATTCATGTAGAGACTAACTTTACCATCGATAACTTACAAACTAAAATTCAACTTTGGCCTCTAAAAATGGCTGATAAAGTATTAGTAGTAACACAGCGAACTAAAACTAATCTAGAAAGATTTGGAATAAACAAAGAAAAAATCTCAGTTTTCTCATACTGGGTTGATTCAAATATATTTAAAAAATTATCAAAAAATGATTGTCGGGAAAAATTGGGAATATCGCCAAACAGACAAATGATTTTATTCGTGGGTAGATTAACCGAAGATAAAGGTGTCAAAACCATATTTAAAGTTGCTCAGGAGCTTAAAGATATCGACTTCTATTTGATTGGATCAGGTAATTTGAAAACTTGGGTAGAAGAAAATGCCAAAAAAAATAAAAATATCAAATATGTCGGTCGAGTGGATAATAATAAGCTGCCTGAATACTATAATTCAGCCGATTTTTTACTTATTCCTTCAACAGTCCTTAGACCAAGACCTACCTATGAGGAGTCAATACCCAGAGTGATAGTTGAATCACTCTATTGCGGCTTGCCAATTTTAGGAACAGATAATGGAGGTATCAAGGAAACTATTGAAACCGGTCAGGTGGGAGTTGTAATATCTGATAAAATTTCTAAATTAAAACAATCAATTGAAAAGGCCATAAAAAATACTGCCCAAAGAAAAATATGGTCCACAAAAACATTGGAATATGCCCAGGATCGATTCGGACCAAAATGGGCAAATAGAATTACTAATATATATGAAGAAATTAAGTAATAAAAAGTTAAACTCTAAAGTAGACATTGATCAATTACTGTTAAATACAGGCGATATGGCTTTAAAAAGAAGAGCCAGGGCAATTGTAGTTGAACTTGATCCCCAAAATGGAGAAAGGATTTTAGATGTGGGATGTGGAGATGGGTATTATCTTTATTTACTATCCAGTTTAGGGTTAAGACTAAAATTATACGGGGTTGATTTTGATAAACAAGCACTGGCAACCGCCTCTTATAATCTTGCCGGAAAAAAAATTACTTTGAAGACCGCAAGTTTAATGGATAGGCTACCTTTTGAGGATAACTATTTTGATAAAATAGTAATGAGTGAGGTAGCCGAACACCTGCCTGATGATAAAAAGGGTTTAAAAGAGGTTTTTAGAGTCTTAAAAAAGGGTGGGGTTTTAGCCTTAACTGTTCCCCATCATAACTACCCTCTTTTTTGGGATCCACTAAATTGGGTTTTGGAAAGAACTTTTAACACCCATGTAAAAAGCGGGTTTTGGGCAGGAATTTGGAACCAACACATTAGGTTGTATTACCGCGAGGAGATAGTTAAAGTTTTAAAAAAGTCAGGTTTTGAAATTGTAAAAAGTGAGGTCCAAACCAAGTGGTGTTTACCCTTTAATCACCAGGTGATTAATCTAGGTGCCAGAATGCTTAAATCTAAGGTGTTGCCCGAAGATCTCTCAACTCAAATAAATAAGTTTAAGAAATATAACCAGAAAAAAAGAAGCAATTTGGTCAAGCTTTATTATGGCATTTCCAATTTTGCGGATCATTTTAATAATAATATTAATACTATTGTCGAAACCGTTGGGATGACGGTTTTTGTTCTTGCTAAAAAACCCAAGCACTAAACAATTAATGAAAGTCTCCGATAAAAAATCTTTCTACTTTTGGGCAATGGCGGCTCATGACAGCCTAGGTTTATCAGGTGGTGATCGGATATTCGTCGAACTGGCCAAGAGATGGATAATAGCAAGTCAAGCGGTGGAGATTATAGTTAGCGAGGAAGGATATAAACTCTGTCAAAAACAAAAACTTAGTCAAGGTGTTGAATTTAGTGTTTTATCTGTTGGTATTAAAAACAGAATGCCTTTTATTTTAATCTATCTAAATACTATCTTCCAAGCCATATTTAAATCCCTAAAGATAATTATTTTTGAAAAAAAAATAGTAAATTCTCCCCAAACTTGTTTTTACTCAGCGTCTGAATTTTGGATGGATTCAATTCCCTGCTGGCTGTTAAAATTAAGGTTTTCTCGATCACTTTGGATGGCAGCTTGGTATCAAACTGCACCAAATCCCATAATCGGTTTTGCTGAAGGGAAAAGGCAAAATCGATACCGTTTAAAAGCCTTACTTTACTGGTTAGTCCAACTTCCAATTAAACCGCTAATTGATAATTTTGCTGACTTTGTTTTAGTTAATAACGTAGAGGAAAAAAAACAATTTCCGAAACTAAGGAAAAGAGGGGGAGTAATTGTGCTTTTGGGTGCAGTTGATCTGGAAAGAATTACTGATTGGAAAAAAAAGCACCAACTCAAGTTAAAATCTTATGATGCTGTTTTCCAAGGCCGTTTTCATCCCCAAAAAGGAGTGCTGGAGCTAATAGATATCTGGGAAAAAGTCGTCCAAAAAAAGCCAAAGGCTAAACTTGCGATGATTGGAGATGGACCACTCATGAATCAGGTGAAAAGTAAGGTTAAAACACTTAATTTAACAAAAAATGTCAAACTATTTGGTTATGTTTTTGATGGCAATCTAAAGTATGCAATTTTTTCCCGAAGCAAAATGGTTACTCACCCGGCCTTTTATGATTCTGGAGGGATGGCTGCAGCCGAAGCAATGGCTTTTGGAATACCAGTAATTGGTTTCAAATTAAAATCTTATGAGTCTTATTATCCTCAGGGGATGATTAAGATAGAGATTGGTAATCTCGATGAGTTTGCTTTAACTATTTTGGATCTGATTGATAATAATAAAAAGCGCGAAAAATATGGGAGAGAGGCTTTGGTTATGATTCAAAAATATTGGTCATGGAATTTGAGGGCAACAGAGATCTTAGAAAAGATAAACTAGTCTTTCTTCCAAGCGGTAGCGTAAAAATTACTCCATATCATTGTTGCTTTAACCTTCGGAGTTGATCCTGCTCCTAGAATGTAATAATCAAAGGTTTGCCCGGGGATAAAATTTTTTCTAGGAATTTTAGTTTCAATAACTTGATATTCGGTTTGTGATAAATTTCTGGTAATGTCTTTGTCTTTGAGCGATAAGACTACCGCTAGCCGATACCAAAATTGCATTTGAGGACTTTCTCCATAATCACCGATATAAATCGTTGAACCTTGAGGCAAGATTTTTGATAAATATTCTAAGGTCGTATTTTCAATCTCTTGTCCTCCGGAAATGGGGTTTAAATAATTTGGTTGCACTTTCAATAAATATTGTGCCTGGGAGGTGCCTGTAGAAGAATCAGAGATCAAATTTTTAAAGTATAAGGGATTTTTTAGATCATTTTTCCTAAAATCAGGTAATTGTTTGTATGCTTCAGAGAAAGTATCAAGATAAAGATACTGGGTTTTAGTCCTGATAAACAAGGAAGGATTTAAGGTTAAAGCCAGATCAAAATATTCAACTCCCGGTTCCTGCCTGTTGACATGTATCGATAGTGGTCCAAAAGTGGTGTATAAACCTTGATATTGAAAATTTAGGGAATCAGCAGGAGAGGGGAAGGCTGATCCTAAAACTAATACTTGAGAGTTAACTGGTAAATTGGCTCTGGCATATTTGGCAATTTTAAGCTCCGGGTCAATATTATCAGGCACAAATAAAACTTGGTGGGCATTTTGAGCAAGGCCACTTTTAATAGTTTTGAATAGCTGTACAGAGTCAGGGGTGATACTGGGGATAATAATCAATATAACTGTGATGAACATAGCCATTAAGTTAGTTTTTAAGGAAAATCTTTGAAAAATAAAATAAAGCAATAAGACTAAAGAAAAGCCGAGCGAGATATTACCCAGACTGTAGATTCTAGCGCTACACTCCGGACAATAAATATATTTTACTGAGCAGTAGAGCGCAAATGAAATGGCCGAAAATATGGCCAAAGACCCCAGATAGATATTTCGAGTAAAATAGGCAAGTATTAACACTAGTGCAATAATTATTAAGGGACTTGGGATAAACCAATTAATCCCTGGGGTTACAGGATCAGCAAAATTTATATTCCTAAAAATTTCCAGTTTTGAAAGTAACTCTATATTATCTCTGAAGGGTATACTTAGGTAATAAATAGATTCTTTTTTAGAAAATAAATTTTCCGAGATTAAACCTCCCTGAACCATGATCAAAAGAAAGGTCAAAAAGGTAATCCAAAAAAGTATTAACCGGTAAGGTTTGAAACTAGAAAGATTAGGAAGAAAATGAAACCAAGAGATAACCAGTAAACTACCTAGACTAATAAAAACTGGCAAGAAAATTGATTCTTCTACTAAAGCGATGGTACTTAATACCATTACTATCAATAAAGTTTTAATTTTTTGGTTGATAAATCTAACAGTCAGTAAGTATAAACTTAGAATTGATAAACCCAATGCTAGATTTCTGGCAGGCAGGTAACTTAAAAAAGTTAAACTAATCAGTGGAGCACCCGCGGGGTCTTTGGCAGGTATATGACTGATAATTTGATCGAGTTTGGTTAAATCAAACGCACCAATCATAGTAAAGTTGGGAAAATAAGTAATTATGACTCCAAAACCTAAAAATACCACCAAAGGCGCTAAGCTAAGCCAAAAGTTTGTGTATCTTTTTTTATAGTCCCAAAATATAAAAACTACTAAAAGTACATTAAAAAAAAGTAGGTAAATATTAAAGAGGGTATGAATAGTAGGAAACTTAAGCCCTGTAAAATTATTAATTGCCCCTTCAATAAAGTAAGCCCCTAAGTGGTAATTAGGATTAAGATCTGGTTGCCAGGGTACTTTTAAAGGATTATTACCTCTGGCAAAATTAGCCGCATATGACCATTGCATAGTCGAATCAGCCGCTGGAATAATGTTAGACATCGCCATTTTTACTCCCAGAAAAGTAATTAAATAAATTGCCAGAATTAAGACAAAAAATTTTAAATTATAAAAATTTATTCTCCAGGACCGGGAATATTTCCAATATAAAAAAACAGCCAGTATAAGTAATTCCAAGGTGGTGGTCATTGTTCCTAAGGGGCCTGGTAAAAACTTAGAGTTTAAATTAAGCAAAAAAACATAAAGAGACAATCCCAAAAAAGCGCTTACTGGCGGTATTAGAAAAAATCTCTCTTCTTTAACAACTGTTAAAAAAATTGTCAAACCAGTGAGAAAAGTAATAAAAAAAATTGGGGCGACTAAAAAAAATACTCCCAACATAGTTAGGTCATACTATATAAACTCCTTTAAAAATTAACAAGGATTAATATGAATGATCCTTGGTAAAGTTAGAGTTTAACAGTTTGACCTTGGAGTTTAATCGATTTTTCAGCAGCGTCAATAACTTTGGCTACACTTAGCGCTTGCTGTAAATTTGTCTTTGGAGGTTGCTTTGATTTTATGAATGTAACAAATTGTTGTAGCTCATTTTCCAGTGGGGAAGTTTTGGGGTAAGGGGGATATACTATCTCGGGGATTTGACTAATAATATCTGAAGTTTTAACATCAGGGCCAAGATTTTTATAAAGACTAATCTTTTTATCGTCTAAGTCATTAAAGTAGATACTTGAGGTTGTACCATAAATTATTAATTCACGTCTGCGAAATGGATAAAGCCAACCTGATTCCAGTAGGCAGGTTATATTGTCTTCAAATTCTAATTTAACAAAGGTGTTGTCATAAAGAATTGATTTGGGTCTCAAAGAATTTACCGCCCAAGCGCTGACAGATTTAGGCATGGTTTGGAATAAATCCAAACAGATACAAATGCTGTGTGGTCCCCAATCTAAAAGTGAGGACATATCATCCCTAAAGGGGCCTTGGTTGTAGGCCGTAAAGGAGATATATCTAATTTGGCCAATTTGGGAAGTAAGTTTTTTTGCTGCCAAATAAGCTGGGTTATAAAGATAGATATGACCAACCATTAATTTTTGGGATAAGTTTTTTATATTATTGAGTTTTTTACTCTCAGCCAAATTTACAGTTAATGGTTTTTCCACCAATAAGAATAAATCGCTACGACTTAAATCAGAGACTATTTGAAAATGGGTTGAACCAGGGGTCGCAATAATAACTCCGTTGATATCGGAATATTTAGCTAAAGATAAGTAATCGGTTAGTTTGGTATATTTATCAGGAAATTGGGCAAGTGTTGACTCGCTTTTGGCAACGATATATTTTATTTGACAGCCTTCAATTAGCTCAGCCGCTTTTAAATAATTTTTTCCCCATTTACCCAAACCAATTAGTCCTAGTGTGATCATTTAGGCTATATTATACATTTAAAAAAACTATTTGTACTACTTACCATAACCTTATTGTTCTTTTCTGTTTACCAACTTATAATGCTTTAGATCGATGAAAAAATTACCAAAAGAAGTAAATACAGATATTCAAGCATATATTAAAGATCTTGATAAGCGACAAGATAATGTTTATCTGCTAGGAAGTCGCGAGGAAGAATATAAATATCTCATACATAATCAAGACAGATTTTTAGATGTATTTGCTACTTTGGATAAATTACTTCCGACCCTACCAGAACCAATTTCTCTTTTGGATATAGGCGTTTCTCCATTTACACTTATTCTTAAAAAAAGATATCCCCAGATAAAGTTATATGCGATCGATTATAGTCTCAAGTTGCAAAAACTGTGCCTAGATAACGGAATAAATTTCCAAGTCTGTGATTTAAATAAAGGATATTTTAAACTACCTAAAAATAAATTTAATGTTGTAACCTTTTTAGAGGTAATAGAACATCTTAAGAAAAATCATAGTAAGGCGCTGAAGCATATTTTGGGAAGTTTAAGTAAAGGAGGATATTGTATTATTCAGACTCCTAATAAATATGCTTTAAAAAATTTAATTTTGGGACTAGTGCCACAAAAGCTATGGAATGCTTTATCAAATACTCAGTTCGGCAATGATGAATTTTCACATTTTAAGGAGTTCTCATTGCAGGAACTGACTAAATTAATAAATGAGGTTGAAGAAGGTCGTATCCTTAAGGCAGAACATCGCATGTATTTTGATACTCTAGACTCAACTCTTATTTATCGAAAGAATCAGGAACTGTTTAAACCCTTCTTTCAATTAAACTATAACTTAGTTAAATTAGTTAGTCCTTTAAGAAGAGGGATGGAAGTAATAATCCAAAAAAATTAGTCTTTTTTAACAAAGGCAAAAAAATTTTGTTATTATATTCATTTCTTAATACTGTTGTTAGAAAATTAGTATGTGAGAGATTTTGTTATAAATTTTCCAAAGCCCCTAGACCTTAACTAACCAAAACCTTATAATAGCCATCAATGATAAAGCATCATACTGATATAGCAATAATTGGTGGAGGTTTTTATGGCTGCGCTATTGCACTTCACCTTAAAAAGCACTTTAAAAAAGTTATTATATTAGAAAAGGAGCCAGACCTTCTTCTTAAAGCTTCATATAATAATCAAGCCCGGGTGCACAATGGTTATCACTATCCCCGAAGTTTTATAACAGCTTTCCGCTCTCATCAAAATTATGGCCGTTTTATCAAAGAATACGCTCAAGCTGTTAATAAAAAATTCACCATGACTTATGCAGTGGGTAATCTTAACTCTAAAATTACCAGCTCTCAGTTTGTTAAATTTTGTAACCAAATTGGTTCACCGGTCAAAGCTGCTCCTGATAAGATCCGCCGATTATTTGATAATCGGTTGATTGAAGACGTATTTATGGTTGATGAAGTTGTATTTAATGCGGCTAAATTAAGAACAATCCTCAAAGATAAGCTTAAAAAACAAAAAGTTAAGGTTTTGTTTAACTCGGAAGTAACTCAAGTGATTTCCCAAAAGGGTTCTCTCAAACTCGTTTATAAAAATGGTAAAAGCTTATTGGCAGATATGGTCTTAAATTGCAGTTACGCCAACATTAACCAATTACTTAAAAATTCAAAATTGCCTACTTTGCCATTTAAATATGAATTGACCGAAATGCCACTTTTAAAATTACCACCACAGTTATCACAACTTGGTATCACTATTATGGATGGGCCATTCTTCTCAGTCATGCCTTTTCCGGATAAAAGATTACATAGCCTTCATCATGTACGCTATACTCCGCATGAAGTTACCTTTAATACAACTCCAAATTTAAAAGAAAGAAAATCAAAATACCTTTATATGATCAAAGATGCCCAGCGATATGTACCCTTACTTACTGAAGCCAGCTATAAAGGTTCTTTATTTGAGGTTAAAACCCTTTTATTCGAGCATGAGAATACCGATGCCAGACCAATTCTATTTCGAAAAGATTATGGATTCAAAAATTTCCACGTTATTTTAGGAGGAAAGATTGATAATATTTACGATATTGTAGAAGCGATCAATCAGGATCTTTTAAATTAGTTGCAGGGTTATAAACCCCAAAGGCGACTTTCAGTGCCGTAAGCAGCAAATCAAAATGGCCATGAAAACTTCTGATTTTGGTGGGAATCTCTTGGTTTTTAGGATATTTTCTTACCACCGGGATTTCGGCGATCTTGAAGCCGATTTGTTTGGTTCTGACCGGTAGATAAAAAAGTAACTCATAACGAATAAAGACATCTCTAAATGGAGCCAGCCGGGGATCTAGCAAATACCGTCTGCTACAGGCTCTAAACCCGTTGGTGACATCAGTAAACCAAAATCTAGCCGGTATACTTAAAATTGGCGAGATTAATAAACGATTTCCATAATATCTGATAAAAGGAGTATTGATCGCTTTTCCGCCTTTGGCAAATCTTGAGCCTTGAATATAGTCAAACCCAAGATCCAATTTTTTTATAAACTCGGGAATTTGTTCGAGGCCATCTTTACCATTGCCGTCAACAATGATTACTCCCATGTAGTCTTGCTTCATAGCATAGAATAAACCCATCCGCAGTTGGGTGCTTTGATACCCTGATTCTTTTTTGACCAGCATTGCTCTAACCCCACATTTTTTTAAGAACCTTTCCTCTAAAGAGTTATCAGTACTTCCGCCATCAAGTATTAAAACGTCAATAAGTTTAGTGTATTTTTTCATTCTAAGCAGTTGTTTTTGGATTCTTCCCCCTTCATTTATAACTGGGATACAAACACAATAAGGGTGAGCTTTTTTCTTAAATTCGTATAATTGATGTTTAGGTGAGACCCAACTTTTAAATTTCATAGATTAGCAGCAGGAAACCCCGCCTTCTTTCAAGGCGGGAAGGAATGCGGCAGGTTTTAGAGTAGTTTAGGGTATACTTGATACCAAATGACACTACTAAAGTCCGCCCACTCAGCTACAGAATTAGTATACCATT
>OBEQ011774008.1_pt1 | contig 33652 bp, 30 predicted proteins | sample 1670901 | NCBI WGS metagenome assembly OBEQ01 (sample SAMEA104232315, study PRJEB22302) | groundwater metagenome | biome: forest; feature: aquifer; material: groundwater | place: USA | collected 2011-08-07 | depth 5.4 m | reverse complement strand
TCGCCCCGCGCGTTTGGATTGGGCTTCCTCCAGACCCCACCTCGCGGTGACGCCCTTGCCCTTCTCCTAGCCTTCGGCTCCGCGAATACCTGGCGCGGGGACTCTCACCCCGCTCGCTCTGTGTCATGCCTGGCACACACGTTCGCGTTGAGCGGGCGCCGAGGAGCAGCGCGACGAGGGAACCCAGCAGCGATGCTGATGGGCGCTCCGCTCGAACGCGTTGTTAGGCACCGTTTGTGCGGGCGCGCTAGGCATTGCCTTGCTTTAGAAGTTTCTTCTTGTGCACGTAATGCCAAATCAACGCGTCGAGCTCTGCCATGTTATTCGCACCGAATGGATGTTGCCGAAGTGTGTATCGAAGCTGACGCGCTAGATCAACGTAGCGCTGGCCTTCAGTCGAGGCGCGACGAGCGCGCCACTTGACGTGCTTTAGCCACGCACGCACGGGAGCGTTCAGAACAGGATAGGAGTCCGGCAGGTAGTGGCAAAGAGTTTCGCTTAACCACGCGCCACGAGCCGGATTTCCCGCCTTAGCAAGAGCATCAATCTCTTTCATCACAGTGTGGTCGAGCTGAACGAGCGAAGTCTTTTTTGAAGCATTCAAGATTCGAATCAACGAGGAGTTTGCTTTCCGCCAATCAGCGTACTTGCACGTGAACTGTAGTCCGCTGCCCTGAAAGCGAGATTCGTGATCCGACCAGAGTTCCCAAAATTGCATCCAAAACGCCCTATTGCTTATTTTCCCCGCGGCTGATTTACCGGCTGCGATTAGAAGCGGTTTTGAGATCTTCGAGAAAGCCGATTGCTGTGCACGCCGATGTTGCACATGCTTTTTCAGTCCGTGCACTCCCGAGAAGCTGATGGCGACTACGCCTGGAAGGGATGTAGCGTTGCCCTGCTTCGCGGCTTTTCTGGGCGGGAAAGTGGACTCTTTGTAGTGATGCTCAATCCAATCCTTCGTAATCGGCTCGGCTGTTTCGGCAATTTTCTCAAGCCATTGTGTGATACGCAGGTACTCGGCGTTTGAGAGGTTCACGAGCAAGTTGGCTTCACAATTCGTAGCGAACGCGGCCTTAGACAGATTCGATGAACCTACTAGGCAAAACTTCTGCCCTGCCGAATCTGCCCACGCGACGAGTTTTGGGTGAAAGCCGCCGTCCGGAACTGTTGCCGCGCCAAAAATGCTCGGTGTTTTCGTCGGCAACCACTGCAGCACTTCGCGCAGTGCCGCTTTACGAGTAAGGCCGAAGTCGGTACCAACGAGAAAGGTAATCTGGCCGCAGTTTTTGTTGAGCGGCGTGAGAGGGTTCCATGCCGTCAAGTACGCCGAGGCAATGTAAAGGTCCGTTGCCTCTTCGAAGGCTTGTCGATAAATCGATGAAAGTCGCCCATTCTTATCGGGACTTAGGAGGATGTGCATCGATCACTCCAGATCGGCATTGTGGTGGGCGTTCCGGCGCCTAACATAGTATTCTGCCTCGAAAATAGCATCCTGCCAGCACGCCGTGCTGGGATGCTATGCATCACAAAAACCGCTTGATAACCAGTAGATTCCATGAAATCACGACGCATACCATTCTGGCGGGTAGGGATGATATGCCTCAAATGACTCGGCGGGGAGTGGCGCCGCTGAACCAGCAGCCGCGCTGGCCGGGGGGGTACGTCGCCGTGCTGCGGGAGGCCGGGGTGCACAGGAAAAGACCATCCCGTACTGCATGGCGTGGGTGCGAAGGTTTTTTGCGGGGCATCGCTCTGGCGCCGCGACACGATGAGATTGAGCCAAAAAGCCGTTCACAGCCGCCCTCCGCTCTAACCGCCAAGCCTGTCGCTGAGTTGCGTCGCTCCAAGGATGCACACCGAACCTACAGGGTAGGCCAGTGGGACGTCAAGGCAAAAAATGTGCCCCTGGTCAAGGTGCCCGCTGCCGCGGTTGGCCCTCCCCCTCCGCCGCGTCGGACTGCCGAGGCCCCGTTCTCGATAGGGGCGCCGCATGAGCGCCGCCGAGCTTGCGCGCCACCTCAGTGTCCCGACCAACCGCATCACCGAAATACTTAACGGCCAACGCGCTATTACAGGGGACACCGCTTTGCGTCTCGCACATTTCTTCGGAACCAGCGCGCAGTTTTGGCTGAACCTTCATGGCCTCTACGAACTGCGTCTCGCCGAACAGAAGGTCGGAAAACAGATCAAGGCACTTCCGACTCTCAAGCGCCGCAAGACCAAGGTCGGATCGCTCCACCAGCCTGCCCATCCCTGACCTGGCCGACCATCGACCAGGCCCCACTTCTTGCGTTAAAAGCACTTGACATTTTTTTTCGTTCGATGAAGTATGTAAGTGCTTACTAATGTAATGATGAGGACCAGAAATGGAGCGACCGAAATCCCCCCTAACCCCCCTTTTGTAAAGGGGGGGATTTCTCCGAAGCTGACGGCTGAGCGCTGATGGCTGACAGCTATTTTCCGAGGAGCCAAGATGAAAGAGCGCCTGAGTGCCGAAAAGCGCCGGCAGCAGATTGTCGATGCGGCGGTGGAGCTGTTCTCGCGGAAGGGATTCAGGGGGACCAGGACGCGCGAGATCGCAGAGGCCGCCGGCATCAGCGAGGCGATGATCTACAGGCACTTCGCGACCAAGCGTGAGCTGTATTCCGCGATCATCGAGACGAAATCCGCGACGGAGGAGTTGCTGGCGAGCGCAGCGACAGCCGCACAAAGGAAAGACGACGCCGGCGTCCTGCGGGCGGTAGGCCTGAAGATGATCGAGCAGACGGTGCGGGATCCGAGCCTCATGCGGCTCCTGCTGTTCAGTGCGCTCGAAGGGCACGAGTTGTCCGAGATCTTCTTCGAATCCCGAGTCAAAAGGCTGCATCAGTTTCTCAGCAGCTACATTCGTAAACGGATCAAGGAGGGGCGGTTCCGGTCGATGGATGCGCTGGTGGTCGCGCGCGGGTTCATCGGGATGATTGTCCATTACCTGCTGATCCATGAGCTGTTCGGGGTGAAACGCCCTCCCCGCTCCTCGCCGGAAGAGGCGGTGGAGCTTTTCGTGTCCGTCTTTCTGAAGGGAATCGAGCGATGAGACGCTACTTCCTGCTTCGAGGCTTTGAGTTCTCGCTGCTTCTGCTGCTGCCCCTTTTGGGCTGTTCGCGGGAGCAGACGGCCAAAGGCGCCCCGACCGTGGCGAAGGAACAGAGCATCGCAATTACGGTGAGCCCAGTCGAGGCCAGGGATGTGATGCGGCGCGTGGATGTCGTCGGCACCCTCGAAGCCGACGAAGAGGTGATGGTCTACGGCCAGGTGTCAGGGTCTGTGGAGAGGATCCTGGTTGACCTGGGCGACCGGGTGAAGGTAGGGCAGCCGCTGCTTCAGCTCGACCAGGCGGACTTGCAGTTGCAGGTCGGCAAGGCCGAGGCGATCCTCCGTCAAACTCGGACGCGGCTCGGCGCCCTTGACGGCAAGGATATCCTGCCTGACGACCAGCAGCCGGTGGTTCGCCAGGCCAAGGCCAACTCTGATGACGCCGCCCTGTGGTATGAGCGGATGCAGAGCCTGTATAAAGAAGGCGCTGTCTCCCGGAACGATCTGGATACCGCCTTGGCGAAGTCTCAAGCCTTAAAGGCAGCGCTCGACGGCGCCCTGGATCAGGTGAGGGCGCTTGCCGATCAACTCAGGGAGCATCAGGCGGCGCTGGGTCTGGCCCGTCGGAACCTCCAGTACACGGTAATCCGGGCCCCGATCGATGGCTCCATCAAAGAACGGAACGTGTCCGCCGGCCAGTATATTGCCGGCGGCAGCATGCAGAATACCAAGCTGTTGACCCTCGTTCGTGACGATCCCTTGAAGCTGAAGGCATCGGTGCCGGAGCGGTTCCAGGAACAGATCCGGCCGGGTCAGGAGGTGAAAGTCCAGGTCGAGGCCTACCTGGGCCGCGAATTCAGCGGATCGGCGAAGCGGGTCGGCCCGGCTGTTTTCACCGATACCCGGACATTTCCGATCGAGGCCAGGGTGCCCAACCACGAGGGGTTGTTGAAGCCGGGCTCCTTTGCCAAGGCGCGAATCCAGGTCCGGGTTGATCGCGGTATTCCCTTCATCCCGGAGGAAGCCGTCTATTACTTCGTAGGAATCACCAAGGCGTTCGTGGTCAAGGACGGTGTCGCCCAAGAGCGACAGATCACGGTTGGCGAGCGCCAGGATGGGCTGGTTGAGATCGTCGAGGGACTTCAACCAGGGGAGCAGGTGGCCACCTCGCGCTTGAGCCAACTGTTCGGCGGTGCGAGGGTTCAGGTGGTCGGCAATAAATAACAAGACGAAGCGATGAATACTTCTCCAGTGTCATTGCGAAAGTCCCCCCACCCTCTTCGGCGTAGGGGCGACCCTAGTGGTCGCCCAATCTGGGCAGGCACAAGGCCTGCCCCTACAAAGGGAGGGTTAGGGGGTGCGGGGTGGAAAGTGCGATGCTGATCGCAACCTCGAACTTTGAACCTTGAACGTTGAACTTTGAACGGTAAGCCATGTCACTGATTGATATCTGCGTCAAGCGTCCTGTCTTTGCCACGATGCTGATCGTCTCCCTTGTCGTCACTGGGCTGGCGTCCTTCCGGGAACTGGGGCTCGATGCCTTCCCCAAGGTCGATATGCCCACCGTCACCATCACGACGAGGCTGGAAGGCGCGAGCCCGGAGGAGATCGAGAGCAACATCACGAAGCGGATCGAGGAGGCCGTCAACACGATCAATGGGATCGATGAGTTGCGGTCGACCACTATCGAGGGGCAGTCCCAGGTCTTCGTCACGTTTGTTTTGGAGCGCAACATCGACGAGGCGGCCAATGATGTCCGGGAGAAAGTGGGCACGGTCGTCTCGACGTTTCCCCAGGGCACCGAGGCCCCGGCTATCGAGAAGTTCGACCCAGACTCTGCTCCGATCATAGCGATTGTCGTCTCCGGCAAGCGCTCGGCTCGCGAGATTACGGAGCTTGCCGACAAGAAGATCAAGCGCCAGCTTGAAACCGTCAAGGACATCGGGGCGGTTACCCTTGTTGGCGACCGGAAGCGGGAGATCCAGATTGTCGTGAATCCCCACCGCCTCGAAGCCTACAATCTCTCGATCCAACAGGTCAAGGCGGCTGTCCAGCGTCAGAACGTCGAGGTCCCAGGAGGCAACATCACCTGGCAGACGCGGGAGCAGGGGCTCAGAACGCTGGGGCGGATCGAGCGAGCTGCCGACTGGAGTGACCTGATCGTGGCGGATTACAAGGGCGCCCCTGTGCGAATTCGAGATATCGGCTCCGCGCTGGACGGCGAAGAGGAACCCCGAACCCTCTCTCGCCTTGACGGCAAGAGCGCCGTTTCCCTTCTGGTCCAGAAGCAGTCCGGGACCAACACCGTGGCCGTCGTCGAGCGAGTCAAGGCCAAACTTCAAGAGATCAAACAGACGCTTCCACCGGATATTGAATTCCAGGCGGTGCGCGACGTGTCGCGATTCATCAAGCGCTCGATCGCAGAGGTACAGGAGCACCTGATGCTGGGCGGGCTGCTGGCCAGTCTCATCGTGGCCTTCTTTATCGGGCGCCTCATGCGGTGGGAGCAGATCGTCCTGGGCGCGCTGTTGGCGGGTCTCACCCTGGCGTTCTTCTATGGTGATCCGGAGCTGTTGCTCACGGTTGTGATCGGGTCGATCGCCGTTACCGTGGTCCTCTTCCTTTCGACTGTTCGGCTTCGACCCGCCTTCATTGCCGCGATCTCGATCCCGGCCTCGATCATTGCTACGTTTACTATCATGCGTATAGCCGGCTTTACCCTGAATAATCTTACGATGCTGGGTCTCTCCCTCTCCACCGGGATCGTCATCGACGACGCCATTATCGTGCTGGAGAATATCTTCCGCCACATTGAGGAGGAACATCGCCCCCCGATGGAGGCGGCGGTGACCGGCGCGAAGGAGATTGTCCTGGCTGTTATGGCCACAACTCTCTCGCTGGTGGTCATCTTCCTCCCTGTCGCCTTCATGGGGGGGCTCGTGGGACGGTTCTGGAACAGCTTTGGTCTGACGGCCACCTTCGCTATCCTCGTCTCGCTGCTGGTGGCGTTCACCCTGACCCCGATGCTCTCCGCCAGGATGCTGAGGATGGAGGAGCTCGGCGAAGGCCATGGCGGACACCGACAGCACGATCAGGGATCCAAAACGACGCACGTCTATGCCTTTTTGGAGCGCAACTACGATCGACTCCTCGTCTGGTGTCTGAGTCACCGGGCTGTTGTCCTGCTGCTGGCCGTGTTACTGTTGCTCTCAACCATCCTCATCGGCAGGCAGATGAAACCGGATTTCGTCGTTGATGACGACATGAGCGAGTTTGAGGTGATTGTGGAGACGCCACCCGGCTCCTCACTCGACCGGAGCGACGGGATCCTTCAGCGGCTTGAGGCCGATCTGAAGACCATCCCGGAGATGGAGCACCTGTTCACCAGCATCGGGGTGCGAGGGAAGGACCGGGCCAACATCACCGACGCCTCGATCTATGTGGGGCTGAAGCACCTGAGGGAGCGGACACGCTCGCAGCAGGCGATCATGCAGGAGGTCCGACAGATGTTCAGGACCCACCCGGACCTCAGAATCAGCGTGCAGCAGATCGGGCTGATCTCGGGGGGCGGTTTCAAGCAGACCCCGTTCAACCTCGTGCTGCGTGGCCCGGACCTGCAGCAGCTCGATGGCTACGCCCAGGCCCTCATCAAGCGCCTGTCGGCGATCCCTGGGTTCGTAGACGTGGACACCAGCCAGGCCCAGCGGCGACCCGAGGTCCAGGTCTGGATCGACCGGCAGAAGGCGTCAGATCTTGGGATCAGGGCAGAGGATGTCGCGCTCACGCTCCGGACGATGGTGGGGGGGGAGAAGGTCGGTTTCTACCGGGAGGGAGGGGAGCAGTACGACGTCCGCCTGCGGCTCAAGGACGACTACCGGAAAGATGCGTCCGTCATCTCGGCCTTGACGATGCCGACCGCTGCGAACCGACTGGTAAAGCTGAATAATGTGGTGACGCTAAACCCGGGACGGGCGCCGGCCCAGATCGACCGCTATGCCCAGGAGCGACAGATCACGGTCCAGGCGAACCTCTACCGGATGGCGCTGGGAGAGGCGACCGCCCAGGCTGATGCGGCCATCAAAGCGGTAACGATGTCTCCCGGCTACTCGACCGCATACCTTGGCCGCGGCAAGTTGATGGCCGAGGCGTTCTACAACTTCGTGATTGCCTTTGTCCTCTCTCTTGCGTTCATCTACATCGTCCTCGCGGCCCAGTTTGAGAGTTTCATCCACCCGATTACCATCATGGTCTCGATGTTCCTGTCGATCCCCTTCGGTCTTGTGAGCCTCCTGGCCGCAGGCCAGACCTTGAATATCTATAGCGTCATGGGGTTGTTCCTCCTTATGGGAGTCGTCAAGAAGAATGCCATCCTCCAAGTGGACTTCACGAATGTGCTCCGCGCACGAGGCAAACCGCGCTACGAGGCGCAACTGGAGGCCGACCGTGCGCGGCTTCGGCCGATCCTTATGACGACGCTCGCGATCATTGCTGGGATGCTGCCGGTCGCCTTAGGCAAGGGCGACGGCGCTGCCTCCAGAGCCTCACTCGCCACCGCCGTGGTCGGCGGGCAGACCCTCTGCCTCGTGATCACGCTGCTGGTGACCCCGGTCATCTACTCGTACTTCGATGATCTCCGCGGGCTCCGGATCGTCTCGTGGCTCTATGAGGTCCGCCTTTGGGCGTGGCTGCGGGCGAAGGCTGCGTCCGGCCTCTCGAAGGTCGCCAGTGGGCGGACGCCGTCAGGTGGCTCAACACCCCCCACCCTTCCCTCCCCCTCGGAGGGGGGAGGGTGAGGGAGGGGGTGCGAGGGGTAAAGATGGAACTGACGCGGCGGCAGGAGATCATGGCGATGCTCCGGGATGGCGAGTGGACGCTGGACGAGCTAGCCAGGAACTTCGTGGTGTCCAAGAAGGTGATCATCGATGACCTCGAGCACATCGCCCACTCTGTCCCCAGGCCCTCTCGCCTCCAGATCCACCCCCCGACCTGCGAGGGTTGCGGCTATCGCTTCAAGGACCGGGCGAAGTACAACGATCCTTCCCGCTGCCCAATGTGCAAGAACGAACATCTTCGCTCCCAACGATTCCGGATCGTCTGATGATATTAACTGTCTCACAAGAAGAGCTTTACGTTATCGTAGAATCCCTCCTGACCTCCCTTTGCCAAAGGGAGGATGTACCCTCCTTGGAAAAGAGGGGCGAGGGGAGATTTTCTGAATCGATGTCAATTCAATTGTGATACCGTTAATATGTAGCGTAATGCCGTCTTGCGTCAGTCTCGCAAGGAGGCAAAGCTGAGGGAGAACAGACGTCATGTCCACGCAACCGTCAAAAGAGATCGAGATCTTTCCCAATCCTGAGCCCGGACGCGACTACGAGATCCATATGACGTGCCCGGAGTTTACCTGCCTCTGCCCGAAGACCGGCCAGCCGGACTTCGCGATCCTCACGCTCACCTATGTCCCTGACCGGTTGTGCATCGAGTTGAAATCGTTCAAACTCTACCTCTGGTCCTTCCGGAACGAGGGCCACTTTCATGAGGCGGTCACGAACCGGATCCTGGACGACCTCATCAAGGCCTGCCAACCCCGCTCCATGAAGCTGGTCGCCGACTTCTACGTCCGCGGCGGCATCCACACCATCATTACCGTCACGCATCAGACCGACGACCTTCGCTGACCATAAAAATAGAAAATAGGGACAGACACTATTATCGTGACGATTCATGGTGTTCGCGGTCATGATCGTGCATGCCACGGAAATAGAAATAGGGGCAGCAAACATTTTGCTTGTAACAGCAGATAACAAATCACTCCAGCGAACGGCTGATAGCCGCCGCTGATTTCCGGCGTTCTCCCGTCGTTCCGCTACAGGAGAACCAGGGGTACGAAACTGACCGCTTCGCGGCGGCTCAGCCCCGCGTTGAGGCTGCGCATTTCACCCATCGTGAACACTCAGATCGCTCCATCATGAACAGCCAGATCAGGCGGATCTGCGCGCGACCTCCTGTAATATCTATTGCTATATATAACGTTATCCATTATAATTCAAAGTAGTGATGATACCAAACCGATGAGGATACCTGGTGATCAAATCGTTCCGTGACAGGGGCACAGGGGATATTTTTGACAGGAAAAATACCAGAGAGGCGCGGCGGGCCTGTCCACAGCAAATCTGGCGAGTGGCACAACGTAAACTCGATCAGCTCAATGGTGTAGTTTCCTTGGAATCGTTGAAAATTTCTCCAGGGAACTTTTTAGAAGCCCTTAAGGATGACCGAACTGGACAGCACAGCATACGGATTAACAATCAGTTCCGCATTTGTTTTGCGTGGACGGACGATGGCGCAGAGGACGTTGAAATTACCGATTATCACTGAATAAGAGGTGGAGGAAGATGGTTCGCATACCCAGAAATGGTCCGCCGACACATCCCGGCGAAATGCTGTTGGAGGAGTTTCTCAAACCCCTGAAAATGACGCAGAGTGAATTGGCCGAAAAACTTGGGGTTTCATATCCTCGCGTTAATGAACTGATTCATGGGAAGCGGGGGATAACCCCTGATACAGCACTTCGTCTGGAGAAACTTTTCGGCATGGACGCCCAGTTTTGGCTTAATTTACAGTTGACATGGGATCTATATCATGTAACCCACTCATCAACTGCGAAGGAAATAAAGAAGATAAAAAGATTACCTGCATTAGCTCACGTCTAAACCGTCCCTATTCAGAGAAAATATTCCAACCAGCGGCTCGACACCGTCCTGGTAAAAACTGCCCGGCGGGTCAGCCGCGCGCTCGCTCAAGATCGATTCGGTATACTTCCTAGTATTGGAGGTGACGAAATGAAGCAAACGTATACGGCGGTTGTCAAACATGACGCGAATTGGTGGATAGGTTGGATTGAGGAAGTACCAGGCGTCAACTGCCAAGAGGCAACGCGCGAGGACCTCTTGGAGTCCTTGCACGTTACGCTCGCTGAAGCCATTGAGTTCAACCGAATTGAGGCCCGTAGCGCCGCAGGCAAAGGCTACGAGGAACTTCCCATCGCAGTATGAAACGCCGTGATCCGCTACAGCATCTCACGGCCCAAGACTGCCAACTGCTTCGCGAGGGTACCCGTCATTCTTAGTGGTACCATACAATTACCGGCAAGCGAAGCGCGATCCCACGGCACACCGAAATCAACAACCATCTCGCGCGAAAGATTTGTCGCGATCTCGGGGTTGCTGAGCCAGATCGGTTCTAACAATGTGGTGAAGTTCGCTCCCTTCGGTCGCGGGACGCGCCAACAGCGGCGCGCCCCTTACCTTAGTCATTGACCGCCTATCCACGAGAGAGCGTCTCCCCCAAGAGGTAGGCAGCCGCCGCGCATGGGCTCAATGTTAAAGATCCCCTATCGGTTAATGCCGGAGGGGCATACGTCGTAAGGTTCAGCCGCCTTGCGCAGACCTCCCCCAGGAAGGCGCCGATCCCCACCGGCACTACAGGGAGATGGAGGCCGTTCTCGATCACGGAGAGGACATGAAACATCCCCTCCGTGATCTGTTGGATTTGTTGCTCGGCGATGTAGGCGGCCATGGCGTGAAGCTCTCCAGCCGTAAGATGCTTACTGTCTTCACAGGCCACCCTGGCCAGGCGGCGGAGCGCCCCCTCTTTCGTTTTCTCGCGGCCGTCAGGAGTCGCGCAGGTGTAGTCCTCCGGCTTAAGCCTCCCCAATGCCAGATAGACGTCCGCCGAGATGGCGAAGTATTCAGTCGAAATCCGACAGATCGCCCCTCGCATGGGGATCTGGGACACGATGGCAGCAACAGGCGTGCGGAGGGCGCCCGTGTAGATCAGTTCCCCGCGCGCCAACCGCTCGATGTCCCGCTTGCCCTGTGCGGCGAGCTTTCCGTCCAGGATCGGAATCAGATCGGAGGTGGTGCTACCGATATCCACCATCAGGCAGTCCGGTTGCCGACTTGCTAATACCCGCGCCTCGGCGATCCAATTCGTCGCCGCAATGGTGAGAAGATCCGCCTCCCCCCCGTCCAAGCGAACGAGCCGGCCCTCGAGATCGACGGCGTACAGCGGGATCCCGGGGACCGCCTCTCTCACCGCGTCAATGATGCATGTCACCCCTTCAGCCCTGTCGTGGAACGCATCACAGAGCTCCCCAGTCATGGTCAACACCATTGCATCGGCTGATCCCAGATCGCTGTGAATCTCCTGCAAGAGTGGGCGGAGGCCGCCTCTGTCATTCCACAGCTCGAAATAGCGGCGAACCGCACGCCCGCTCTCGGCGCGCCCGTCAGTGAACAGAAGTCGGGCGGCCTTCACGTTCGCGCCGCCGATGTCCCATCCGATCACCCGGAGCACTGCCGGCTCCCCAGGGCTCTCATTTTACAGGAGCGCGCAGTAAACCGCGCTGACCCGACGATGTGGATCGCGGCAGGATCCGGAAGCTTGCCTGCCACCGCGTCAAGAATCAGGGTAGCCGGATTCTGTCGAAGGACCTTTCGGACCCCGACATACGAGGTAGTGAGACGAGGGTTTACCTCGATGACCACCGCGTCGTGATCGGTCAGGACCAGATCGATCCCGACATACCCCTTGAGGCCTGGGATCGCCCGTATCACCTCCTCGGCCCGACGGAACGCCAGGGCGCGGAGAGGATGATCAAACGGTACACAGCCTCCGTGATACCTGAGCCTACTCCGTCCTCTGATCTCCTGGAGGTTCAAGGTCAGGGGGAGAGACCTACTGCCGTCGGTGAGGAGCGAGACGCTTACATGAACGCCGTCGATGTAGGTTTGCGCGAGGAGTGTTGCGCCCCGTACCGTCTGCCTGGCCACCGCGATCGTCCGCTCCAATTCCGATTGTCGCCTCGCGATAAAAACGCTGTGGCACCCCACCCCGTCGATCGGCTTCACCACCACAGGGTAGCCAAGCTCCCGGCCTACCGACGCCGGGTCATCAGCAGGCCGAAGGCGGAGAGTCCTGGGAGTGGGGATACCGCACGCCTTCAGCAGTCGGTACGTCAGCGTCTTGTCTCCGGCAGCTTTGATGCCAGCAGTACTGGAGCCCAGCACCAACTTGCCGCAGGCCTCGACCATCCCTGTGATGGCTTCGAGCAGACCGCCTGTCTCCGGGGCTATCAGGAACACGGCGTCCGCCTCCTCGACCATCTGCGCGAAACATTGATAGTAGCTATGCCCGCCGTCAACAACCTGAAGTCCTGGGCGAGCAGGGAGCTGCGGAAGGTACCTCCGATCGACCTGCACTGAAAGCTGATGCGCCTCCAGCGGAAGCAGATCGGCGAGAAGCGCCTCAAGCATCATTCGTCCTTCTGCTAGCAGTGCTCCTGCGACCGGGCTTCCGCCCATCCCTCCTGCTGTGATAGATTCGTGTACAACGATCTTCATCGTCCAGACGCCACAGGTGTTCCTCAGGAAATTCCCCCCACCCGTCCCCTCCCCCTCCGAGGGGGGAGGGAAAGAGAGGGGGTGAAGATGCCTTTTCGTGGGCCGTGGTCCGGCGTCGCCGTATGGGGTGTTGCCATGCAGGTCATACCCGTCATCGATATCGTGCGAGGAATCGCGGTCCACGCCCGCCGCGGAGAGCGGATGGCGTACAGGCCGATCCAGAGCGTTCTGCTGCAAGGAGCCGATCCTGTCGCCCTCCTGCGGGCGTACCGTGAAACCTTCGAGAGTGAAGCGGTGTATGTCGCCGATCTGGATGCCATCATGGGGAGCGGCGATAATCTGACCATCATCGCTGAGATGGCTGCCTCCGAGCCACAGCTTGAAATCCTTGTTGATGCCGGCATTCGCAGCATCGAGCAGGCGAAGCGGCTGTTGGATGCTGGCGCGAAGAAGGTGGTCATCGCCTCCGAGTCCATGGTAAATCTCGGCGCGGTGTCAGGGCTCCTCGCCGCACTAGGAACCGAGAGGGTACTCTTCAGCATCGACCTCAAGGATCGAGCCGTCATCTGGCGAGACCCCTCGACCGAATCGAGCGACCCGTGCGTGGTGGCGATACGTCTACTGTCACTCGGATTTCGTGAGGCAATCCTCCTGGAGATGGATAGGATCGGCTGGGGCGGCGGGACAGACGCAGAACTGCTCAGCAGGGTCACGGCGGCCGCGCCCGGCATGAGATTCATTGTGGGTGGCGGAATCGCATCGCCTGCGGAGCTCGTGCGGCTGAAGCGCGCCGGCGCCTCCGGGGTGTTACTGGCCACCGCACTGCACGATGGCACCATTACACGCCGAGACCTGATCCGCGTGAAGGCGGAGGCTTAGAAGGCTTCCTCGTACGAGGCCTCCTGCCCGAACGATTCCTGTACGCCAACCCTGATCGCGGTCACACCGTCGCCCCCGAATCGGCTCTTGATCTCTTCCCGCAACACCCCGCAGATGTATCTGGCCAACAGCTCTGCGCTGGTGTTGTGGATCGGAAGCAGCAGCACATCTTCCGCCGGAAAGCTGTACTGCTTTTTGCCATAGATCACTCCGACCACCGAATCGCCTTGCTCGATCCTCAAGTCAGCATTTTCAGTCGGCAGCATGACCTTGTGGTCCAGCAGCTCGCAGACCTGTTTCATGAGCGGCTTGACGGCGAGGAAATCGAGGACGTAGTCGCTCGGCTGAAGCGACCCTTCCAGCTCCACCCAGGCCCTGTAGTTGTGGCCGTGAAGGGACTCACACTTGCCATTGCCGAAGAGCACGAAGTGGGCCGAGCTGAATTTGAGATTCTCGTGGTCAACCCTGATGCGAAAAACAGCCATTCTACCTCCTCATATGATGCCCTTGTGTAGCTAGCTGGAAGCTATCGCACTGGCGCGTCAGATGTCAAGCCAGATTTGCTATCCGTTTCGAAACAACCGCTAGACAGATAATAGGGGCAAGTGGTAGAATTCCGTCCGCGCGAGGTCGGAAACGTGGTGGTGATGCAACTATCGCCGTAACATGAAACGGATGGTGGTACCTTCAACTGTGAAGTGGCGGCGAGATCATTATTGACCAGCCCTAACGCCAGAACATTGTTCCGTCATCAATACAAGCCAGATGAAGGGAGGTGATTCAGATGGCCAAAACCACCCCGCTCATGCTCGGTATCGGCGGAGACAGTGGGACCGGGAAGTCCACGTTTGTTGGCGGCATCTACAAGATCTTCGGTCCCGAGAAGATTACCAATATCAATCTTGATGATTACCATACGTTCGACCGTACTCAACGCAAGATCTACGGTCTCACCGCCCTTCATCCAGCGGCCAACAACATGGCTTTAATGGGCAAGCATGCGTGGCAGCTCAAAAACGGCGAGAAGATCATCAAGCCGGTGTATGATCATTCAACCGGCTGTTTCGCGGAGCCCGAGGAGGTCGAGCCAAAGCAGATTGTCATCATCGGCGGCCTGTTCCCCTTTTTTACCCAGGAGCTTAGGAATGTCTTTGACTTAAAGGTGTATCTGGACCCGGATGAAGATCTGAAACGGGCCTGGAAGATCCAGAGAGATGCCGGGAGGCGTGGGTACAGTATTGAGCAGGTCATGAAGGAGATCGAGGCCAGGCAGGAAGACATTAGAAGGCACATCGAACCCCAGAAAGAATATTCCGATTTCATCATCCGGTTCTACCCTCCAGACGGCCCATGGAACCCTCAGGATAATGCGCACCTGAACGTCCGTCTGTTCCTCAGTCGAAACCTACCGAAGACCGGCCTGGATGAGCTCCTCAAGGAGGCGATGGGGCGGAAGACTCGCAGGGCCGTCCGGCTGATTGATGAAGATTATTATGGTCAACCGTTCCATACCCTGGAGATTGATGGATCCATCCACCCCCAGACGGCAGCAGGGCTGGAGCAAAGGATCTGGGCCCATCTCCTCTCCCCGATGAAATTGATCCAAGACCTTGCGCCTGATCATCTCGGGAGCTTTGCTGAAGGTAACACGTCTGGTCACAGTGATCCCCTGGTCCTTGTGCAATTGTTAGCCGTTTACTACCTGCTTCAAGCAAGAGAAGCACGGCAGAAAGCTCCGCAAGAAGGTCTCGCAGAAATGGCAGAAGGATAATCGATGGCGGGGATTGCCATCAACGGATTCGGGCGAATCGGTCGGCTGGCGTTTCGGGCCGCCTGGGAGCAGAAGCTGGCCCTCGACTTAGTGGCCATCAACGATCCGGCCGGCGCACACACCGATGCGCTATTACTGGAATTCGACTCCAACTACGGGCCCTTCTCCGCAAAGGTCGAGAGCGACGAAGGAAGCATGCGGATAGATGGGAAGCGGATTTTGGTCTTTCGGGAGCGCGATTGGACCAAACTTCACTGGTCGGATGTAGGGGTCGACATCGTTTTGGAGTGCAGCGGTCGGGGAACGAGCCGCCCGGAGGCTGAAAAGCATCTCGCGGCTGGGGCGAAACGGGTGCTGATTTCAGCTCCTGCAAAGGATGAGGACCTCACCATTGTTCTTGGTGTCAACCAGGAACGGTACGATCCGGCCCTTCATCGGATTATCTCGAACGGGTCATGCACGACAAATGGCCTCGCACCGGTGGTGAAGGTTCTCCTTGATGCATTCGGGATCCAATGGGGGTTCATGAGCACGGTACACAGCTACACCAATTCGCAATCTATTCACGATCGCGGGACGGAAGACGTTCGAGAGTCAAGGGCCGCCGCCCTCAACATCATCCCGACCGACACCGGAGCTGCGCGGGCCCTTGTGAAGGTGATTCCCGAGCTCGTCGGCCGCTTCAACGGGATGGCGTTTCGGGTCCCAACGCCCACGGTCTCCGTGATTGACCTTGTCGCGGAGGTTGGTCGTGACGTAACGATAGATGCGGTCAATGCTGCCTTCCGAGAAGCAGCTAAGGGGTCGCTTCGCGGGATCCTCGATGTCTGTAACCGGCCACTGGTCTCGATGGACTTTAAGGGAAACCCCCACTCTTCTATCGTGGACGCCCTCATGACGCTGGTCCTGAAGGACCGGATTGTGAAGGTTGTGGCCTGGTATGACAACGAGTGGGGGTATTCGTGCCGGATGGCCGACCTAGCCGCCTACGTTGCCTCTCAAGACCTCAAACGTGATCAGCACCGGCTCTGGGGCGTCGCGAAGGGCACAAAGCCATCGTAGAGACCCACGGGCTTACGCCCATGGCACTTACGGAACGACGCCAACATTCAGAATCTTCCCAGCATCGGAGGCTTTCACCCCCGGGCTTACGCCCGGGGTCCTCAGCCGGGGATTTGATAGACAGTGAAAACGGGTGAGGTCACTGCGGAAGCATAAGGCCGCTCAGGCAGTTTCACGATATGGACGCCGGCAGGATCAGCGGCGATCTGCAAAACAGGGTGGAGGGTAGAAGGTATATGGGGGGATCAGTGAAAACCGATCAGAAATCGCTCGATCAGTTGTGCATCAATACCATCCGAACACTAGCAATGGATGGGGTTCAAAAGGCGAACTCAGGGCATCCGGGCCTTCCCATGGGAACCGCCTCCATGGCGTACGTCCTTTGGGCGCGCTTCATCAGACATAATCCGACTCATCCCTCATGGCTGAATCGTGATCGGTTTGTCCTTTCACCCGGCCATGGTTGCATGCTTCTGTATTGCCTCCTTCACCTGACCGGGTACGATCTCCCCCTTGATGAACTCAAGCGATTCCGCCAATGGGGTAGCCGAACCCCCGGACATTCGGAGCATGGCGTGACACCAGGCGTGGAGACGACGACGGGCCCACTTGGACAGGGTTTCGGCAACGGCGTCGGGATGGCGATCGCCGAGCGATTTTTAGCCCACTACTTCAACCGGTCCGGACATCCGATCGTTGACCACTATGTGTACGCCATCGTGAGCGACGGGGACCTCATGGAAGGGGTCACCTCCGAAGCGGCCTCTCTTGCCGGACACCTTGGCTTGGGCAAGCTCATCTATCTGTACGACGATAATCGGATTACCATCGATGGCGGGACTGACCTGGCCTTCACCGAGAACGTTGGACAGCGCTTTGAAGCCTATGGGTGGCATGTCCAGCGAGTGGATGGGAACGACGTTCACATGATCGAGGCTGCGCTCAGCGCCGCCCAGGCCGAGCATGACCGCCCATCGCTTATCATTGCCAGGACTCACATCGCCTACGGTAGCCCCAATAAGCAGGACACCGCAGAGGCTCACGGGTCGCCTCTTGGAGAAGAGGAGGTGCGGCTGACAAAGGAGGCCTTGGGCTGGCCGCTGGAACCCACGTTCTATATCCCTGACGAGGCTCTGACTCACTTTCGAGAGGCTCTGCAGCGGGGTCGTGCCTGGGAAGCAGAGTGGCAGGCCCGGTTCGATGCCTATGCTGCCGCTTATCCCGAACTTGCTGAAGAGTGGATCAGAGTAATGAGCGGTCAACTCCCCGAGGGCTGGGTCGAGAAGATCCCGATCTTCACCCCTGCCGGGGGGAGCTTGGCGACCCGTGAGGCCTCGGGCAAGGTGCTCAACGGCATCGCCCCATCCCTGCCGACCCTTATCGGCGGCTCAGCCGATCTGACCCCATCGAACAACACCCACCTGAAAGGTTACGGTGACTTCCAGAGATCAAACCCTGGGGGCCGGAACTTTCACTTTGGCGTTCGAGAGCACGCGATGGGGTCGATCCTCAACGGCATGGCACTGCATGAGGGCGTGATCCCCTATGGTGGGACCTTCCTCGTCTTTTCCGACTACATGCGCCCGGCGATCCGGGTAGCTGCACTTTCGCACATACATGTGATCTATGTCTTCACCCATGACAGCATCGGCTTGGGCGAGGACGGCCCCACCCACCAGCCGATTGAGCACCTGGCTTCCCTCCGGGTCATACCGAATCTTACAGTCATACGCCCGGCAGACGCGACAGAAACCGCCGTCGCCTGGCGCGCTGCTCTGGAACACCGTGGTGGGCCTGTGGCGCTGGCGCTGACTAGACAAAAGCTCCCGGTTCTCGACCGGACCAAATTCCCGCCCGCCGAACTCCTCCTGAAGGGAGCGTATATCCTGGCTGATGCCGACCAGGGCCATCCGCGCATCATTCTCATAGCTACCGGGTCGGAAGTGCATGTGGCCCTGGAGGCGTGGGGACGACTGGCCGATGAAGGAATCCGCGCGCGCGTCGTCAGCATGCCGAGTTGGGAGTTGTTTGAGCGACAGCCGGAGGCGTATCGCAATGAGGTGCTTCCCCCAGCAGTGACCGCCCGCCTTGCCATCGAGACAGGATCTCCGCACGGTTGGCACCGCTACGTAGGCCTGCTCGGAGGGGTGATTGGCATGACACGATTTGGAGCCTCAGCTCCGTATCAGGTCCTCATGCAGCAATTCGGCTTTACGACTGAGCATGTGGTGTCCCGAGCTAAGGAGCTCATGGCATGAAACCTGCTCACTCATACGAGGCTCCCAGCCACGGCGCTAGCAGAAAGCCACATCATCGAAAGCCACAGCCTTTAGCCGCCAGCGGCAATACTTACGTCTTGGCGAAGAGGAAGGGGAGGGAAACCCTACTATGACCGAGCTAATGGATCGAAACCTGGCTCTCGAACTCAGCAGGGTCACCGAGGCTGCTGCCCTGGCGGCGGCTCGTCTGATGGGCAGACGCGACCGCGATGGCGCTGATCAAGCCGCCGTTGACGCGATGCGCTATGCCCTGAGCTCGTTGGATATTGACGGAACGGTGGTAATTGGGGAGGGGCAGAAAGATCAAGGCTCCATGCTGCATGTGGGAGAGCGGGTCGGCACAGGCTCCACCCCGGCTCTTGATGTCGCAGTAGATCCAATTGATGGCGTCACCCTCCTTACCAACGGCCGACCAGGCGCAATCTCTGTTGCCGCGCTTGCCGATCGGCATACGCTGTTTTCCACCCAGCTTGCCTACATGGACAAGATTGTTGTCGGGCCTCGGGCCGCAGGGGTGATCAACATTGACGCTCCCGTCAAAGAGAACCTGCAACGGATCGCTAAGGCTGAGGGCCGGGAGGTCGATGATCTCACGGTGGTCATGCTCGACCGGCCACGTCACGAGCGCCTCATCAAAGAGGTGAAAGAGGCTGGAGCCCGGATCAAACTGATCAGTGAGGGGGATGTTGCACCAGGGGTGATGGCGGCAATGGAGGAGGACACCGGCATCGATGTCCTCATGGGGATCGGGGGTTCGCCGGAGGCGGTGCTCATCGCCTGCGCGTTGAAGTGTTTGGGTGGTCAGATGCAATGTAGGTTCTGGCCAAGAGATGAACAAGAAAGGCAGATCCTCGACGCGGAGGGTCACGATTTGGATCGTATTTTGACTGCGGATGACCTCTGCAAGGGGAGAAATGTGTTTGTGGCAGTTACCGGCATCACCGATGGCGAATTGCTTCGGGGGGTCCGCTATACGGGAGGATACGCGCGAACAACCTCCCTCATGATGCGCTCTGTCTCCGGAGGGGTGCGATGGATGGAGGCAAGGCATGATCTGAAGCGCCTGAAGGAGATCGCCGGAACCCGTTACGAAGGCGTGAAGCACCGGCAGATACACCATTAATGAGGGAGGTATCCGCAGCCTTCGACCCTCTTTGACGCAACGGTACAGAAAAGAACACGCCTCAGCGACCATCCCTGGGGCGCTTTCTTTTTATGGGGGCTTACCGCCAGAGGGGCGTACTCCAGATCATCGATCGTCGGCTGGATGTCAGCGCCAGAATTCGCTGGTCCAATGAGGGCTCATACCCTACATTTTGAGTAAGAGGTGGGTACGTTATTGGTTCAACAAAGGAGGAGGGGTCCATGTTAAAAGGCAAAGAGTGCCCGGTCATTTCGGACGAGGAAGTGGTCAAGCGCCTGGAGCAAGAGCTGCCAGGGTGGTACTTGGAGGGGAGATGGATCAGGAGAAAGTTCAATACCGACGGCTGGCCGACTACCCTCATGCTGGTCAACGCGATCGCCTACCTGGCTGAGGTCGCCTGGCATCACCCTGACCTGGAGGTCACATGGGGAAAGGTCTGGGTAAAGCTGAGGACTCATGCCGCCGGGGGGATCACTGAAAAGGACTTTACCCTTGCCAAGCAGATCGAGCAGTCGGTACTCTGGCGACCAGGCGAGAGCTCTCCCCTTGATGGCACACCAAACAAATGGGTTCGCGGAGGCAGCAAAGAGTAGGACTCAGAAGTAATACGAGACCCCCAGCAGATACATGCTCGAATTGACGCCGACGTTGGGACTTCTGCGGCCTCCATTCGAGAGGTGATGTAATCCCACTTGTCCGGTAACTGCCAGGTTATCGGTCAAAAAGTAATTAACTCCAGGACCAGCCAGGATGGCGAAGTTGAGCTGGCTGTTGAGGTCCCGTGGGATGTGGAGATTCCAATGCAGGATACCAACGCCAGCCTCGAAGAACGGTACCCACCGAGTGTTCGTCACGAAATTGTAGCGGAGGAGGATGCTTGCGCCTTCGCCAAAGGTTTTAGCCGGCTCGCTGATAAACATGAAGGTCGGCTCGAAGATGACTTCTAGGCTCCCACGAACCGGAAAAGGGCCATGGACATCGGTGACTGTGTACCCAATCTGGAAAAATAGCGGAGCGAAGTTGACACCGGGCTCTCTTCCGGCAAAAATTTTGTGAGAGTCACCATAACCGGACTTGACCCCTAAATGCCACGTTCCCGATTGGAATCCTTCCTCGGGGCGGAGCGTCTGTTTTTCCCTCTTCTCAACCGGGGAGGGATCCTCCGTGCTGGCAAAGGCAAGGGTACGAGCGGCAATGAGTTCGGTCTCTCGCCCTAGCGTGACTGCCTGTTGACTTGTATCTCCCGGATCGGTCGACAACGGTGGTATTGAGGTCTCAGCCCATGATATGGCAGGTGGCAGGATCGCAAACACAGCCAGCCAGATACAAACCGGTATACGCCTCAATCCATTGATCATAGAGGTCTCCTCTGGAGTATGAGTGTCTTAGGCATCACGCCTCTGGCGCCAGTCCTCATCCGGTGAGACTTCTGTGGGCTGGGCTCCGGCAAAAACTCCTGATTGATCGGCATCCCTCTGCGGCACATCGGGCAGTTCTTCGGGGCGTACGTCGGGAATTCCCGGTCGACCATCGTGAAAAAGGGGAACTTGAAGTTCACCTTTCGAATCCGTCGCCAGAGCGTCCCGATCCCAACCACCGTCCCGCCTGATGATTTGACCAGTTTAATAAGCTCCTTGACAGTCTCACCAGTGGTCACAATGTCTTCGACAATTAGCACCTTAGGGCTACCAACAAAGTACTGCCGAAACTCCCTCGGAAGAGTTACCTGACTGACGCCAGACCCATCGCGTTGCTTGCCGGCATAGATGAAGCGAGGTCGCAAAGGATGGGCGCGTGCCACGCAATGGCCTAGCAACGAGGCGCCGTAGCCGGTGGTAAGGACCAAGTCGATCGACTCCTCTGCGAAATGCTTTGCGATCACATCTCCTAACCCTTCCGTGAAGGCCGGCTCGGTGGTGGCTAACGCCTTCTCCACATACTCCTGGGCGTGACGACCCGAGGACAATACGAAGTGATCGTTTGTGAGATACGCTCCGGTTCTGAGGATGATACCCAGGTTGATCCGTTCCAAGATCTCTGCGTCCATCCTTACCCCTCACACGGCATAGCTTCCAGCCTTCAGCCTTCTACCTATTTACCTGAGTAGTTACGGCTTACGAAGCCATAATCTTACTGAAATTCGCGATCCCGCAAAACAGATCTGCAACCTCCTTCAGGATGGCCAAACGGTTCTCCTGCAGGTCTCGATCCTCCACCATCACCAGAACCTCCTCGAAGAACATATCCACAATGGGGCGGATCGCGGCAATGAGTTGCAGAGCTCGAACGTAGTCGCCAGCTTGGACCAGGTGTTCTGTCTCAGCCCGCAACGTTGTCGCCTCGCCATGGAGCGCCCGCTCGGCACTGCTCACGAACCGCTTTGGATCAACCGATTTGGAGAAACCTTTGGGAAGGATATTGATCACCCGTTTGAAGGCCACTGCCAGCTCTGTAAAATCGGCCTCCCGCCTGAAGGCAGCCAAAGCCTCGGCGCGTTTTCCGGCATCGGAGACCCGCTCTGCATTGACGGAAAGGGCAGCCTCGACGAGATCGCCAGGCACACCCCGTTCCATCAGGATCGCCTGGAGCCTGGCCGCTAGAAACCCCACGACCTCCTGTGCTACACGCTCCCTCGGCAGCGTCAAGCGATCGCCAAAGAGCTCTAAGCTCTTGCTTATCGGCTGCGAGAGCGGCAGATCGATTCCTGTGCTGAGAAGGATCTGTACGATCCCTTGCGCGAGCCGCCGGAGGGCGTACGGATCTTCCGATCCGCTCGGTATGAGCCCGATGCCGAAGCAGCCGCAGATGGTGTCGAGCCGGTCGGCCAGGCCCACAAGAGCGCCAACCAGTGATTCCGGGAGCCTGTCGCCGGCAAAGCGAGGGAGATAGTGCTCCTCAATTGCCTGGGCCACAACCGCCGGCTCCCCAGAGAGCTGAGCGTACTCACGGCCCATGACCCCTTGCAGGCTTGGGAACTCCTTGACCATCGTGGTTACGAGGTCAGCCTTGCATAGCTGAGCCGCCCGACAGGCATCATGGACAAGGTGCGGGGCAACCTGCTCGGCCAGATAGGCGACCAGCTTGGTAAGCCGCCCAACCTTCTCCAACATTGTGCCAAGTCGCTCCTGAAAGGTTATCCCCTTCAGTTGAGGAACTCGGTCGAGAATCTGGACCCTGCGATCCTCTTTGAAAAAAAATGCGGCGTCTTTGAGCCGCGCCCTCAGGACCCGTTCGTTGCCTGCACGGATGACCTCCATGTCCTTCGCCTTCATGTTGGAGATCGCCACGAAATACGGGAGGAGCTTGCCGGCATCGTCAGCCACCGGAAAGTAGCGCTGCTGCTTCCGCATGGGGGTCATGATCACTTCACGAGGTAGGAGGAGATACTCCTGCTCGAAGCGGCCACAGACCACGGTAGGGTATTCCACCAGGTAGGTCACCATCTCCACCAGCTCATCGTCGAAGACCGGCTTCCCGCCAACTTTGGCCGCAGCCTCCTCGGCCAGCCTTGTCACCAGTTCCCGGCGACGGTGCTGATTCACGATGACATACCGCTCCTCCAGTTTTTCGATATAATCCTGGAAGCTTCTGACGCGGATCTGGCCACGGCTCAGAAATCGGTGACCGTACGTCTTGTTTCCGCTCTTGACCCCGTCAATTTCAAAGGGGATCACCCGACCACTGTACAAGGCAACGAGCCACCGGATCGGGCGGACAAACCGGAATGTGCCTTGCCCCCACCGCATCGACTTCGGAAAGGAGAGCGACGTGATCAGGCGGGGCAGGATAACCGGCAGCATCTCCTCCAGATGCGCGCCCCGCTCCACGATGACCGCAACGACGTACTCTCCCCGGTCAAGTGTCTTGACGCGGAGGTCCTCCACAGAGACGGCTTGTGCCTTCGCGAAGCCAAGCGCGGCCTTGGTCGGAAGGCCCTCCTGATCGAACGCGACCGCCCTGGATGGTCCCACCACCTCACGGACCAGGTCACCCTGGCTCTGATCCAGCCGCTCAACATACAAGGCAAGGCGCCGAGGAGTGCCGAGCGTCCGTACGCCTGAAAAGGCGATGCGCTGCTCTTCGAAAAGGCGGCATGCCTGTGCCTCCAGATCCCTCAGAACCGACGGCATGTAGGTGGAGGGAATCTCCTCGGTCCCGATCTCAAACAACAGGTCTTGGGTCATCAGGGGTTGTCCTGCACTATGTGGTTTATGACTGCCACGCCTTCATGAGTGGAAAGCCCGCCTCCTCACGCTGCTTCAGATAGGCTTCGGCGCAGCGGCGCGCGAGGTTTCGGACGCGACCGATGAAGCTGGTTCGCTCGGTGACACCTATCGCCCCCCTGGCGTCCAAGAGGTTAAAGGTGTGAGAAGACTTGAGGCAGTAGTCGTATGCCGGTAGCACCAGCCCCTTCTCGATCAGGCGGAGACCTTCCCGCTCATACTTGTCGAAAAGCTGAAGCTGAAGCGCCACATCAGCTTCCTCGAAGTTGTGGACTGACCACTCCACCTCGCTCTTGTGATGGATGTCACCGTAGGTCACGCCCTCGACCCAGGTCAGGTCGTAGACGCTGTCCACTCCCTGTAGGAACATGGCAATTCGCTCGATCCCATAGGTCAACTCCACGGAGACCGGTTTCAGGTCGACGCCTCCAGCTTGCTGGAAATAGGTGAACTGGGTGATCTCCAAGCCGTCCAGCCAGACCTCCCAGCCTAGACCCCAGGCGCCAAGGGTCGGCGACTCCCAGTCGTCCTCCACGAAACGGATATCGTGCCTGAGCGGGTCGATACCTAGACTCCGAAGGCTGTCCAGGTAGATCTCCTGAATGTCGTCGGGGGATGGCTTCATAATGACCTGATACTGGTAGTAGTGCTGGAGGCGATTTGGATTTTCCCCGTACCGTCCATCGGCGGGACGCCGAGTCGACTCGACATAGGCGACCTTCCACGGCTCAGGGCCCAGGACACGCAGAAATGTAGCAGGGTTCATCGTTCCAGCACCCACTTCAACGTCGTAAGGCTGCTGGATGACACAGCCCTGCTCTGCGAAAAATCGCTGTAATGCGAGGATCAGTTCCTGAAACGTCATCACCTGTCTTGCTGAGCTTTTCACGATCATGCCTGTGCGTTTGAGAAAGTGAGAGAGGAAAACCCGTAGCTTACAATATAGCGGATTCCTTGAACAGCCTAAACGCCGTGGAGATTAGCAACTTGGCCTCCAGTCTGTCAAGGAAAAACCTGGGAAATCATGGGAAACAGACTAGATATGGTACCACCCTGTAACGAGCTCGGGGGAATGGGTCTGACATCCGTTGGAGGGAAAGCTGGGTAAGCCTTTGTTGCCCCTTTTAGGCCTCCTTTTTCCACTTGCTGTATCTGTTGTAGAGTATTATGCCGCCTATGAGGACCGACACGACGAGTAATATGCCGGCTGCCTCCTTCCCCACGTTTGAGAAATACGAGGAGAGGCGCGACTGCGTTTCGAGACCTACAGTAAAGGGAATGCGGAACGTAGGATCAACGGCGTGTATTTCTGCCTCTGTTGGGTCACTACTACCGTGACTATGGACGACCGAGTTCATTTCCCCGGGGTCGGTAGCCACATGAGGCTTATGGGCAATCCCAGGCCCGGCACCTTCTAACTTCATAATGGTCATGTAATGACCGGCTGTGGCAATGTCGGCATCGAGTCTGATCGTCCCATCACTGTACACCGTCGGAGGCAGTGAGAGGATGGCGTGCCCGCTGTGGCCCTCGCCGGCTTCCACGATCTGGATGGAGATGGGCAGGGCTCGCATCTCTTCATTGAACAGGTCAAAGGCTATCGTCAGTTTGCCCGTCTTCGGGATCCCTTCGCAGTACGACTTAAATTCCTTTTTTACCCTTTCGGACCCTACTTCGTGCAACATGCCGATCTCTGATGCGCCGTATTGTTGCTGATAGGCCGTAAAGTGAACCGTGTAGTGGCCCTTCTGTAGGACGCACGCATCCGCTTTGTCCATGCCACTCATCGACTCACCGCCGTGGGCACGGGCCTGGGATGTCCAGGCAACAAGCAGAAGCGTCGCGCAGCATAACGAGATCAGGTGTTTCATGGTTCAATTCCTCCTTCAGTTGTAACTAAGATTTCCATGTTGCGTGATCCAATGAGTAGTATTATATACTAAATCACCTTCTACTTTCCACTTTGGGGGAGTCCCGTTTACGGTCTAGACGCTCCCGTCCGTGCTGAAAAGACCGGTCAACGTTTCCGGATGCTCGGGAGGCCCCGCCGTTGTTCAGCAGAGATTCCCGGTCGATCACCGAGTTCCGGACATGTCCTTGGTGTGTGTCGTTTCACACTCCTGGAGTCGCTGCTCCAGCTCAGCGATTCGCTGTGACTGCTCCCGTAATCGCATTCGCAGCCGGAAGGTTCCGGGAAGGCTCAAGAAGATCGCCATGATCGCTCCGAGGGCGGTTGAAATCAGGATCACGACCACCAGCGAACTCTGAAACTGCCACCAGATGAAGGTGACGATCGCCTCGCCCGAGTTCTGAATGGAAAAGGTTGCGATGACCACTGCGAGAATCAGGAAGCCTATTAGGGAGAACTGATTCATTCAACGTCTCCTGCTCAATGCGTTGCTGGCAACTCTTCGACCTTGATTCGAGCGAGCCGTCGGCCGTCCATGTCCACGATTGTCAGCTTCTTGCCTTGATAGATGATAATGTCGCCGGCCTTGGGCATCCGCTGAAGTTGATCCAGCATAAAGCCCGCCAGGGTCTCGTAGGTAGGCGACTCAGGGAATGGTAACCCGTGCTCGTCCCGCAGGTCCTTGATATTCAGAGAAGCGTCGATGATGAGCGAGCCGTCCCTCAGCCGTTCGACGGGCTTCTCGGCAGCCTCGTACTCATCGTGGATCTCTCCGACGATCTCTTCGAGGAGATCCTCCATAGTGACCAGCCCGTCCACGCCCCCATGCTCATCCACCACGATCGCCATCGAGAGCCGCCGCCGTTGCAGCTCCTTCAGGAGCTGGCTGACCTGCATCGTCTCCGGGACGAAGTAGGCGGGGTGCGTGATGGTTTTGAGAGAGACCTCGCGGTTCTCCAGTTGCAGCCGCAGCAGGTCCTTGTAGTGTAGGACGCCGCAGATGTCGTCAAGACTCTTGTGGTAGACGGGGTAGCGGGAGTAGCCCGTCTCCACCACGAACTTGAGCACCTCTGCCAGCGGGGTCTCCAGCTCGATCGCATCGATCTGAGGGCGAGGGATCATGACCTCCTTGACCGAGGTCTCCGTGAATTCGAAGACGCTGTGGATCAGCTCCTGCTCTGTCTGGTCGAAGATCCCCTTCTCCTTCCCCTCCTGAACCATCAGCTTGATCTCCGCCTCGCTGACAAACCCTGTCGTCCCCTGAGGGGCAGCGCCGAAGAGCGAGAGGATCAGGCGGCTTGAAGCGGTCAGTGGACGACCGATCAACGAGAACCAACGGCCAAAGGCCTCGTGAGGTCCGGCGATCGCGAGGGCGACCCGTTCCGCATAGCGGAGGGCAAGCGATTTGGGGACCAGCTCTCCGAAGACGATAGTGAGATAGGTGATGACAACGACCACTATCCCAAGGGCGACCAGCTCACCCGTCGCCCCCAGTCCGCCGCCTGGAAGGCGATCAAGCAAGGGGCGGATCACCCTCACTGCCAGCGCCCCGCCAATAGCGGAGGCCAGCGTGCTGACAAGATTGATCCCGATCTGGATGGTGGCCAGAAATCGGTCGGGGTCATCCTTGAGCCGCTGAACCGTCGATGCCCGGCCATCTCCTGCTTCCACCAGCTCCCGTACCCGGCTTCGCCGGAGCGAGATGATAGCTACCTCGGAACCCGCGAAGAAGCCGTTGATCAGAATCAGCATGAAGATGAACACCGTCTCCAGCACCAGTGTTCCACTGCCTAAGCCTTCCATCAGATTGCTCCTTGTTCAGCTATCAGCCATTAGTGTAGGGGCAGGGCTTGCCCTGCCCGATTAGGGCGCAGCAAGCGGCGCCCCTACGTCGCTGACCGCTGATAGCTGCCTTTATGGCCAGAGGCCGGGATCCGCCGCCAGTCGCTCTTCGATTGGACGAAGGCACTGCCGAAGCCTTCCGGTTGAAAACCCGAACCGTTCGCCTAGACGAAGAACGGCCGAGACCAGGTCGCACTCCTCGCTGGACTCGGCCTGAAGTACCCGCTCGATCAGCGGCGGCACATCGTGCGTGAGGAGTTCATGCATCAGGGCAACAGGTCCTGGTCGGTCCAGGGCGTAGCCCATCCGGTCAGCGAGGTCGACAACCTCCTGCACCCCCCGGAGTCCATCCAGGTCCGGACACTCGCACAACCGCCTCACCCGCATCTCGAATGCCCTGGACAGGAGATCCTGCAGGTACTCCTGCTGTGGAAGGTCGAGTCGCTTCGCCTCATCGGCCAGCGCCAGCAGGCTGCGGTACAGATCGGTCCCGCCATCGGACAGCCACTGCCGTAGGGACTCCTCCAGGTTGCGGGCCACGGTAAACTCAGCCGGGGCTCTCAGCGCCCCAGGGGGAGAGAGCCCTCCGTCGAAGAAAGCGCGGAGTAACCCCTGGGTTCGTGCCGCCAGCTCATCGTAGCGTTTGCGGAACACTTCCCACCCTCTGTAGAGCGCCATTAAGACCTCCTGTCGCTCTTCCGGGGAAAGCATCTTCAATGAAATCGGCGTTGCCTGGCTGTAACTCGGCAGTGATACACCTTTAACCTGCCCCTCAAACGCCTCCAGCCATCGCTGGAGATCCTCCTCTCCCCCCCAAGGAAACAGACAGCCGGCCATCCCATCGGCATCCAACCACTTCAGGACAAACCCAAACTCCTCGCGCTCCAGGGTGAGGGATGAACATACCTCGACGCCGCCGACGATCATCGTCCCATTCATAAGGGGAAAGCGCTCAAGACTCAGCCGATGGAGGTCAAAGGTGTGCACGCGATAGGGCTCAGGCAGGTTCTCCACCAGCGACCGCATGGCGTAAAGGGCTACGGGGTGAGCGAGGTCGACCCGTGCTGTGCGAACTCGGACCTCCCAGACGCGCCGGCCGTTGCGTTCGGAAGGAATGTTGCTCTTCGCGGTCTGAAGCCTGGCCAGGAATTTCGCCTCCAGGTTCACAGCCACAAAGGCAGACGCGAGTTCGAGAGCCCGCGTTGCATGTTTAAGGTTCTGCGCGGCCTCGATGTCAGAAATATCGCTAAAGAACCAACCGTCGCTGGACTGCATCAGGAGGGCATGCCGCTGCATCTCCAGCAGTTGCAGCGCCGCCGCTCTGTCCTGCAGCGAGAGTGATCGGCGGGCGTGCGCCCCAAAGAACTCCTCGATCGAGGGGTTGCTCCGATCAAGGATCAAGGCAATGTAGTCGTCCCTCGCGGCCCAGACATCGGTGAAAAACCGATCTGCCTGTTGCGTGAAGAGGTGTTGCAGGTCGTCGCGAAGGCCATCAATGGCCAATCGGAAGGGGACGCGCCAGCCTTGGCGCCAACCCGGCTGGCCACCAGTGCTGCATCCGCAGTCCTCCTTCCACCGCCCCAGGCCATGGGCGCAGCTCCAGGCGCTTCCATCACGAATGACGACCTCATGCGTGGGGGGCGCGCTCGCGAGGTAGGCCCCGAAGTTGGTGACCGCAAGCTCTTTTGGCGCGGTCTCTTTCACTAGCAGGGCGGCCAGCGGGCGCTCCCCAAATCTGGTGTGATGACCGTACGACTCGCCGTCGGTACAGAGGATGTGCAGGCGTGAGGGCGAGTTGCGGGCGACCTCGGCGAGTCGGCTGGCGAGGCGATCGGACCCCTGCAGTAGGCCGTCAAAGGCGATACCGCGGGACAGGGCTGCATCGTAAAAGAATAGATCGATCGTGCCCCCATGGGGCAGACGACACTGATATGGGCGCGAGGGATTGATCCAGTCCGAGCCCAGCTCATGCCACCGCTCTCCTCCAAGCGGACGAACCCGGGTCGCCTGCCAGGGCGCCAAGACGGTGTAACGGATCCCGTGCTCACTGAGCAGCTCCAGCGTCGCCAGGTCCACGCCCGTTTCCGGAAGCCACATCCCCTCCGGCTCACGGCCGAAGCGGGACCGGAACTCGACGATCCCCCACTTGACCAGCGTGGCGCGGTCCTTTGGATCGGCGAGCGGCAGGATTGCATGGACGTACGGGTGGGCCAGGGCATTGCCATGGCCGCCACACCGAGCCACACTGTCACGGTCGCCCTCGATGATCCGGTGCAGCGTTTCGGGAGCCTTCCGTTCCAGCCAGCGCAAGAGCGTCGGCCCGATGTCAAAGCTGATGCCGGCATAGTTATTGATCAGCCTGACGATCCGGCCTTCGTGGTCCAGGAGTCTGGCCCATCCATTCGGCGCGTAGCACTCCGCAGTAATCCGCTGATTCCAGTCGTGATAGGGGGCGGCGGAAGGTTGCTGCTCGACCTCATCGGTCCAGGGGTTCTCACGCGGCGGCTGGTAGAAGTGGCCGTGGACGATCAGCGACACCGTAGAGGGCGTACTCATTGCGGCTCGGCGGAGGCGCCAGACCGCCGGGTAGACTGGATCAGGCTTCGCAGGATCCGGCTGCGATTCGCTCCCCGCAGAAGGGACGACAGATCCTCGTACAGCGCAGGATCGTCGATAAGCGCTCCAAGCGTTCCCTCCCCTTGAGCCAGGCGGGACGACACCAGCTTGAGATTCTTGGAGGTCTGATCGAGATCGGCCATGATTGACTCGGCTCGTGGGTCCGCAAACAGGATGTGCGCCAACCCTTTTTGATTCTGGAATTCCCTCATCAAGTTGGACAACTGCTGAAGGGCGGTAGTCGTTTCAGACAACTCTTTCAGGATGTTGCCTGAGCGCTTCTCATAGACCAGCGCATGCAGCAGCCCGGTCCCCTGTTCGATCTCTCCCATAATCCGGTTGAAGGAGGCAATGCTCTCGGTCAGATCCTGCCGTGCCCCCGCTCCCGCTCCGCCGCCCACGAGCTGGCTCAAGGCGTCTGAGATCTTCACCACGTTGCCGACGATCTGATCCCCTTTTTGGAGCAGCTTGGCATAGTCGGGTGGATCGATGCTCGCGATCATCGCCCCTGGGGGCAGGACCGGCTTATCAAGGCTGCCCACCGTTAACTCGAGTACCTTGTCTCCGACTAGTCCGATGGTCCCGATACTTGCGATCGAATCCTCACGTATCCGGTCCTGGAGCCTAGCGTCGATGCTCATGGTCACCCGGATCTTCTTGCTGGCAAGGTCCTTGCTGAAGGTAATGTCATTGACCGAGCCGATGGAGGTGCCAGCGAGACGGACCGGCGCCCCGACGTTCAGCCCCTCGATGGTGCCGAAGAAGGCATGCAGACTGTAGCGGCGCTCGAAGATTCGGCTCTGGCTTCCGATGGTCAGGACAAAGACGATGAAAAGACCCAAGAGTCCCAGGACAAAGATTCCCACGCGCAACCGCATCCACTGTTCACGTTCCGGCATCTCGTTGCCTCCTGTACCTCTTGGAAGCATTCAACCGCCCGCAATCAGCGATCAGCAACACATCGTTCTCGCTGAACGCTTATCCTTGCTGCCTTACGCCATTGTCCCGTTAATGAATTGCCGAACCAGCGGTAGATCAGCACGTTCGATCTCCCGTGGCGTTCCGACGACGGCAATCTTGCCCTTGTCCAGCAGGCCGATCCGATCGGAGATCTTGAACGCGCTCCGCATGTCGTGAGTGACCACCACCGACGTCACCTCGAGCTTCCTGTCCATGTCCACGATCAACTCGTTGATCTTCTCAGTGTTGGCTGGGTCCAGGCCGGTCGTCGGCTCGTCATACAGAATGATCCTTGGCGTCAGGGCGATCGCTCTGGCCAGGGCGACTCGCTTCTTCATTCCACCCGACAGGTCGGCCGGCTCCTTATCTTCGGCGCCCTCGAGCCCTACAAGGTGGAGCGTCTCCATGATCCGTTCTCTGATCTCCCGCTCCGACATGGCTGTATGTTCCCGGAGAGGGTAGGCGATGTTCTCCGCCACCGAGAGGGAATCGAAGAGCGCCGAACCCTGAAAGACCATCCCGATCTTCTTCCGGACCCGGATGAGCTGGTCCTCCGCCAGCGGTACGATGTCCTCCCCCTCGATGAGAATCCGGCCTCCCTCCGGCTTGAGCAGGCCAACGATCAGCTTCAAGGTGACGCTCTTGCCGATCCCGCTGCCGCCGATGATGGTAACCGTCTCACCCGACTGGATCGTGAAATCCATTCCGGCCAAGACCGGTGTGTGGTTGAACGACTTGTAGACCTGGCGGAACTCAATGGCCGGGGTGCTCATCTCACCAGCCCTCCAGCCACCAGAAGAACTTCGTCAGAAAGAAATCCGAGATAATGACAGCGATGGCCGAGGTGACAACAGCAGCGGTCGTGGCCCTGCCTATGCCTTCTGTGCCGCCCACCGTCTCCAGCCCTCTGTAGCAGCCGACGATGGCGATGATGAAGCCGAAGACCACTGTCTTGCCGAGACCGCTCACAATGTCGGCCACCGTCAGGTTGCGTGTCACGGTATTGTAGTAGAGGTGGTAATCGACCTGGAACTCATACCTGGAGATTACCATGCCCCCTAGCATGCCCAGGACGTCCGCCATGACCGTCAGCAGCGGCAGGACCAGCATCGCGCTCAGCACTCGGGGTACCACCAGTTTTTTGATCGGGTTCGCCCCCATGGCCCGCATTGCGTCGATCTGCTCCGTGACCTTCATCGACCCCAGTTCGGCGGTGATCCCGGAACCGACACGCCCTCCCACCAGAAGGGCCGTGAGAACCGGCCCCAACTCGCGGACCATTGAGAGCGAGACGATAATCCCCACATACGCCTTCGCCCCGAATCGGCTCAGGCCGTAAGCGGTTTGCAGCGCTAAGACAAGGCCTGTGAAGACCGCGGCCACGCTGGCGATCGAGATCGATTTCACCCCGATATGATCGACCTGCTGGAGGAGCCCACGGGGGTTGTAGGGAGGCGTGAAGGCGCAGCAAGCGGTGTCATAGGTAAGCTTTGAGAGCCCGCCCAGCAATTCGAGCAATCGAATCGACTGGCCTCCAACCGCTACAGCCACCTTCCGCATTGTCTGTCCTTGTCGCAGTTCTTTACCTCAACCTCAACTTGGAACCCGGTACTTGGAACTTGGGACCTTTTTCAGTCAAGACCCAGCCCCTGGCAAACCGCTCAAATTCCGGCAGCCGGTCCTGAAAGACCTCAGGGGGAGCCACGTAGACCAGATCATAGGCGCAATCACCATTCTTGGCGACATAACTACTGACCATCACCTCGGTGTCATTCAGTCGCCCCTCCAGCAGCGTGTGGATCGCCTCCGTGCCGTTCAGCAAAATGGGCTCCTGCGCCATTATCCGCTTTGTACCAATCCCAAAGAACAGGCGCCTGGCCAAGATTCGGAGGGGGATAGGCTGCTCGCCTTCGCAACTGACAAACAATGCGGCGACCTGGCCGCCCGGCTCCGCCCGGAACGCGAGGTCAGTCCCTTCCAACTCGAACTGCCGCCAACCATCGCGCAGCATCGGAATCTTGAAGCCTCGGGCTCCATCCACAAAGAAGCCATCCACGACATAACTGGAAGCACAGGCCGTGAGCATGAGCAGGACGAGGGTTGCAACACCCTCAAGGCGCCAGGCATTCAGGGAGATACGCCCCCCTTTCGATGTATACACTCTCAGATGAGGCATAACCGCGGATAGACATACATAAGTTAATCATACTGGAAAGACGAGCGAAGCGTCAAGCTGAGCCCTGTGCCCAAAAACAGAGATCGCCATTGCTGAGATCACGTTGTAAGCCGATCACCGCCGTGTTACGACCCTGTGACCAGCATGGCTCGCCAGGAGCGAGGAGCGTTGCCGTAGTTCCCCCACTCCCACGGCCGCTTGAGGCCCGTCGCACCTACTCAGAGGCAGACCCCTCCTCTCGCGTCTTCCCGTGCCCCTCCCCTCGCTCTCAGGTCGCGTCGGCTCGCCCTGCACAGCGCCCAACACCGCTGA
>OBEQ010662548.1_pt1 | contig 33677 bp, 26 predicted proteins | sample 1670901 | NCBI WGS metagenome assembly OBEQ01 (sample SAMEA104232315, study PRJEB22302) | groundwater metagenome | biome: forest; feature: aquifer; material: groundwater | place: USA | collected 2011-08-07 | depth 5.4 m | reverse complement strand
CCCCCCGCCCGGCGGCGCCCACCCCCCGCGGGCCGCCGCGCCGAAAAGCCTCGATGGCGACGTCTTGCGCTACGAAACGCTGGTGGCCGCCGGGAGCGACGCCGATGTCGCCCTCTACCGCCGGCGCGCCGCCGAGGTCACCTCCGCGCAGCTCGCCACGATCATGTACACTTCCGGCACAACCGGCGAGCCCAAGGGCGTCATGCTGACCCACGAAAATCTCAGCTCGAACGAGATGGACCGCATCGGCGTGATGGACTACGACGACCGCGACCTCGCGCTTTCCTTCTTGCCGCTCTCGCACGTCTATGAGCGCATCATGGACTACGGCTATTTGTTCCGCGGCATCCCGCTCGCCTACGTCGAGCGCATGGAGGACGTGCAAACGGCGCTTGTGGAGGTGCGGCCGACAGTGGTGGCGGCGGTGCCGCGGTTCTTCGAGAAGCTCTACGCCAACCTGATGGAGAAAGGTCAGAAGACTGCCGGCGCCCGGCGGCGCGTGTTCGAGTGGGCGCTCGGCGTGGCGCGCGAGGCCATTCCGTGGCGCGCCTACGGGCACCCCGCCTCGCTGCGACTGAAGCTGAGCTGGGCGCTCGCCGATCGCCTGGTGTATGCGCGCATCCGCGCTGGCGTTGGCGGGCGTGTGCGCGCGTTTATTTCCGGTGGCGCGCCGCTGGCGCGTGAGCTGGCGGAATTTTTTTGGGCCGTCGGTGTGGTGATTTACCAGGGCTACGGGCTCACCGAGACCTCGCCGGTGGTCTCCACGAACGGCCCGCGCGCCAACAAGGTTGGCACCGTCGGCCGGCCCATCGCCAACGTCGCCGTGCGCATCGCCGAAGACGGCGAAATCCTGGTGCGCGGGCCGTGCGTGATGCGCGGCTACTACAAAAGCCCCGAAGAGACCCGCGCCGTGCTCGACGATGACGGCTGGCTGCGCACCGGCGACATCGGCTTCCTCGACGCCGACGGCTACCTGGTGGTCACTGAGCGCAAGAGGGACCTGCTCAAGACCGCGGCGGGAAAATTCGTGGCGCCGCAGCCCATCGAAAATAGCCTCAAATCGAGCCCCTACATCCTGAACGCGATCGTGGTCGGCGACCGCCGAAAGTTTGTCGCCGCGCTGGTTGTGCCGCACTTCGCCAATGTCGAGGCGCGCGCCGCCGAGATTGCATTGAAATTTTCTTCCCCCGCCGCACTGGCCGCCCACCCCTGGGTGCGCGAGCTGCTGGGACAGGAAATCCAACGCCTCACCGCTCATCTCGCGCAGTACGAAACCATCAAGCGCTTCGCCGTGCTCGACCACGACTTCACCTTCGACGGCGGCGAGCTCACCTATACGATGAAACTCAAGCGCCGCGTCATCGCCGAGCGCTACCGCGACGCCATCGAGCGGCTGTACGCCGATGTGGAGGAGCCTCGCCCGCTGCCTCAGGTGTAGCCTCCCGCTCCTGGGCCGGCGCGCGAGCCGCACAAACTGGCCCGGCAGCCTGCCGTTTTGTTTGTGGCTGCACCGGGGGTAGAATGGCTCGAGGAGCATACGGACATGAGCGACCAGCTCGTCATCGCCGGCCGCGCCTTCCGCTCGCGGCTCATCGTGGGGACGGGAAAATACCGCAACTTTCCGGAGATGGTGCGCGCGCACGAGGCTTCCGGCGCGGAAATGGTCACCGTCGCTGTGCGCCGGGTCAACCTGACCGACCGCACCAAGGAATCGCTGCTCGATCACATCGACCGCTCGAAGTTTTTCATCCTGCCGAACACCGCCGGGTGCTACAGCGCCGAGGAAGCCGTGCGCACGGCGCGTCTGGCTCGCGAAGTTGGCCTATCGGAATGGGTGAAGCTCGAAGTGATCGGCGACCAGCAGACGCTGTTCCCGGATACCGAGGAGCTGGTGGCGGCCACCAAGACGCTGGTGAAGGAAGGCTTCGTTGTGCTCCCCTACACCAATGATGACCTGATCGTTGCCCGCAAGCTGATCGATGCCGGCGCCGCGGCGGTGATGCCCCTGGGCGCGCCGATCGGCTCGGGCATGGGCATCCAGAACGAGGCCAATCTCCGCATCCTCCGCGAGCGCGTCAGCGAGGTACCGCTGGTCGTGGACGCCGGCGTGGGCACGGCCTCCGATGCCACTGTGGCCATGGAGCTCGGCGCCGACGGCGTGCTGATGAATACCGCCATTGCCGAAGCGCAGGACACCGTGCTCATGGCCGAAGCCATGCGCGACGCCGTCGAGGCCGGCCGCAAGGCTTTTCTTGCCGGGCGCATGCCGAAAAGGCTTTACGCCTCGGCATCGAGCCCGCTCGCCGGCGTCGCGCGCTGACCCCGCGGTTCGGACCGGCCGCGGCAGGCTCCGCCCCAACAGCCTCCCCTATCTCCGGCGCAAAAAATCCCGCTGACTGCCGTAGAATGCCGCTGACCACCCCCCCATGAACGACAAGGCCAAGTCGCGGCTGGTCTATATCGACTGGATGCGGGGCTTGGCCTGCCTGCTGATGTTCCAGACGCATTGCTACGACTCCTGGCTGGGCAGTGCCGCGCGCCACAGCAAATTTTTCATGTGGTCGCAGCTTGGCGGAACGCTCCCCGCGCCGCTGTTTTTGTTCCTTGCGGGCATTTCCTTTGCGCTGGTCACCGACAAGCTGCGCCAGCGCGGCGTGCCCCCCGATGAAATCGCCCGCACGACCATGCGTCGCGGCGCGGAGATTTTCGGCCTGGGGCTGTTGTTCCGCGTGCAGGAATTTGTGCTGGGCCAGCCCGGCGCGCCGTGGACAGACCTGCTGCGCGTGGACATCCTCAACATGATCGGGCTCTCCATGATCCTCATGGGTCTGCTTTGCCGCCTGCCGCGGACGCGCGCGGCGAACGCCTTTGCGGCGGCGGTTGTCGCGCTGGCCGTGGTGCTGCTCACCCCGCCGCTGTGGACCACCTTGCGCCCGCGCTGGCTGCCCTGGCCGCTCGAGTCCTACATCAACGGCGTGCATACCTATCCCCAGCCGCAGCCGTGGCTCTTCCCGTTGTTTCCCTGGACGGCGTTCGCATTTGTGGGCCTGGCGCTCGGCTTTGTGCTTCTGAGCGACTGGGCGCGCCGCCGTGAGACTTCGGTCATGGCGCTCCTGGGAGCGGGGGGCGTCGCCGTTGCCGCGCTGGGGTGGTGGCTCGATGCGCAGCCGCGGCAGGTTTACGCCGTCTACGATTTCTGGCACACCAGCCCGAATTTCTTTCTCATCCGCGTCGGCGTCCTGCTGGTCATTCTGTTCGGCAGCTATGCCTGGTGCCGCTGGGGTGCGGGGTTGTGGGGCTTCAGCCCGATGGTGCAGTTGGGGCAGACCTCGCTGCTGGTGTACTGGGCGCACATCGAGTTTGTATACGGTCGGTTTTCCATCCTGCCCAAGCGCGCGATGAGCATTCCCGCGGCGACCCTCGGCCTGCTGGGGATTTTCCTGGCCATGCTGCTTCTATCGCTGGGGCGCACGCGGCTCAAAGGCCGCGGCGCGGAGGTGCTTGGGTGGTTTCGCCGGCCGGCGGGAGCGCAATGAAGACTGCTTCGTAACCGGGGAAGCTCGACGCCAGACCAGCCACGGGCCTCTCGTTACGCACCGGGCCCCGGTTGGGCATGCCACCCGTCCCGGCGCTCCGAGGACGCGTCACCCTTCACAAGTCACTTCTTGGCCGGCTCCGGTGTGGGCGGCGGCGCGGGCAGCTTGAAAATCAGCTCGCCCGGGCGGGCGAGTCCCATCTCTTCACGGGCGATGCGCTCGATCAGGCGCGGATCGCTCTTCAGCGCCTTCACCTGCGCGGCCAGGTCGCGGTTCTCCGCGTTGACCTGCGCGATTTCCTGGCGCAGGCGGGCGATCTCCTTCTGCGTGCGCCGCATGGCCAGAAATCCGTGCGCGCCGAAAATATCCTGCACCAGCAGCGCAAACACGGCCAGCGCCAGTATCGTGCGCCCGTGGCGTCGGAAGAACGACGGTGGCTGGTTGCGCGCGCTCATTTTCTTTTTGCCGCTGCGCGCAGGCCGGTCGAAACGCTTCCACCGGCCTCGAAGATCCACGCCTGCGCCTGTTGGGCTAGTTGCGCGGAGGCGGCCGGGGCAGAGGTCTCGGTATAAATGCGCAAGACAGGTTCCGTGCCCGACAGCCGCAGCAGGATCCACGAGTCGTCGTCAAACACCAGCTTCAACCCGTCGGTGCGGTCCGTCCGCTTCACCTGCCGGCCGGCAAACGTGCGGAAATCTCCCTGTAACCGCTCGATGGTGCGCGCCTGCACGTCCTCGGGCAGTTGCAGGTTGGTGCGCAACGGCCAGTACTCCGCGCCCACGCACCTGAATAGCCCCTGGAGTTGTGCGCCGAGCGATGCGCGCCGCGCTGCAATCATCTCGGCCACCAGCAACCCGGCAAGAATGCCGTCCTTTTCCGGCACGTGCCCGCGGATGGAAAGCCCGGCGCTTTCCTCACCGCCCAGCGCAATCTTGTCCTGCTTGATCAGCTCGCCGATGTATTTGAAGCCGACCGGAGTCTCCAACACGCTGAGGCCGTGGTGCCGCGCCACCGCGTCGATCAATTGCGTGGTCGCCACGCTGCGCGCCGCGGGCAACCGCCAACCGCGGCTTTCGATCAGGTAGTCGTACAGCAGCGCCAGGATGTGGTTCGGCGAAAACCAGGTGCCGTCGGCGTCGAGGATGCCGAAGCGGTCCGCGTCGCCGTCGGTGGCCAGTCCCACTTGTGCGCCGCGGTCGCGCAGGGCCTGGCGTAGCGGGGCCAGATTGGCCTCGGAGACGTCGGGGCCGGTGCCGGCGAATAGGACGTCGCGGCCGGTGCGCATCGCGGTGGTGTGCACGCCCTGGTCGGTCAGCACGCGATCGACGTAGCCCGCGCCGCAGCCGTGCAGCGCGTCAAAAACAATCTGCAGATTGGCCTCGCGGATGGCGGTGAAATTAACCAGCTCGGTGAGGCGGTGGAGATACGCCTCGCGCGGCGAAATTTTCTGAAACGTGTTGGCCGGATGCTCCGCCGAAGCACCCGGGGGAGCGCCCCGCCTTTTCGCGAGTTGCGCGATGCGCCTCTCGATGTCGCGGGTGGCCTCGGGTTGCGCCGGCCCGCCGTCGGCGCCGGAGAATTTCAGCCCATGGTACTCGGCGGGATTGTGACTGGCGGTGAGATTGATGGCTCCGTCGCACCGGCGCCGCAGGATCTCATGGGCGATAGCCGGAGTCGGTGCGGCGCCGTCGCAGAGCAGTGCTTCCACTCCGTGCGCGCGCAGCACCTCCGCGGCCGCGCGCCCAAAGTCCTCGGAGAGAAAACGCGTGTCGTAACCCACGATCAGCGTGGGCGATGCGTTGCCCCGGCGGACGTGTTCGGCGATGGCCGCCACGGCCAGCCGCACGTTGGCGAAGGTGAATTCGTCCGCAATCACGGCGCGCCAGCCGGAGGTGCCGAAGCGGATGGGGCTGGTGGTCATTTGTTTCGCACGGCGCGCTATTGTATCGTGGCGCGCACAAGGGCAAAAAGGGCAAAAGGCTCACGGAAAAGGGCAAAAGTAAACAGGGAGCAGGGAATAGGAAGAAGAGAAAAGGTGGGGCGTCACGCGGCCCCGAGGAAGAAAGAGACCGAGATGACGGACAAAGTCGTTGTTTTGGTAACTTGTGGGACGCGGCGGGAAGCCCAACGCATCGCCTTGCGGCTGGTGCAAAAGAGTCTGGCGGCGTGCGTGAATGTGCTCGACGCGCCGGTGCGGTCCACTTACCGCTGGAAGGAAAAGGTGGAAAAGGCCGCGGAGTATCTGCTCCTGATCAAAACTTCGCGGAAGCTCCTGCCGGCCCTCACCGCCGAAGTGAAGCGAGCGCACAGCTATGCACTGCCGGAAGTCATTGCTCTTCCGGTTGTCCGCGGCTCGGCGGACTATCTCCGCTGGCTCGAGAACTGCCTGCGCCCGGTGAGTAAGAGAAGCCGCAAAGGCACACGGCCGCAGAGCACGAAGAAAAGAAAATAGCCCACGAAAAGCGGGGGCTGAGTGAAGAGTCGTTAGACGCTCGCGAGCGCGCGCTCGAGGTCGGCGATCAAATCCTCGACGTCCTCCAGGCCCACCGAGAGTCGCACCAGGCCGTCGCTGATGCCGATCTTTTGGCGCACCTCGGGCGGCACCGAGGCATGGGTCATGAGTGCTGGAAGCGAGATCAGTGTCTCGACACCGCCCAGGCTTTCGGCCAGCGCGCAGAGCCGGACATTGTTGAGCAGCCGCCGCGCCGCTTCCAGCGACCCGAGGTCGAAGCAGAGCATGGCGCCGAAGCCGCGCTGTTGCCGCTTGGCAAGCTCGTGCTGCGGGTGCGAGGCCAGACCCGGATACAGCACGCGCTTCACCTTGGGGTGCGCTTCCAGAAACTTTGCCATGGCCATCCCGTTCGTGTTGTGCTGCACCATGCGCACGGCCAGTGTCTTGATGCCGCGCGCCACCAGGAAGCAGTCCATCGGTGCCAGGCCGGTGCCCGCCGAGCGCTGCACGAAATAGATCCGCTCGGCATCTTCCTTTCGCGTCAGGATGACGGCGCCGCCCACGGCGTCGCTGTGACCGTTCAGGTATTTTGTCATCGAGTGCACAACGATGTGCGCGCCCAGCGCAATCGGCTGCTGGAAGTACGGGCTCAGGAAGGTATTGTCCACCGCGAGCGTGAGCTTGCGTTGCGCGGCCAACTGCCCCGCCGCGGCGATGTCGGTAAGGATCATGGTCGGGTTCGTGGGCGTTTCCACGTAGATCATCTTCGTGTTGGGTTTGAGCGCCTTGGCCATGTTTTCCTGGCAGGAAGTGTCCACGAAGCTGAATTCCAGCCCGAACTGCGTCAGGAGCTGCGTGGTCAGCCGGAAGACGCCGCCGTAAACCGCCTGGGAGACGATGACGTGGTCGCCGGGGCGCAACAGCCGGAAGACCGCGTCAATCGCCGCCATGCCGGAGGAAAAAACGTAAGCGGTCTCCCCGCCCTCGAGCTTGGCGACGCAGCGCTCGAGCGCGCGCCGGTTGGGGTGCGCCGTGCGCGCATAGTCATAGCCCTTGTGCTTGCCCAGCTCCTCCTGCACGTAGGTGGACGTCTGGTAGATCGGCGGCACGATGGAGCCGGTGGAAGGGTCCGGCTCCTGGCCGACGTGGATGGCGTCTGTCGAAAAACCCATGCGGGGCCTCCTTGGCCGTGCCAGCAGTGCGCTGCCGCAAACATCTCTCTCACATCGGATGTTCCGCCAGCGAATTTTGATTGCGGAATTCTCGTCGCAGGTATATGAGTAGATGCGAATCCACTGCGCCGCCGGCGCCGTCCGACTGCCGGTCGAAGGTAGCGCAGGAGTGCACGCGAGTCAATCTGCCTTCCGCATGACATCCACGGAAAAAGCGGGCAGCGCCAGGCCACTTTGGCCGCATCCCAGGAGTGTGCGGCGGTGGTCGGTCGCCCGGCTCACACAGGGCATCGCCACGATGAGATCGGGAACGAAAACTTGGGGGATTATTGGCGCGGTCGCTCTGCTGCTGCCGGCGATGAGCCTTGCGCAGACGGGCGCGAAGCCGCGAGGAAAGCCGGATAAGCCCGCCGGGGTCACCAAACTGCGCATCGAGGTTACCGCGGGAGAAAAAAACCAGGCGGTCGAGAACGCCAGCGTGTATGTGAAGTTCGTCCAGGAGCGCACGCTGGCCAAGGACAAGAAATTCGAGATGAATTTGAAGACCAACCGCGACGGCGTAGCCAAAGTGCCGGAGATCCCCAAAGGCAAGGTGCTCATCCAGGTGATCGCCGAGGGCTGGAAACCCTTTGGCCGCTGGTACGACATCGCCGAAGACGAACCGACAATCAAAATCCGCCTGGAAAAACCGCCGCGCTGGTATTAAAGCTACATCCGTGACGCGATCAGCGTTTCCGCGGAAAGAACAGGTATTGATCCTCGTATTCCGAGACGAGCTGGTAGTTTTCTACGACGCGTCGGTAAAACTCCTCATCGTAGTGCGTCCGGCGACGATATAACGATGGACCGTTCTCCAGTCGCGGGTCGTCCAGTAGTGCGACGGCGCTGAAGGCCTGTTCCCGCAGCGCCGTCCAGAGCGGCTCGGCAAACGAGGGATCCCGCTCCCCAACAATGTGGATCGTGGACTCGTCCAGCACGTAAGGCCGCTGTCCGGCCATGATCGGCAAGATCGGGTTTTCCGCGAGGATTGGCTTCGGCGAGCTCCCGATCAGCCGCAGCGCTAGCTCGGCCCTCTGCCGGCGCGGCACACGATCCCACTCGGTGAAGCGGAACCAGTGCGGGGGCAAAGCCGTCAGCGACGCCACCGCCAGCGCAATCGCCGCGACACCGGCGGTGCGCCCTTCCTCGCGGCGCAGCCACGCCGGCAGGATCACCAGCGCCGCCACCATCGGCTCGAGTCCCTGCGTGATGCCGGTTCCCGGCGAAATCAGCACAACTCCGGCGACGAGCACCGCGACGCCAAAGAACACTCGTGGCAGCTCCCACCCCGCTCGGCGCGGCCAGGCCACTAGCGCCGTGCCGGCAAGCAAGAGAAAGCCGATGGCCGACGCATCCCGATACGCCGCATTCCAGAGGACGTAGAACGGGCTGACCAGCAGCAGCGCGTAGCGGCCGAGCGGCGCTCCGGCCGTGGCCGATGCTCGCATCGTCTCCCACCAGCGGCCCTGGCTGGCCCAATAGAAAATTCCCATGGCCGCGAGAGACGCCGCGGCGGTCGCGCCGAGCAGTTTCCAGGCCAGCCGCGAGCGCCCGGTGAAGTACAGCGCGAAAAATGCGCTGAGGACGCCCACCACGCTGGTGAGTTTTGCGGCGAACGAAAGGGCAAACAGCAGCGCCGCGGCAAAAATCGCCCCGCCACCGGCTGCCGCGCCGGCGCAGAGCACGAGTGCCCAAACGTTGAGCGCCGCCGCAAGCGTATCGGCATGGAAACCGTGCAGGCAGAGTTGCACCGCCTCGCAGGTCAGCACGAGCGAAGCACACGAGAACGCGAGGAGGCGATCCACGGCGAGCCGGCGCAGGAGTGCATAGACGCCCGCCAGAAGCAACGCCGTCGCTAGGGCGCTGAGCAAATAGCCGGAGACCCGAAAATCCCCCGCGAGTTTCCACAGCTCGGCATATAGAACGAAGTGCAAGGGCGAATAGCGCGTGCCGCCATAGCCCATCGGCCCGTAAAGCGGCCGGTAGAAGATCCCGTCCTTGAAATCGAGCGCGAGAGTGGCCATGGCGCCCGAGGCATGGTCGAGGTAGGCGTCGCTCCGCCAGGACTGGTAGGCGCGACCCGCCGACACGGCGAGCGTGAAAAGCGCGGCGCATAAGATGACAACCCGGGCACTCTTCACCACGCGCAATTCTCCTTTCGCCGCGGGCATTATAGCTGCACAAGATTCGCTGGCAAGGGCTGCCGGGTGAAACTCTCTCGCAGCATGTATGGGCGGACTCTGAACTGGCCGGCGAAGCCTTCCGCGGAATGGAGCAGACCCCAAAGACCAAGTCGCGTAAGGCGGAACTGACGCGCGCCGGAAAGATGATGATGCAGTTCACCTCCGGCGGACAGCAGTTGGGCAATGGGGCAGTAGGGAGCTGGCCTTGTATCGGCGACCTAGCCGTGAAACTGCAAAGCCCAGTCGCAGAAGGGAAAAACCCTGAGGGCTAGCTGGGCCGTATTCAAACTGTAGTGGCAACCGAGACACCGCTCGGTACAGCGCTGACAATCAGGGTCAGCCCCAGCGGCCACGGAATGTGATTCTCCGCACCGATAAACCACCAGCGCAGTGCCGTGTTCAGCGCCTGCTTCAGCGGCGAACGACCCGAGTAACGAAAATCCTCCGGCAGCCTCTTCTTGAACAACTTGACGCTGACCCAGACAGGAACAAGCCCCAGGGCATTCCAGTACCGCACTCGCTCGACAGCGAAGCCGCCCTCCCGGAGGAGGGCCAGCAGACCTCGCTTGTCGTAGCGCCGGTAGTGGCCGACGGCCAAATCCTTCGGCCCGTAGAGCGTGCTGAGCGCCGGCAACGAAAGGATCAACCGCCCGTCGCTCTTCAGGCACCGCCGTAGGATTGCGAGAGCCCGGCGATCGTCCTCGATGTGCTCGAGCACATCCAAACAGACGACCGTGTCGAACTCGCCGGCGTTCGACAGATCCTCAATCCTGGCGAGGCGCACTTGGTCGTTCGGAAGGCCCCGCTGGGAAAGGTGTTGGCGGCACATGGCAACCATCTCGGCGGAGTTATCCAGCGACACCACCTGGTAGCCGCGCCGGAGTAGCGTCGCGGTCAACCCGCCCGTGCCGCAGCCGGCGTCGAGAATGCGGCCGGGTTTAACCATCCGGGCAACCAGCCGGTTGAGACTCGCGCCACGAAAGTCGCTTTCGATATGCGGGAACCACGATGCATAGTGTTGCGTCAGTCCCCGTGATGGCTGCCCCGTCCGCAAGCCGGTATCAATTCCGGAATTAGGCTGGTCGGGCGTGCCTTACCTCCCAGCCATGAGGGGAGTCTCCGATTTCAACCCCATCCTTGCGCACGACGATACGACGGCCGCCCGCTCGCGTCAAGCTCATCGGACTGTCATGCGGAAGACGGCGACGCCGCGACCTCATCGGCCCGCTCGCCGAAAAAGACTTTCCGCAGGGCATAGACGCAGAGGATGACCATCACCGGCTCAATCGGATGGCGAAAGCGCAGTTGGGCGAAGGTGATGTAGTACACCAGAGGAAAAAACAGGAAGAGTGCGGCGAAGGGCAGTGCCACCGGCTTGCCGCTTCGGAATGCCAGGGTCAGTCCCACAAAGGCCAGAAAACTTTGCATCCCGAACCCGAACAGCCCGAGCGCGGCGGCGAACGCCCCCAGCCGTGTGCCGCCGGGGATTTGCCAGATGAACGTCCACCAGAACGCGATGCGCGTCAGGGTCAGCCGGACAAAAGTACACGGATGGCTGGCGATAAACTGGAAGGCCTCGCGCTTCTTTGCGGCCATGTACTCCACCTCTCCCATCCGCCGGTAGCGTTCGAATTCCCCCGGATCGTGGATGGGATGCAGGTCGTGGATCTGCTCGCCGGTTGCGCGGGTGTTGTTCCCGATCTGCAGTTCAAGTCCGAAATTTGTGCGGAAGGGGATGAAGTGGTGGAACACCCGGTAATTGCGGATGAACCAGGGACTCACGCTGAGCACAAACGCGACGGCCGCAAGCGCGACAAACCGCTCGGGACTCGCGCCTTGCCGCCTCACGCGGTACCACAACCACGCTCCCCAGAACGGCAGGACCGCGACGACGGTTGGATTGCTCAGCGCCGTCAGCCCCCAGAGTACTCCGTAGCCGAACCACATCCAGAGGCGCGTGTCGCGCTCTAGGCGCAATGTCACCAGCACCAACAGGGTCAGGAGTAGCGTCGCGAGCGTTGTCTCCCAGATACGGATGACGGAGATGAACACCGCCACGGGATGAAAGGCCCACGTCCACGCAGAAATATTCGCCACCGTGCGGCCAAACGTCAACTCGCCGATGGAAAACACGACCGCACAAGTGAGCGCCGAGAACAGACTACAAAGCGTGAGGATGACAAATCCGGAGGCGTCCGTATAAATGCCGAAGAGTCTGAATACACCGGCGAGCAAGTACGGAAACAGCGGCATCAGGATTCCGGTCGGCCCCGACGGGTCGTGGAACGGCGAGCTGATCCCCTGGCCGAGCACAATCGAGCGCGCCACTCGCCCGGTTTCGTAGCCGAAATGGATCTGTCCTTCGGACGGGTCTTTGTGGTACGTGCCCAGCGCGGCGATCAGAGCCACTCGAAGCAGCAGGGCCGCGAGGACGCAGACCCAGGGCGGCTTGAGCAAGCGGCGAATCAATCCTACGCACCTCGCAGCAGAGCTAACTCTACGATTGGACTTCCACGCGCGCAAGGGCAGGCTGCGCGCTGGACGACGAGCAGGTTCGCGTTGAGAACGGGCAGCACCAGCACCGCCTCCGAGTGCCAGAGCCTGTTGAACGAGAGTTGAACGCACGGTTTGAGTTGGGCATTGCGCGCCGCGGCCAAGGCAATTCACGGGCCATTTTCCTTGCGCGCATATGCCTCAGAATTGTGCAATCCGTGTCAAGTTTCTCCATTCGCGTGCTCTTAGCGGGCGCGCCGGCCCCTTTTCCACAGTCTTTTCAACACAATTGTTGAAAACTGGCATCGCCGCTGGCAGTTCGGCGGCAGCGCGCAAGGCCCGAGTGAAAAAGTCTGCGCACATCTGCCTGTGCGTGCCCGCCCGGGCGCAGGCGGCAGAGTCTGACTCGTGACGGCTTTGACCGATTTCTTCGGGGATGTTAGATTAACGTCCCGAATGCCTGTGACGGAAAAGACTTACACCCGGTTCTCGGTCTGGCAGCTCATGTGGAACAATCTGCGCGTGCGCCCGGTGCGCTCCGTCATCGGCGTGCTGGCCATCGCTCTGCAAATCCTTCTAATCCTGCTGGTTGTCGGCATGTCGGCGGGGGTAGTCTCCGAGTGGGGCAAGCGCGTTGAGGGCGTGGGCGCGGACATTCTTGTTCAGCCGCCGAACTCGTCCATCTTTTTCGCGTTTTCCAGCGCGGTGATGCAGGAATCGCTCGGCGAGAAAATCGCTCAAGCCGAAGGAGTAGACGAAGTCGCGCCGGTGCTGATCCTGACGGACAGCGGCAGCTTCGGCGTCGTCTATGGAATTGATTTTCCGAGGTTCAACGGTCTCAGCACAGGTTTTCTCTTCCGCCAGGGGCGGCCGTTCGAGAAACCCGACGAGGCGATCGCGGACGACCTCATGGCAAGATCCCATCGGTTGAAGGTCGGCGACAAATTGATGCTGATCAACCACGAATTCACCATTTGCGGGATCGTCGAGCACGGCAAAGGCGCCCGGTATTTCATTCCCCTGCGCACGGCGCAGGAGATCGCCGGAGCCGACAAACGCGTTTCGATCTTCTACGTGCGCAGCAAGGGCGACACCGAGCGAACCCGTGCCGAGATCGTCAAACTCTTGCCCACCCACCGCATTCGCTCCATGGCCGAGTACCTCACCTTGATGAATTCGGCGAATCTGCCGGAATTGAAGCCGTTTATCCGCTCCATGATCGGTCTGGGCGTGGCCATCAGCTTCTTGGTGGTTCTACTGACCATGTACACGATGGTGCTGGAACGCACGCGGGAGATCGGCATCCTGAAGTCGCTGGGGTCCTCGCGACTCGGCATTCTCGGGCTGATCGCGGGCGAGACACTGCTGATGGCCGCGGCGGGCATTGCCGTGGGCTTGGGCTGCACCTACGCGGTGTATGCCGTGCTGAAGAAGACCGCTCCCACGCTAACTATCTTGATCTCCAACGATTGGATTCTCCGCGCCATCTTTTTTGCGCTCGTGGGTTCCTTTTCCGGCGCTCTGTATCCCGCCTACCGAGCGGCCCGCTACGACCCGGTGGACGCGCTGGCCTATGAATAGCCTTGCGGCTCGACGGGCCGAAACATTCTTCCTTCTTCTGCTCACGCTGGCGGCCTTTGGCCTCCGCTTCCATCGTGTGGGCACGATCAGCCTGGCCGAGGACGAGGCCGGCAAGTGGCTGTCCATCCAGCAATTCAAGCAGGGACACTTTGTCGGCGTAAACAGCGAGCACCCCATCTTGATGAAGCTCTTTGTCTGGGCCAGCCTTGGGGTCGGAGAGCAGTGGAACCGCTGGGCCGGCGAGCGTCCCTGGCGGGCGCGCGAAGAGACCTTCCTGCGCCTGCCCAACCTGTTGTTCGGAGCGGCCACCACCGTTGTCATCTACCTGCTTGGCAAGGAGATGCTCGGTGTTATCGGCGCGGCCTCCGCGGCCTTCTTCTGGGCCTTCGCTCCGATGTCCATCGCGCTGAACCGCATCGTTAAGGAAGACACCTTGTTGACCTTTTTTACCTTCCTCGGCATGTACTTCTTTTTCTGCGGCAAGAGAACTCCGGAAGATGCTCCTGCCAGGTGGTACTTCACTCTCAGCGGCGCCTGCTTCGGCCTCTCCGTCGCCTCCAAGTACTACCTGCACTTCCTTGGGTTGAATGTCTTGATCTGGCATGTCGCCGGCAAGGCCGGCCTGGACCATCGGCCGTTCCTCAAACCCTTCGGCAAGCGGTTCTGGGGGGTGATGGGCCTGGCGTTTGTCATTGCTAATCCCGTCATCCTCTGGCCCACGCAGATGCTCAACATCCTGCGTTACATGGGCGAGATGACCCTGGTCCATCACGGCTACAACCTGAACGGCCACCTGTATATGAACACGATCACCAGCACGCCGTTCGGCGTGCCCTGGTACTTCTATTTCTGGGCCATGGGGGTGAAGACGCCGCTGCCCATCCTGCTGGCCATGATTGTCGGGTTCGTGCTCGTCTTGTTGGACTCCCGCTCGATGGCTGCCATCTTTCTCCGCATTATGGTCGTGCTCTGTTTCTTTCCCCTCGCCGTGTTTGGGACCAAGTGGATTCGCTATCTGCTGCAAATGCTTCCGTTTCTGTTTCTCCTGGCCGGCTATGCGGTGGAAAAGCTCTATCATTGGCTGGCCCGGCTCGAGCCCATTGCATTGCGCCGTTTGGGGATGGCTCTGGCGGGGCTGGCGTTTTTTGTTTGGCCGGCGGCCGAGACCCTGGCTTGGGCGCCGCTGTATCCCCTTTACTTGAACCAGCTCGGCGGGGGCCGCGCCAACGCCGCCAAGTTCTTCCCCCACGACGAGCTCTATGATCTGGGCGTGCGGGAAGCGGTGGAATATGTCTGCCAAGTCGCTCCCCAGCGCGCGGTTCTGGCCGTCAGCAACCCTATGGCCGTGGGCTATTACCTGCAAAAGTGCGGCCGGTCGGATATCCACATCGGCGCGCTCTTCGATCCCCGGTACGTCCTTCGGCCGGGAGATTTTCTCCTCATTCAGGAGTCGCGCCGCTATTTCGAGACCGAAGCCCTGTTCGATCTCGTGCAACGCCAGGGCCACCCGCTCAAGGAGGTGCGCGTGGACGGCGTAGTGACCGCGCGGATCTACCGGTTCTGAGCCCCGCCGCCCTCCCCAGCCGGCCTGCCGCCGCGGCGATGGGCAATTGCGCCGGCGAAAATAAACTGGTAAGAATAAGCAGGCGGGTGGACAGATGGGAGGGAAGCATGGCCGGCGTGCGCTTTTACACTCAGCCCGGCTGACCAGCCTGTGTCACCGCGAAAGAGTTTCTTTCGTCCCGTGGAATCGCCTTTGAGGAGAAGGACATCCGCAGCGACCCGGAGATCCTGCGCGAGCTGGTCGAGGACCTCCACAGCCGGGCCACGCCCACGCTCGTGGTGGGCGAAATCGTCGTGATCGGGTTTGACGCGGCCGATTACCAAGCCGCGCTGCGCAGCATCCAAACATCGTAGAGGACGCAATGTACAGACGCTTGACTGCACTGCTCGCGATTCCCGTGCTGGCCACCAGCCTCTGGGCTGGAGACCCTTGGAAAGAAAAGCCCTACACGCAGTGGGACGAGAAAGACATCCGTAAGGTCCTCACCGAATCGCCCTGGGTGCGCGCGGTGGCCGTGGAGAATACCTGGGGCGGGAACGCCGGCCGAGCTGATGCCCCCACGCTGGGGGCCAGCGCCTCGGCGGCGTCCAGCGATCCCCGAGACGTCACCCGCGAGGCGAAGCCCCTCGCGGGGCAGACGGCGGAGGCCGTATTCCTGTTGCACTGGGCGTCCTCGCGGACCATCCGGCGGGCGCAGGCCCGCAATGCCGTCCTGCGCGGCGTCCCGCCGGACGTCGCGGAGAAATTCCTGGCGCAGGAGCCGGCCGAGTATCAGATCGTCGTCCTCGGTACGGACATGACCCCGTTCCTGAAAGCCGAGGAGAGAGAGTTGAAGGAGAGGGCCTATCTCGCGCCGAGGAAATCGAAGACGCGCCTCGCGCCCGTGCGTGTCCAGGTCGAGCGCACCGGGGACGCCTCCAAGATCGTGGCCGTGCACTTTTATTTCCCCAAGAAGTCGGAAGCCGGCCAGGCGACTCTTTCACCGGAAGAAAAGGCTGCCGAATTTGTTTGCCAGACCGGCAGGACAACTCTGAAGGCCAATTTCGATCTGCAGAAAATGGCCGACCGCCAGGGAGCGGACCTGTAGCCGCCGCCGGCGGATGTCCATCCGCGCGGGCGCCTTTTTTCTCGTGCCCGATCGCCGCATGCAATTTCATTCCATGCCCCCGCGGGAGGAGAACCGCCGATGAGTCCTGCTGAAGACAAGTTCTATCAGGCCCGGATCACCAAGCGCGTGGATTTCTCCGAGGACTTGTGGATGATCCGGGTGGACACCGGCGGGGATTTCCGCTTCGTTGCCGGGCAGTACGCCACTCTGGGCGTGCAGACGCCCGAGAAACTTGTCGAGCGGCCGTATTCCATCGTTTCCTCGCCGTACGAAAAGGAAGTGGAATTTTTCATCGAGCTGGTGCCGCAGGGCGAGCTGACCCCGCTGCTCTACAAGCTCCAGGTGGGCGATACCATGGCCTTCCGCAAGGTCGCCAAGGGCCGCTTCACCCTCGACACCAAGAGCGGCCGCACCAACCATCTGCTGCTCTGCACCGTTACCGGCATTGCGCCGTTTGTCAGCTATGCCCGCACGCTCTACAAGGACTGGAAAGAGGGCAAGTTCAAGGGCGAGCACAAGCTCTTTCTCATCGAAGGCGCCAGCCGCTCCTGGGAGTTCGGCTATCACGACGAAATGGTGCAGTACACCGCCGACGCGCCCTGGCTCACCTTCATCCCCACCGTCAGCCGGCCGTGGGAAGACGCCGCCTGGAAGGGTGAGACCGGCCGGGTGGACGACCTCGTCCGTAAGTACACCGACCTGTGGGGCTTGACTGGGCAGAACACCAGCGCCTACCTCTGCGGCCATCCCACCATGATTGAAAATGGCAAGGGCATCCTACAACGCCGCGGCTGGCAGAAGGATGCCATGAAGGAAGAGGTCTACTTCATCCCCGGCAAGTAAGCCACTGGCGGAACACTGCCCCGCTGCAATTGCTGCAACGTTAGCACCCGGGCGGGTTTTGGCCCGCCCATCGTTTCTGGCCTCGCGATTCTAAAAGGAGCCCTGCACGGTCCCGTGCCGGGCGGAGCGAACAATCTCCGCGCCGGCATCCCGCGCGCGATTGAAATACTTAGGACACCGGACCGAGCGCCCCCAGGCGCTGCGCCACCTTCTCCAGCATTTTCAGCGGAAACGAAATGTGCACGGTCTCCTGCGGCGAGTGGACATCAATGATCAGCAGCGCGCCGCGTTTGGCAATGTACACATGCTCGTCGGCGTCGCGCACCTCGACCAGGTCGCAGTCCGCATAGCGCGCCAGCTCGCCGCTCGCTGCCTGGACGGCCGGCAGCCAGGGACGCGCCTCAGCGGTCACTTCGCGCAGCTTGGCCTCCGGGACGAACATCATGCCCGCCGGAACCAACCCCGCGGGAACGAACAAGTGGAGATGATTCCCTTTGGCGCCCTGCTCGTCCACCCGCACCCGGATGGCTCCCTCGTGAATCAGGTAAGCTCCGGCCAGGACCACAGCGCCCGCCATTCCCGCCATCACTTTTTTGAGCACGGCTTTCCTCCGAGCGCGGCGGAAACTAATCCGAGGTGTTCTTCGAGTCCAGCCAGATACGCACCGTGCTATTTTCGTCCTTCACGCTGATCAGTTCGGTATCGCCGTGCGCACCCAGGGCCCGCAGCGCGGCCACCAGGTCGAGTTCATTGGTCCCGGAGGAGAGCAGCGCGTCCACCACCGTGAGCGGCAGGCGAATCTCCACGCGTTTGTCCTTGGCCTCCTTGTTTTCTCTGACGTGCACCAGCAAGTACCCCGATTGCTTCACCACGCGAACCTCGCCCGTGGTGCCCCGCACGGTTACGAACTCGCCGTCGCGCGTGCTGCGCACGGCCTCGAGCAGCGCGCGCAAGTCCACGCCGTTTACATTGGCCTCCTGGATGCTGATCCGCCCGTTGTGCAGCCGGTCCTTGTTGATTGCCGAGAGCACTTTCTCGGCCAGCGAGAGCGGCACATTGACGCGCACCATCTCGCCCTTTGCCGCCTGGTTATCCACGCGCACGTGCAGCCAGCGCTCCGCTTGCCCCGCCTGTGCCGAGGGTGTCGCGGCCAGCGCCGTCGCCGCCGCCAATGCCGCCATGGCCACAACCGAGAATACTTTTGCCTTGGGATTCATGGGGGAGCTACCTCCTATTGGAGTGGGTCATGCCTGTACTACGCGCTGGCCGAGGTAAATGTTCCGCCGGGAAGAGCGGCGCAGCGGTGAGACTCGGGAGACGAAACGTGACTTAGGCGCGCGTCACTGGGGAATTTCGTAGACCAGCACCGGTCTGTCGGCCGATTTCCAGAAGACCAGGACGAGGCCGCCCTTGCTGTCCGTGCGCAGTTGTGCGCGCTTGCCCGGGTTGGGCAGCACGGGCGGCGAAGTGGCCACCACGCGCCCGGTGGGCCATTCCCACAGCCGGAAGCGCTGCTCGCGGATGGTGAAGACTCCCTCGGGATCGCGCTGCGGGCCGGCGGTACTTTCATCGCCGATGTACCCCACCACGCGCCGCCCATCGGCGGAGACCACCAAGCTGCCGCGTACTCCCGTCGGGATGCTCTGGATTTCGCGGATCAGCCGGCCAGTCGCCGCATCCCACACTCGAATTCCGTGCGGGCCGGAGACCTGCGACCATGGCATCTCCGCCGTGGCGGTGAGCAGTTTGTTATCGGTGGTAAACGCCACCGGGCCGGGCGAGTACCCCGCGTTGAGACGCATCGCCGGCTTGCCGGACTCCGCGTCGAACACCTCGAGGTTTTTCTGATCCTTGGGTAGCCGCTGGCCGGGCAATACGGGCAGGAGTGTCACGGCCAACCGCTTGCCGTCGGCGCTCCAGGAAAGGCCCGCGCCATACTGCGGGTGGCCGCGGTCGAATTCCCAGGAGCGCTTCAGCTCGCCGGTCTCGAGGCTGTACAGGCGCACCGCGCCGCCGCGCCCCCCGCCCCAGGCCACCAGCACGGCCACCGCGCCGCGGACGTCGTGCGGCGCCGCCAGCGCCACCACTTCTGCCTCTCGCGGCATGGCCGGCAGCCCGAGGTCAATGCGCGTGATTTCTTCAAGCGTCTTCGCCTTGAGCACGTTGAGCAGCTCGCCGTCGTATATCAGCAGCACCTGGCCGTCGCCGGTGTAGCGCACCTGGCCCCACTCGGCCGACGTGATGGCGAGATTGGGACGGTGCGAGAGCACGCGCTGGGCCAGGCGCCTCCGGGCGCGGAAATCCCAGAGTTCGGCTTCGATGATGACATCCTCGCGGCGCGATTCCCCCCACAAGCCCTTGTGCAGGATGGCCACCGCCACGGTGCGGCCGTCGGGCGAAAGATCAGCACCCCACTGCCTGGTCAGGTCGAGCTGATGAACCCGCATGGACTTCGCCGCCGGTGTTTCCCGGACGGCCGGCAAGGCCAGGGCCGCGGCCGCCAAAACGAACGCGAGCAGGCGAAGCTTCATGCCCTGCGCCCCACGCTCACCGCCTCACGCATGGGCGGTATCTTGCGCCAACCGGCGGCCTCAAGGGAGACCCGCCAAGGGCGATTTGCTCAAAGAGTATTCTCTCGGGAGGCCGGGCGTCATTTGTGCCGCGGCTTGAGGAAAACGGCGGCGAGCGGCGGCAGGCGCAGGTTGAGGGAATAGGCGTGACCCAGCCAGGGCACCGGCTCGGCCTCAACGCCTCCCAGGTTGCCGACGTTGCTGCCGCCGTACGCCTGCGCATCGGTGTTGAGCAGCTCGCGATAGAAGCCCGGCTCGGGCACTCCCACGCGGTAATTCTCGCGCACGATGGGGGTGAAGTTCGCCACCACCACAAGGAAATCCTCGCGCTCCTTGCCGCGGCGAAGGAACGAGAGCACGCTCGCGTCGGCATCGTTGCAGTCCAACCACGCGAAGCCGCGCCAGTCGAACTCCACCTCGTGCAGCGCCGGCTCGGCGGCATAGAGCCGGTTCAGCTCGGCCACCAGTTTCTGCAGCCCGCGGTGCGACGCGAATTCCAGCAGGTGCCAATCGACGCTGGATTCGTGGTTCCACTCGTCGCGCTGGCCCAGCTCCCCGCCCATGAACAGCAATTTCTTGCCCGGATGGCCGTAGTGGTAGCCGTAGAGCAGGCGCAGGTTGGCGAATTGTTGCCACAGATCTCCCGGCATTTTGTGCAGCAGCGAGCGCTTGCCGTGCACAACCTCGTCGTGGGAAAGCGGCAGGACGAAATTCTCAGTGAAGGCGTAGAGCATCGAAAAGGTCGCGCGGTTGTGGTGGTACTTGCGGTGAATGGGGTCGAGCTGGAAGTAGCTGAGTGTGTCGTTCATCCAGCCCATGTTCCACTTCAGGCTGAAGCCCAGCCCGCCGAGGTAAGTAGGACGCGAAACCGCCGGCCAGGCAGTGGACTCCTCCGCGACGGTCAGCACGCCCGGGTGGCGTCCGTGGACCACCTCATTCAGCCGCTTCAGGAACGCGATGGCGGCCAGGTTTTCTCGGCCGCCGTACTCGTTGGGGACCCACTCGCCGGGCTTGCGCGAATAGTCGAGATAGAGCATCGAGGCCACTGCATCCACGCGCAGGCCGTCGGCGTGGTACTTGTCCAGCCAGAACAGCGCATTGGAGAGCAGAAAATTCTGCACTTCGTTTCGGCCGTAGTTGAAAACCAGCGTGCCCCAGTCGGGGTGCGCGCCCTGGCGCGGGTCGGCGTGCTCGTATAGGTGTGTGCCGTCGAACTGCGCCAGGCCGTGCGCATCGCGCGGAAAATGCGCCGGAGTCCAGTCCAGGATCACGCCGATGCCTTCTTGGTGGCAGCGGTCCACCAGGTGCATGAAGTCGCCGGGCGAGCCGTAGCGGCTGCTGGCGGCGTAGTAGCCCACCGTCTGGTAGCCCCACGAGGCGTCGAAGGGATGCTCCATCACCGGCAGCAGCTCGATATGCGTGTAGCCCATCTGCTTGACGTAAGGTATCAGACGGTCGGCCAGCTCGCGGTAGCTGAGCCAGCGGTGGCCTTCCTCCGGGACGCGCCGCCAGGAGCCCAGGTGCACCTCGTAGATTGAAACCGGGGCCTCCAGCCAGTTGCGCTGCGCCCGCGCCGCCATCCACGCGGCGTCGCCCCAGGCATAGCGGTCCAGATCCACCACGATCGAGCCGGTCTTCGGCCGCAGCTCGGCGCAGAATCCGTATGGGTCGGCCTTCAGCATCGGCGGGCCGCCGGAGCGGGTGCGGATCTCGAATTTGTAGATCATCCCCTCGTCCAGGCCGGGGAGGAACACCTCCCAGACTCCGGACGCGCCGCGGTGGCGCATCGGATGGACGCGGCCGTCCCAGCGGTTGAAGTCGCCCACCACGCTGACGCGCCGCGCGTTCGGCGCCCACACCCCGAAGTGCACCCCGCGCACGCCGGCCGACTCGCGCAAGTGCGCGCCGAGCTTTTCGTATTTCTGGTAGTGCGTGCCCTCGCCGATCAGGTGCAGGTCGAAATCCGAAAGCAGTGGGGGAAAGGCGTAGGGGTCGTGGATCTCGCGGCTCGCGCCCTCCGCGTCGCGGATGTGCAGGCGATAAGACGCCGGCGCCGCGGGGCGCGCAGCTCCGGCGGGGAAAATGGCCTCGAACAAGCCGTCCGGATGGATGCGCTGGGCGCGCAGCGTGGGCCGGCCGTCATCGAATACCACGCTGACCTCGCGGGCGTGCGGCAGGAAAGCGCGAATAATCGGGCGCTCGGCGCCGGCGATCTCCACCGTGTGCGGGCCGAGAAAATGGAACGGGTCCGCATGCTCCGCTCGCAGGATGCTTTCCAGCTCTTGGGTATAGGCGGGATCGCGCGCGGCGCGCTTCTCGCCGGACTGCGCTCCCGGGACCTCGGTCGCGGCAGCCTCTGCGCTCGGGTGCGTGGATTGGCCCGGCGCGGCGCGCACTGGTGGTGACGGATCTTTCGGCGGAGCCAAGAATTTGCCCTCGCTGGGTTCGCGCCAACCATTCTACCGGACAACTCCGGGGCCACCAACTTCGCCGGAGGGCTACTGGTAGGGGTTGGGATCGCCTTCACGGAGGCCGAAGGAATGCCGGCCGCGGTGGCGTAGCAGGCCCATGCTCACGCGCCATTCGAAGCGGAATGTCTTGCCGTGAATAAGATACCCGACGTGGTGGGTCAAGTTGCCCTTGCGCTGGAAGGGCAGTTCGAAGATGTAGCCGCCGCGGTACCACAGCCCCTTGTACTCCCAGCGGGGATTGCCCGGCACGGGACTTCCGTTGACGGAGAGGTTCGTGGCATGCCAGAACAGCGGCGTGATGCCGAAGTAGAAGCCCTGCGTGCCGGTCAGCAGCCGCTCGTAGCGCACTCCGGTGTAGGTGATGAAGCGGCGCCGCGCCAGCACGCTCTGGCCGTTCAGCGGGAAGACGAAATGTCCCGACGCTGGTGAGGACATCACTTCGAACGAGAGTCGCCCGGGCAGCGGCAGGATGCCGCCCGCCAGGTGCGCGATCTCGCCAACGTAGGCGGCGTAAAGCTGCCGATGGTTCCCGACGTGGTCGAACAGGGCCCAGCCGATGCGGAACTGGTGCCAGGGCGCCACCCACGGCTTGTAGATATCCACCGGAGAGTGCGCGTCCGGGTGCGCGGTCAGGTAGGTCTGCGCGCTGGCTGGCGAGCCGGTCTCGCAGTCCTTGCAGGGCGGCTCTTCGGGGAGGGGCAGCAGCCCGCAGGTCGCTTTGTCCGCGTTTACCGCGCCGTCGGGGAAGTAGGCGGCATAGTTTGTCACCGCCATGCGGTCCTCGACCCTGCGCGGTAGGCTCATCCACGCGTGGTAGCGCATCATCAGGTGCTCTTTGTTTTCCCCGAGGTCGCGCACGCCCCAGGTGGTGAAGCGGTCCTCGTAGAGGTTCACGTCCACGCCGCGCGTGAAGGCGCCGTCGCGGTTGATGTCCGGGCACATGGCGTGCTTCTCGAACTCCACCAGCGCAAACAGCGGCAGCGTGATGGGCTTCGCTCGGGGGAGAGTGGTCAAATAGCCGTTGTTCGGGGCGAACTGGCCGTGGTCGGCGGCAATGAAGCTGCGCACCGTCCCGCCCAGCTTATCCACCTCGATGAAAACGTGCTCGGAGTCATGGATGTGCCGGTGGGGTTTGCCTTCGTCGAACGGGTAGTAATACCAATATTCCAGCAGCCACGAGCCGGGATAGGAGGTCTGCCGGAAATAGACCTTGCAGCGACGCCAGCGCTCGTCGCCCAGCGTCTCGTAAGCGGCCTGATACTCTTCCCGGGTCCTTCCCTTCGAAATCGGATTCAGGATCTCCCAGATGCCGAAATCGCTTGGGAAGGCGGGCTCGTCGGACGCGAATTCCAGCACCGGCGAATAGAGCGCCACCTCGGGTTTGACGCGAAAGAATGACCACTCATATTTCCCCGGCTGTGCCTCCTGGGTCAAATTCTGCGCCAGCGTTTGAAGCGCGGAATCGCTGAGCGGCCCGTCGCGGAAATCGCTCCCCGCCGAGCGGAAATACGCGGCGGCGCGCAACTCGCCCACTTCCCAACTGCTCGCGGTGCCCAACGGCGAGCCGGCGCCGGTCGGGTCAATGATCTGGACCGCGCCGTGTTGCTCCACGAGGATCAGGAAATCGCGCGTGTCCCCGAGTTGTCCTGCGAGGAGCCGATAGCGGGCACCCGAGGGCAGCCGGTAAACCAGCGGGTCGTCTGCCCCGGAGGCGGGGCGCGCCCGGAACAGTTTGCCGTCGGCAGTGGCGTACAGCGTCCGGCCGTCCTCGTGTACCGCGGCGGAGTTCGCCGCCCGGCAGGTGGCTTCTGACGCCTGGCCGGAATCGTCCACCAGGCAAGTCTTTCCGTCGCGCGTCAGGGGGAACCATTGCCCCGGCAGGCGATGGCTCGCCGCAGGAGAATCCTCCGCTCCGATACTTCCGATCTTCGCCGTCAGGTCCAGGACACGTTCCGCGCCGCTGGAGAAAACCACCAGCGCTTTGGTGCCGCTCTTCGAGAGCAGCACGGCCTGCGCCGTGGCATTCTCCGGTCGCAGAGTGATGGTTCGAAAACGCCAGCGAGAGGTGCTGGCGGGCTGCGCCAGCGTGGCTAGAACAATCTTCCCCGGGGCGCGGCCGACGGCCACAATGTCGTAGAGTGGATTGTAGGCCGGCCGCTTCTTCTCAGCGGCCAGCGGTGCGGCGAGCACGAGCGCCGCGAGCGCGCCCGCGGCCAATCCGCATCGTCGAAATTGGCAGCTCAAATCTTCTCCGCAACCCCGGGGCGCGCGGGCAGCACTCCTCCGCGGCCGGTCGCCCCGGTCTCAAAATGCGTTCGATATTTCCTATATTGTTTCCGCAGGTCGCGCAAGACCTGAAGCGGCGTGTGTGTCCAGCCCGTCTGCCGGTGCTCCCCGGCGGTTCAAGACCTGCGGCCGCGGTTTTGCTTGGCGATGCGCTCGATCTGATGCAAGTGGTTGATGTCGTGGCCGGCAAACATCTGCGCCACCCGGGCAAGGGTCTCCTTGCCGCGCTCGGCGTGGATGCCGAAGCGGCTCCACTTCTTCCGCGGGAGCGATTTCAGCAGTGCCAGATTGTGCTCGCGCAGCGTGCGGAATGTGCGCAGCGATTTCTGCGGGTCCTGCCGGGCGTAGTCGGCGTTGCGCGCCCAGACGTTCTGGTCAAACGCCTGCAGCCGCGTGCCGCTCGAGTTCAGGATCATGCGCATGCGGTAGCCGCCGACCAGCTCCGTATCCGCCAGATGGGCCAGGATCTCCACGATGGACCATTTCCCCCGACCCGGCCGCTGGCGCAGCTGCTGCGCCGTCAGCGGACGAATCAGCCGTTCGATTTTTTGGACGGTAGCCTGTTGCACGCGGAGCGGCTTCCGTCCCGCGAGGTAGCTCAGTATGCGCTTGGTGTACTGCTTTGGCGTTTCCTGCATCTGTTTTTGCCCCCTCTTGAAGTTTCGACCCCCCGAGAGAATCTCTCCTGCCGCCAGCCTCGCGCAGTTCGCTCGCCGCGTCAAGAGCCATGCCTTGCGCGGCGCCGCCGGGCCTCGGCGCCGCCCGGCCGGGAGCCCTTCCCGAGAAATGCCTCCGGCCACTGAGGAAACCGCTGCCACAAATCGAAAAATTTTTTCTCCTTCGCTTTTGAATTACGGCGCAACGCGCAGTTTCAATTGCGAACAGTTGCTCCGATTCCGAACAGTTGAAGTCGCCGGAGGACCGCTCCCTTGGTTCTCCAGCGGGCCTTCAAGCGAATTCTTCCGCGAAACTGAGACCAGCCCGCGGGTATAAAGCCTTCGAAAACCAATCGTTTGCAGCAGGCGGCGCGATGGGGGACCGTAGACGAGCCAGTCTCAATCGGCTGGTGCCTGCCCGTTCGAAGAAACCCCATTAGGGACTGCCGCCGTGGCCCGCCAGTTGCCTATCCTATTCCGAAGCCGTGGAGTCTGACAGAGGCCAGAGGAGTTCGCGAGTTGCGCAGCATCCCACGCCGCCGATCAATCACTTGCTCTCCTGTGGGTCGCACATTTTGACGAATCTCCTCACCGGAGGACAAGGCGCGTTCGCGCAGGTGGGCGCTGCGAGCAGATGATCTCTGCCATTATCCTCGCCGTTGCGGCTCTGACGCTGGTGCAGTTCTTCGTCTTCTACTGCCGTTCGCTGATCGTGGTTTATTCCGAAGTGGAGCTTTCTCCCCAGGGGCGCGAAGTGGCGGGCCTGGAGGATCGGACTCTGAACGGCGATGCGTTCCATCGCCTGGTCCAACTCATCGAATTGTGTCCCTCGCCGGCAGACGACCGCTGGGAGCTCCGCGCTGTGCGCGCCTACTTCGGCGCGATGGGCTTCCTGCGTTCTCTGCAGCCGCTGGTGCCGGTCGGGGCGGAATGGGCGGGGCGCGAGCAGTCTGCCTGCACCCACTTTGCCGCCGTGGCGCTCGATCGCCGCATGGCCGGCCACTGCGATAGCATCACCTGATCAAGACTCATTTGCTGCTCCTGGGCTCTGTGCCCGTAGAATTCGCCTCCCCCGGCCCTCCTGGCGGCACACTGGGATGGATCAAAACCTTGCCTAATCTGTGAAATCGGCGAACACACTGTACCGGCGCCGTTCACACCACCCCGCCAACCCCTATCTAAGTGGCCTATTTACAGTGACTTATAGATTGCGGCTCTGGCCCGTGGTGTGCTACGTTGCAACCAGCGCTCCGGCCTGAGGGAGGCTTAGCCCCAGCGGCTTCCGGAGTCGGAGAAACTTCTCATGCGGATACCGCGTTGGTTCTGGCCCGGCGCTCTGATCGCGAGCGGGCTGCTGCTGAGCTGCCCATCGGCGTCCGCGCAGATGCAGATCGCCGGCACCTACCGCTGCGGCAGCATCAAGATGGGCAAGCGCACCATGCCCTGCACCAGCCCGCCTCTCACCTTATTCCCTGACGGCAGGTACCAGATTTGGGGCGAGCGGGGCACCTACACGATTCTGGGCAGATTTTTGGTGCTTTCCGGATCCAAGAAGCGCGGACCCGGCCGGTTGCAGCGCGGCCATAAGATCGTCTTCGAGTACTACTATCGTCGCCACAAGTATACCGTAACGTTTCGCAACGAGTTGAGCTCCTCGCCCGGCACGGTTGTCATCTGAGTCGGCCTCTCCGGCTGCGCCCTGTCGGTTACACCGAGCGGCTCCCCGGCGTCATTTTTTCTTCCGCCACAACTCCCAGAACAGTCGCACTGTGGCCGGGGCATGGCCGGCGTAGTGGTTGTTGGCAAATCCGAAGATGGCGATGTTGCGCTGGTTGAAGTTGCGGCAGGCTTCCACCCACTCCTCGAGTTCCCGCCGGCGGTTTACGATCACTTTGTCCCAACTCTTGGTCTGTTCCTCGATGCCTTTGCGATCGCCCAGCCAGCGGATGTAGGTGAATTCCGCGGTGATGGGGTCGCCCTTGGCCATCCATTCCTTCGGCCGGGGCATCCAGGGGTGGTCAATCAGCGCCAGCGCGACCTTGTGTTTCCGCAGCAGCTCCGTGAGTTTTGGCCCCAGCCAATTCTTGTTGCGAATCTCCACGGCAAACCGCTGGCCCCCGGGGCAGTCGGGCCAGAAACGGCCCCAGCCGCTCGAGGAACCCCTCCACTGCGGGAAATGCCTTGCGGTTGAAATAGGGAAACTGGAAAAGGATGGGCCCGAGTTTTTCCTTGAGCGGCTCCATCGCCGTCAGAAACCTCTCCACCTCCTCCTCGGTGTCCAGCAGCACGTGTTCGTGGGTGATGGTCTGGGGCGCTCTGGCGGCGAATAGGAAACCCTTGGGCGTCCGGGCGTACCAGTTCTTCACCATGGCAGTGCTGGGGATGCGATAGAAGGTGCTGTCCACCTCTACGGTATCGAAGTGCTGGGCGTAGTGGCTCAGATACTCTGCGGGCGCGAGCCCCTCGGGGTAGAACGATCCCGGCCAGCCCGCGGCGGTAAACGCCGATGTTCCCAGTCGAACCGAGCTGTGGTCCTTCATGGTTAGTGGATTCTATCGCAAGGCGCTTGCCGGCCGCGAGCGGGCCGCCCGCAGGAATTCGGTTTTTCCCTGCGCCGCCGTGTACCGGTGCGCTCGATATTTCCATCGGACGCGCAGACGATTCTATGCGCTTCTTGCAGGCCCTCCGATCCGCGGGACAATTTGGCCTAGAAATTTTCGCTGGTTATGGTAGTAAACTGCCTTGCAGGGGTGGCCGGCCGCGTCCCCTGGCGGGCCATTGCCGAAACGCCGGCGGGCAAGGCCCCGTCCAACGGGAGTGTCCGTGCCAAATCTTTCGCTAGCAGGTCGTCTTTCGCGTTCTCATCCGCGCTGCTTCTTTCTTGCCGCCCTGGCTTCGCCGCTGCTGTTCTTGTTACCCGCGGGCTGCTCGCGCTCCCAGCCGGCCAGTGTCCGCGGCGACGCCGGCAATCCCATCGCCGTGCGCGCTTTCGCCGTGCAAGAGGAAGTGGTACGGCGGCGCGTACAGGCGGTGGGGTCGCTCTACGCGCTCGAGGAGAGCACGGTCAGTGCCGAGGTGGAGGGCCGCATCGAGCGCGTGTTCGTGGACGTGGGCGACGCGGTGCGCGAGGGCCAGACCCTGGTCGCGCTGGACCCCACCGAATTCCGTTACGAGGTCGAGCGGCAGCGCGGCATCGTGCGCCAGGTGCGCGCCCAGCTCGGCTTGGGGCCGAACGACCCGCTGCCCCGCGACCCGGTTCAGGTGGCCTTTGTGCAGCGCGCCGCGGCCGACCTATACGACGCGGAGCAGAAGTTCCATCGCGCCGAGCAGCTCTTCCGCGACCGGCTGATCTCCCAGCAACAGTTGGACGAGGCCTCCTCGCGCTACCAGAGCGCCCGGGCGGCCCACGACCTGGCCTTGCAGGAGGTCGAGCGCCTCAAGGCGCAGCTCCAGTCCAGCGAAGCGGCCAGCAAGCTGGCGGAAAAAAAGCTCGCCGACGCCTCCATCCGCGCCCCGTTTCTGGGCGCGATCAAGGAGCGCCGCGTCGGCGTCGGCGAATATCTGAAAGTGCAAAGTCCGGTGATGGTGATTGTGCGCACCGACCAGTTGCGCGCTCGCCTGGCCGTGCCGGAGAAATGGGCCGGCGCGGTGAAGACCGGGGCCACGGTGGACGTGCAGGTGGAGGCCTATCCGGGCGAAGTCTTTCATGGCCGGCTGGTGCGCATCAACCCGGCCGTGCTGCCCGAATCGCGCTCCTTCGAGGTCGAGGCTCTGCTGCCCAACCCCGCCGGGCGGCTCAAGCCCGGCTTCTTCATCCAGGCCGCGCTGCCCAGCCAGGTCGAGGAGAAAACCCTGACCGTGCCCGAGCGCGCGGTGAACTACCGCTACGGCGTATACAAGGTGTTTGTGCTGAATGGCCCCCGGGTGGCCGAGCGGCCCATCAAGCCCGGCACGCAACAAGGCCAGCGCGTCGAGGTCCTCGAGGGGCTGCGCGCGGGCGAGCGCGTGGCTGTCGCCCTGGAGGGCGAGCTGCGCGACGGCGCCACCGTCCGCGAGGAAGCCCCCGCGGGCTCGCCCTAGAGGGAATCAGACCATGAAGCTGGCGGATCTCTGCGTCGCGCGTCCCGTGTTCGCGGTGATGCTCGTCAGCTTCCTGGTCACCCTGGGCCTTTTCTCCTATCGCGCCTTGGGCGTGGACCTTTTCCCTCGCGCCGATCCCGCCACCGTTTACGTGGGTGTTGAGCTCCCCGGCGCCAGCCCCGAAGAAATAACCAGCAGCGTCGTCTTGCCCCTAGAGGACGCCATCTCCTCGGTCAGCGGGCTCGACGAGATGACTGTGTACACCACCGAGGGCATAGCCCACATCATCTGCACGTTTGTGCTCGAGCGCGACATCGAAGGCGCGGCCCAGGACATTCGTGAAAAAGTGGCCGGCGCGGTCAATCATCTCCCGCCCAATATCCTCCCTCCTGTTATTCGCAAGGTGGACCCCGATTCCGACCCCATCCTGACGGTGCTTGTGGCCGGACCGATGAGCCGCCGCGAACTCACCGAGATTGCCGATAAGCAGGTGCGCCGCGCCATCCAGACCGTAGATGGTGTCGGCCAGGTGGACCTCACCGGCGGGCAGGAGCGCCAGATCCGCATCTTCATTGATGCCGAGCGCCTGACGGCGCACAACCTCAGCGTGACAGACGTGCGCAACGCCGTGCAGCGCGAAAACGTCGAAGCACCCGGTGGCCACCTGATCCGCGGCTCGCAGGAGCTGGGCCTGCGTACGCTCGGCCGGGTGGATTCGGCCAGCCAGTTTGCCGAGATCATCGTGGCCACCCGCGGCGGCGCGCCCATCCGCGTGCGCGATGTCGGCCGGGTGGAAGACGGAGCGCAGGAGCTGCGCACCTGGTCCATGCTGCTGGGCAAGGACCAGGTCCCGCATGACGCGGTGAGCGTTTCGGTGCTGCGCCAATCGGGCACCAACACCGTGCGCGTCGCCGACAACGTCAAGCGCCGCTTGGAAGCGCTGAAGCTCGAGCTGCCGCCTGGCGTGCAGCTCCAAATAGTCCGCGATATTTCCCTGTTCATCAAGGCCTCGGTGCACTCGCTGATCGAACACCTCATTCTGGGCAGCTTGCTGGCCAGCCTGGTCGTGCTGCTGTTCATCCGCAACTGGCGCGCCGTGCTGATTGCGGCGCTGGCCATCCCCGCCTCGATCATCGCCACGTTCACGCTGATGCGCTACATGGACTTCTCGCTCAACAATATGACCCTGCTGGCGCTCACCCTCGCCGTCGGCATCGTCATTGACGACGCCATCATCGTCCTCGAAAACATCTTCCGCTTCATGGAAGAAAAGGGCGTCGAGCGCAAGCGCGCTGCCGTCGAGGCTACCCGCGAAATCGGCCTGGCGGTGATGGCCACCACGCTTTCGCTTGTGATCATCTTCCTGCCCATCGCCTTCATGACCGGCTATGCGCGTCGCTACGTCAACGCGTTTGGTTGGACAATGGCCATGGCCATCCTGGTGTCGCTGCTGGTGAGCTTCACCCTGACGCCGATGATGAGCTCGCGCTTCCTCCAGGTGCGCGTCAACGGCGGCCAGGCCCGCTCGCGGGAGTACAAGTTTTTCCATGTTCTGGAGACCGCCTACCTGCGCAGCCTCGCCTGGGCCCTCGACCACCGCCGCGCCATCGTGATGATTTGCCTGGTGACGTTCCTCTCCACCTTCTTTTTCTATCGCCGCGTGGGCCGCGATTTCATCCCCGCCGACGACCAGAGCGAGTTGCAGAGCTCGCTCGACCTGGCTGAGGGCACCTCGCTCGAGCGCACCATCGCCACGGTCACGCAGATGGCGCAGCGCATCGAAGCCCTTCCCGAGGTCGAATTCGTGCAGCCTTACACCCACGGCACCACCAACCACGCTCACCTCTATATTCGCCTGGTGGACCGCAGCCAGCGGAAGCGCACCCACCAGCAGATGGCGGGGCAGGTGCGGCGCATCCTGGGGAGCTTCCGCAATGTCACCTACAACGTGCGCCTGCCTTCCACGCTGGGCGGCGAGCAGTATTTCCCCATCCGCGCCATCATCCGTGGGCCGGACATTCCGCGCCTGGTCGAAATCTCCCAGCAGGTCGCCGCGCGGATGCGGGAATTCCCCGGCATGGTGGACATCAACCCCAACCTCAATTTGAATACGCCGGAGTTGCAGGTGAAAGTGGACCGCTCGCGCGCCGCCGACCTGGGCGTGCGCATGGCCGACATCGGCGCCACCGTGCGGCTGATGTATTCAGGCCAGGACGAGATCTCCACCTACAAGGAAGGCTCGGAGCAGTACCCGGTGACCATGCAGTTGCTCACCGAACAGCGCGACAACCCCGAGGTGCTGGCGCGCCTGATGGTGCCCTCATCGAAACTCGGCCAAGTGCGCCTGGAAAGCGTCGCTGCCATTCAGCGCGGCGCGGGGCCCGCAGCGCTCTGGCGCTATAACCGCGAGTTTCAGGTGACTGTGAACGCCAACCTCGCCGCCGGCTATCCGCTCGATTCCGCCGCGGCCTCCACCGTCCACTCGATCAAGGCCGTGGGCCTCCCGCCCGGCTATTCCTTCCTGTTCTCCGGCCAGGTGAAGCTGCTCGAGGAGACCACCTTTAACCTCCTGCTGGCCATCCTGCTGGCTTCCATCTTCATGTACATGGTGCTGGCGGCGCAATTTGAGAGCTTCTCGCATCCCTTCGTCATCATGCTGACCCTGCCGCTGAGTATTCCCTTTGCGCTGTTTTCGCTGTGGATTACGCATCGCGCGCTCAGCCTGTGGAGCGCGCTCGGTGTGTTCCTGTTGCTGGGCATCGTGAAAAAGAACGGCATCCTCCAGGTGGACTACACCAACCGCTTGCGCGCCGAAGGCCAGCCGCTGCGCCAGGCTCTGCTGGAAGCCAACCGCGTCCGCCTGCGCCCCATCCTGATGACCACCTTTTCTATCCTCGCCGGCCTGATCCCCGTGGCCATCGGCATCGGCGCGGGCTCTGAGCAGCGCGCGGCCATTGCTGTCACCATCATCGGTGGGCAGACGCTCTGCCTGCTCCTCACGCTGCTGGTCGTGCCGGTGGCCTACTCTTATCTGGCCGAGTTGGAAGCGGCGCCTTGGCGCGAGACCCTCGGGGCAGCCTGGGGTCGCCTGCGTACCGGGGTGTTGCGCATGTTCGGGTCGTTTTGACTCCTCATCCTCGCCAGTGTCGCGCCTCTGCATTGTCGCAAGCTGTCTGTTCCTCCTGGCTGTTTCCGCTTGAAACTGATGTAACGCTACAGGTCGCCATGCCGGTTTTGCAGCTCCCCAGGCGCACTCGGCGCGCACGCGATTTGCCGGCCATCTCTCTCTTTATGAACGGGATAATTCCGTCCGCTGAGGTCCTGCTCTGCCATGAACTGATGGCCCCGGGCGTGCTTTGCTCTCCTCCAGTAGCCGACCCAATGAAACGTCGGCACGGGGGGAATCGGATGTTCGCATTGGCAAGCAAGCAAGAGAGTGCGCAAGCGCTGCCCGAACAGCGGCTGTGGACGGCTGTGCTAGCCCGCGCGGTGGAAGAGTGGGTTTCCGGGCCGTTGCGGTCGAGCAGGGAAGCGGAAACCTATCTTTTCGAGGACGAGGCAGATTTTCCGGACGTGTGTCGCGCCGCGGGTCTAGACCCGGCCGCGTTTCGCGGCAAGCTCGGCCAGCTCAGAAGGTCTGCCGGCGCCGGCGCTGCTGCGGTCGTAGCGCGCAATTCAGTGCCCCCACGGCGGCTCGAGCTCTGCGCCCAGCCACGGTGTCTTCATCGCTCGCGTAGTCTCCCGGCCGCCTGATCGGCCCTCGGATGGATCCCCAAGCCTCCCAACATCTGTCTGGGATTGTTTCGCTTCCAGATGCGTTCCGCCCGCTGAGCCCTGGGCTGTCAACTGGTCGCCGGGCTGTCCTCGAGGTCAGGCGAAGGCGCTCGGTCGCTCTTTGTCCCTGCTGCCAGTAGCGCCGCGCGCGCCGCGCGCGTACTCTGCTTCCACGCTGCGCGTCAACACTGGCTGCCCCTTTCCCAGCCCCGGACGGCAAGCAGCGCAAGCCGATGGGAATAAGGAGCAGCTCTATGCCTCGGAAAAATCAACGAATGTTATGGGTGTGCTTGAGCGTGCTGCTGGCCGCGCCGGCAGCGCGAGGCCAGACCACCGCGTGCAGCGCCACTCCGGAGGCGGCGGTGCAGTGCTTCGTGATCAACGCGGTGAATTCGCGCCTCGCCAGCCTCCCGCCCAACATGACCTTGAGCCAGTTCCAGGCCTACGGAGTTTCTGTATCGAATATTCTGCAGTCGCCTTCCACGCTGATTTTCCTCCTGGGGACCATGGGAGCGGCGGCAGATGCGCTTCCGCCGGTGAATGCCGACGGCCTCACCCCCAATCAGGCGGCCCAGGACGCCGCGGTGAGCGCGATCGTGGATGCCGGGCTGCGCAATGGCTTGATCTCTCTGCCCGATAGCACCTCCGCGGACCAATTGAAGCTGTTTGCCCGTCAGATCTGCGCGGCCTTGGGCCAGGCCGAGGGCGTGACCTTCTCGTCCGGCACGCTGCTGCGTTTTCTGGATTCCTACGTGGTCAACGCCACGCGGGCGGATGGCAGCATGGATTGGACCGGGGTGCGCAGCAAGATTTCCAGCTTGGTGGACAGCCTGGTCGCCAGCGGCCTGCTCAAGCTGCCGGACGGGATT
>OBEQ013060880.1_pt1 | contig 33707 bp, 24 predicted proteins | sample 1670901 | NCBI WGS metagenome assembly OBEQ01 (sample SAMEA104232315, study PRJEB22302) | groundwater metagenome | biome: forest; feature: aquifer; material: groundwater | place: USA | collected 2011-08-07 | depth 5.4 m | reverse complement strand
TGGGGGTTCCTTGTCCTGATTCAGGCACAACAAATTCATCCATTCGTCTTCCTTGTTCATCAACAGGCAGCCACGGCTCGTAAACCTTTGTCTCATGAGCTGCTCCTCTAAAATCGGGGAATTCAGGATCTCTCACCGCTCCGCTACCGGCAGCGGGAGTTTTTACTTCACTCAAATGTTGTGCATGCTCAAGGAGACTTTGTCCGCCGATACTCTTCTTGGCAATTATTTCATTGAGTTTATTGATGTCGATATTTTGACCCGGGAAAATATGATCAACATCAGCATTAGGGTGAGCAGCGTCCTTGATGCCAACCTCCCACATTTCTTGGTCTGAAAGTCGGGCGTTAGGGTCTTTGCCATGAAGGAGATTTTCAATGAGATTGACCTTTTGGGGTGTCGAGGGAAGATCGTCGGCGCTCTTTAATATACCGATCTTCTCTTTGAGAATATTGGTGAGGTTGTCACCTCCTTTCACGATATGTACAGATGCAACTCCTTCTGTGCCTGCGGCAGGGAGAGTCTCGGCACCTTTCGATACAGCACCCGCAGCGGCCGCATTAACTTCGTCGATCGCGTTGGGAACATGGTGTTCGACCATGATGCGCGCTACTTCATCGTCAGAAAGCGGTTTGCGTGAAAATTCCATCGCTTTCAATAGTGCTTCATGGGCTGCAGTGCGGCCGGGAACACCGTCGGTCGCCTGTAGCGCATTTAATTCAGTTGTGGAGAGACCGACGCTCGGATGTCTTCCAAGAAGAGGCATTGTCTTGTCGATATATGCTTTATTGAAAGCCGCGTCATCGTGCGCACGGCGTGCAATTGCACTCGCCCACCCTTCACGCTTCGCGTCTTCGATGGCCTGGTTCGCGACAGGATTACCCCCCCCTACCACGTGGGGCTCCCGACGACTCAGCAAGCTTCTCATATCCGCATTGTTCCCAGGACTACCTCCGTGGAAAAATTCTCTCGCTTCCTGGACAGCCCATGCACCAGCCGCGGCAAACACTCCACGGATCACCGCTCCCTTTATTGCTGCGCGCTTGATCTCTTCCTTGCGGACATCTTCGATCTTCATCTGGTGAAGGTCGACAACACGCGCTATCTGCGCCCCGATCGCATCGCGGTCGACAGTCGCGTCAATCTCGCCTTTCGACATCGCCTGGATAAAGTTCAGTTTGTTCGTGATGGTGTCACCCTTCAACTGCGGTAATTCCGCAATTTTCTGTTTGATCTCTTCCGCTCGTGCAGGATCAGCGGTATTGTCCAGTTCGATCTGAAGACGCTCTAATCTGCCTTCAATAGACGACCCGGCGAAGTTGATCATCCCGCGCTTATTCTTCTCTTTCATGAGTGCAACTGTCTGTGCGATCTTTTTCTCAAGCAGCTCACGCTCTTTGGGGTCTTCCGATTGTTCAAGTTTATTGCTCAAGCGATCGATGCGGTTCACAAAGAATGTGGAGTCCGTAAATTCTTTGATTCTGCGTGTATCAGTGCGCTCGATAAGCGGCACGCCAGTCGTCTCGTCGATCAACACCTTTCCTTCAGCGTCTTTCGCGGGGATATTGTAAGTAATCTCTTCACGTACATCTTCCTCGCTCATACGCCCATCCGCACGCCTTGCTTTCATTAGTCGTTTGCCCTCCGCTTGTTCGATGCCATAACCTACGCCGCCACCGATCGCTCCGATCGCGAGAGGCATGAGTGGAGCGGCAGCACCGGCAACTGCGATCGTTGCGCCGCGCGCCAGAGCACCATATGCAACAAACATACCTTTCTTTTTCCAATAGTCTTTCATTGCAACGCGGAGTACTGACCGATTTCTGGTTTGAAGCAATGCTTGTTCCACGTCAGGGTGGGTATTATAGAGCTGATTGAGCTGCATGCGTTCATCTACTTTGTTCATCGCAAGCATCGCGGAGCGATCCGGGGAAGCATCTCCTCGTTCGGCAAATGTCTCTTGATACACCGCCATCATACTCATACGCGCAGCATCATATTCCGCTTTCACTTTGTTGTATTCACGACGATCCTGGTTGAGATAGCGCTCCAAAAATCCTGGTTTTGCAGTTTCGTAACTCCACTCATGAGGGAATTTTGCGAAACGGTCAGCAATAGCGTTGTAGCGCTCCATTGCCGCAAGATTTTCCGAGGTAAGTCGGTTGTTTTCAAGTGAACCGAAGATATCCTTCGAAGAGACATATTTAATGCTGAGGTCTCCGTTTTCTTGGACTTCTACATCTGGCCCCGCCTGTGCTACTTTCGTGAGTTTCTCAATTGCGGCAATATGTTTTGCAAGTATTTCCGCACGTTTGGGGTCTTCTTGTGCATCACCTCCGCGATTCTTTGCGCGAAGTTCTTTCGTCAATGCTGCAACACGATAGTGGGGCGCGATCCCCACCGTAAGGATAGAAAGTGCTGTACGCTTAAACCAGCTCTTCTTAGACCACTCTTCCTTTTGCGTATTTTCAGCTTCTTTTTGTGTATCCTCAAAAATGCTGGACTCGCGATTTTTCAACACAAGCAGCTGCTGTCCCGGCGAGAGTTTTTTGAATCCGGGTATCTTTGCAAGTTCTGCTTCATCAATACCCAACTTCTCTTTGAATTGCGTAAGCACTTCGGTATCAATGGGCTTCAAGCGCTCTGAAACCTTCGCCCAGCGAGCCAGCGGCTCATGCTGGAACACATTGCGTATCTCCTCTTCGTTGAGTCCCGATATGCGCATATCTTTATATGCACCAAGTGCCTCCTTGAGTAAGGCCTCATACTCGCGACCAAAAACTTCCTCCTTGATCGAAGCAAATTGTTCGTCAAGTCTCGCGACAAAACCGGGCTGAGATGCCCGGAGAGCGTCATCAACATGATTGAAACTCGTTGAAACTAGTCTTTGTGCTTGATCCTCATTAGCATAATCGTAGAGTCCCCCTTCGGCTTGTTTGCGAGTGAGCACTGTGAGAATCTCTTCGAAACTTCTGCCATCTTTGGTAAATGCAAGTATCTCGTCAGCTGCACGCATGTCGGCCATGGTCGAACGTGCGGCTCGTAAGCGACGTGTTTCGTGGAGCGAGATCAGTTTCATTTCCTGTGCATAGCGAGAGCGAGCGTCCTCTTTTTCCTGTGCAGTACCCGAACCACTCATGAGAGCAAACTGCTCGGCAGCGTTCATGACTGCCTTACTTACCGAGAGGTCATTCTCCGCATGATTAAGCGCTCGCTCTTGTCCCGTACGAAGCACGGCATTGAGCGCATGCTGTTCCTCGTGATCGTAAGTACCTTTGGCATATCCTTCAAATGGTCTACCTCCTGCATTCTCAATAATGAGCGCTCCTCCGAGTTCAGGAATTTTCGACGACACCATCGCTGCTCCACCATTTTTATTTGCATTCTCAATATCTTGTTGGCTGAGTGCTTGTGGTTGAGCGTGTTTGCCGGTATATGCTAGCGCGTAGTCCTCTTTGTCGTGTATGCGGAAATAAATCGTCATTGGGCCTTTAATGACCTCAATGTTTCCTTTCGGCTGGCGTCCAAAGCAGGCATTGAAGAATTCTTTCGGATCGGGATATTTTGCAAAGTTGGACTCAACAGCTTGATGCTTTGTCTCGTATTTTTTAAATGAGTTCTCAAAGATACTCCTTTGCTTTCGTGTCAGTTGATATTTTTCAATATCTTCGAGGATCATTGCCTCAAATTGCGCTGCTGTTATATCAGGATTGAGTCGCACTTCGTCAACTATCTTATTCTGAATCTCCGCGATCCCCTTGCGCTGCCACGCAAGTTTTTCTCGATATGCTGCGATCAATCTCTCGCGCTCGTCCTTCGGAGCATCCTTGATCTTTGCGAGTTCCGCCTCCGGGTTCCATGCACCGGGGAGTTCCGGCAACTCTTGAGTACCCGTATCGTCGAGCGGTAATTCAATATCCACCCCAGATTCGGCATCCTCCTCAGACAAGACTGCGGCCTCCTCTTTCCTTCGCAAAAGCTCAGGAAGGGCGATCTGTTCGAGGTGCTCGATACGAGGGTCAACATTGCTATATACGCCATTACCGAGGTCAACACGGAATGCGTGCGACAACTCAATTTCATTTTCCACCTGATAGAGCGCGATGATCACCGCATGCTCGCGTGTGTATCCTCTTGTTGCAATAAGATCATCTATGCGCTTGTCCACCTCTACTGCAATCACCCTCTCCTTCAATTGCGGATCGATTTCGGGGGTAGCCGTTGTGTTTGTTTCGACAGAAGTGCTCTCAGTTGTTTTTGTGTATTCAGCAACAGTTGCCGCATAGGTTTCCTCAAGCTGAGCGCGCTCTGCTTCAAGTTTTGCGACAAGGCCTGTGTCTCCTGCCGCAGATGCTTCACCAAGGCGGCGGATGAGTTCTATGTTTTTTGTAAAATATTCTTTCTGGGCAACAATGAATGCCTCGCTTGCTGATGTAGGTTGTTCTACTTGTGCCACGACTTCGTCGGTAAGGGCTTCAGCTTCTTGTGCATCGGTTAATTCCGCATGTTCGTTCTTTACCCAGACATATTTCCCTGGCTCAAGCACCTCCACAAGTCCACGGTCAATCAGCGCATTGAGTGTCTGTTGGGTGAATCTGTGAGTAGTATTGAGAGCCGCCTTCACTTCGTCATAGGTCATCACTCCGGTGCTTTCAAGTGCCGCGCGTGCAACAGCAAAGAGCCTCGCTTCTCTGTTTTTATTTCCACCCTCCGATATTTCCTGTGCTGACTCGGAAGTTGTATCTTTCCCCATATTGTCAAACATGCCGTCTTCTGCCATTTCTTCAAGATCGGAGTCACGGAATCTTGCTACTCCAACACGTGCCGCCATCGCACGTATCTGCTGCTGAAGCGCGGCAGCTTTTTTTGTCTTACTGCGCTCAGCCTGTCTTTCTTGTGCACTCAATCCGGGCGTCGCACTTACTCCGCCTGGATAATCTCTTAAAAACCTCGCTACTTCAGGGACATCATAAAATTCATCGAGCCATTCGGCTTTAACTTCTGTAGTTTCTCCGCGAAAGACGCCTCGTATCGCCGCTATTGCCGCATCAAGCTCTGCTCGCGTGCCTTTTCGATCTGCAACTTCATATGCATGAGCCATGCGTCTTTCCCACTCGGCATCAGCCAACTTGGCATCCTCTGAATTGGGTACTGCATCGTAGCCATCCAACTCTACCCACGAGAGCTGCGTAAAATAATCCGCGTCGTGCGTAACACCCTCCGCATTTGTTTCAGCAGCTCCGGCAATGGCGTCGGTTACCTCTCCCGAAGCGATACCCTTCCCTACGGGAGGTTCTGGGAGTTTGCTTGGCTCATTATGCTCAGCATCTTCTCTGGCGACACTGTCCCCATTTCCATATGCGATGAGCTCATCCTTAAGAGCCTCTAATTGTGCGGCGATCCTGTCGCGTTCGTCGTTTTGTTGAAGTAGTTTTCCACCCACATTCTCGTAAGCATCATAAAGCGTGCGAAACCTCTCCCCAAATCCCGCAGGGAACATCATATATCCATTGAACCAGTTGATCGTTGCGGTGGTTCTTATTGCCTTGGCATGCTCTATCTTCTCTTCTTCTTCTCTCCGCTGCAACTCTGCAGCTGCTTCAGCATTCGCAGGTACTGCAACAGTAGCCGACACAGCGCGCACATCCTCGTGCGGAGGGGTGGTATTGTAGCCTTCGACGTACACTTGTATCTGTTTTGCAACTTCGTCCCAGGAACTCTCAGGAATGCCGTGAAGCTTTAAAAGTCGATGAAGAGAACTTCCCTCGGGGATCACTCCGGGTTCTTCGCCACTTTGCTGTGCGACCTGCATTGCTTGAGACAGTTCTTGCGAAAAAGCCGTAAGCGTTTTTGCGTTTTTAAAAAACTCACTATAGACCATGCCGGCAAGACCCGGTTCGACACCTTCGTCGACAAGTGCGTTGGTGAATTGTCTTTTGCGTCGGAGTGCGTCATAAAAAGCATCTTTGAGATCTTTCGGGAGTGCTCTTTCAATGGCCTTGACCATGACATCGCGCTCATCACGAGAAGGTTCACTTCCCTCTTTTTGTTTAAAACTCTCCATCGCTTCGCTCACTCGCTCCGCTTTCGTACGTTCATAGTTTTCTATTGACACTGCATCAGGAAGTCTGACCGCTCCGATGAGCGTATCTTTGGAAGCGATCTTTACGGCAAGCTCTGGCGTACGCTTCACCTCGTCGTACAACCTGTCGCGTTCACGCGCGGCCGCATTAAATTCGTCTTTAGTATATGTAGGTGTTGGGACACCTTTCCTCATTTCCTCACGATATGTACGAATGATCTTCCACTGCGTATCAATATCGCTCTTTAGTGTGTTCAACTTGCTGACGATTTCTTCTTTTGAAAGCTCGTTGCTTTCTTGCGCACTGACCGGTTGAGCTTCAGCAACGGTAACGACCGCCGCTTCATTGCTCGCGAGTTGTGTCGCGGGTTCTGCAGCAGGCCGTATTTCATGTTGTACTTCAGGTTCTGCTTCCGTTCGCACCTCTGCGGCCAAAGGAGCTGCGACCTCACTTGCTGCAGTCACATTATCGGGCTCGGCCACCAGAGCTTCGTTGGCAGGTGCCGCTGTTTCAACTGATGCGATTACTTCTTGATCCGAAGTTTGAGGAGCCTCAGCATTCGAAGCGTCAGCAGGGAGTTTTTCTTCTTCACCAGTCACAAGTGACTGATAGAGATCATTCATCGTGTACCAAGGATTTTCCACCATCGCAGTTTCTCCTTTTTTTTCATCAATGACAATCCGACGCAGCATTGGTGCACCTTTGACATCCGTTCCCATGAATACCCACGTCTCTCCACCCACCTCCACAAGGTCTCCATTGGAAAACACTCCTTCGGGATCTTTGGAAAAATTAACCTCCCCACCCCCCTTGTGCCACGAGTACCGCTGATAATCAAGTGTATCTTTAAATGACGGACGGGATTTTGATACCTCCGCTCTATCTTTTTCCAACTGGAGAGCGCGAAGGTATGATGCCCCCTCCTCATCAATCTTATGTTCTTCAATATATTGCTCAAGTGCTTGCTCGTCAGCACTCAAAATGGTTTCTATCTCGCCACTCTGTCGGAGTGCCTGTAGGTCGGCGAGCCCAAGCGATGCTTTGCTTTTTGGTGTCACTGCGTGAGCTAATGAAACGGCCCCCTCAATCGCCTCAGTGGGTTGAGTTGGCAGTGCTGTTTCAATATCTCTGGATGCTCCTGTGGTCGACTCGCCTCCTCCTGCTTCCTCAGCATCTTTTTGTTTCCACTCTGAGGCGATATCTTCAACAACTTTTTGCTGACGTTTCTTTTCTTCTTCTTCGCTCAGAAGCGCATACAAAACTTCCATGGATTCTCTCTCCTTGGAGATTATGGGTTTATCTCCGTTCCATTCATCAATTTTGCGCAACTCTCCTTCTCCATACTTGTTCACGCCCATGAAAATCATATCCGTGCCGGGGATGGATTGCCCAATATTATATTTTCCTTCCGGGTCCTGGGCGAAGAGCGCTTCACCGGGAAACATGTAGATGCGAAGATTACTGGGAAGCTCGTAGGCGAACGCCGCATCATTTTCACCGGCCGGGCTTGCGACTGTTGCCGCTACGTGCCCCTCCCCTGTCGATGAAGCTCCGGGTACCACTACAGTACCGTCTTCAATGCCCGTTTCGTTAGGTGTTGTCATGTGCGTATTATATCAAAATTTATAAAAAAGTCAAGTACTCTTTTCTAGCAAAATAAGCCTAATTATACAGGCAAAATCGGCAATGCAAAACTTTAGACGCCAAGAAACGGCCTGACTATCGTTATCTACAGCTACCGCGTAGGCTCATCATATTTGTGGTCGAGCGCTTGTTTGATCTGTTCGGTGGTAAGTGGAACCTTTCCGCTTGCTTTCATCGCATCACGGAGCCACCAACCGCCACGGAAGCGATTTACCATATAGGCTTCGAATTCCTCAGCAGAAGGCGTCCGTCCGACTTCTTTTGAGAGCGATTGTAAATTTTCCTTGAGTTCTTCAGGTGCAATATTGGGGAATTTTCCTTGATTCAGAATTGATCTTAATATGGATTTTTCCGGAATGGACATGTCTACAGATACTTCATTCGGGCGAATTCGCGCAAAATACTGCTCAAGTCGCTCCCCTGGAAGCGGGGGGTGAGTTTTTAGTGTAACCCCCTTGCTTTCAAGAAAACTGCGTACTGCAGTGTGCGACCCGCCGCCAAGCTTATCGTCCCACGAACTATCAAGTGCGACATCGGCGCGCATATTTTTTGCTACTCTCCAGGCATTTGAATCCGCGCCGTTTTGGAACAGCCCAGCGAGATCAGCTTTCATTTGCTCATGCCCAGGCTGAAAAGCGATATTGGCTCTTGCTTCAGGAATCTGAGGAGTATAGACCCTCTCGGCCCTTGGAGCCTGTAAATTTTCAGGCTGAGCAGGTGCTCGCGTCTGAAGTGCTTCTTCTTTAAATGCGCGGGCATAAAAGTTGATAGCGGATTCGCCTGGTTTTGGTGTATATCCTTTTGCTAAATATGCATCAAACTGCTTCGACATAGGACCGCCCGAAGCGCGAAGCTTCGCGATCACCTCTCCGGCCGGACGATCCGCATCAACACCGTACATTTGTCGTGCTGCTTCGATCTCGGGTTTCAATAGCTTGTCTATCTGTGCCTCCATTGCGCCTGGTGCACGGACGATTTCTGTTTTCTCTACTAGAGGTGCTGCGGGTTTTATTTCAGCCGGAGGGACTTTTGGAGCAGGGGTTTGTTCAAGAACTTTCGGTCGTTCAATAATTAAAGGTTGTTTCTGTGGGACTACCTCTTCGACGCGAGGGGTTCCTGGCGGCTGAGGAACATTTTTAGGCGTCACGAGCGCCAATTCATCGACCTTTCTCCCAATAAGACTGGACGCATGAAGAGTCGGATCTTTGTGCAAGCTCACGCGCGAGGCACGTTCAATATAGGATTGAATATCTTCGTTCGGAGCAGGAGGAATTCCGGTATTTTTTTGAACCTCTGACAAAACACCCTTCCATGCGAGAAATTCTTTTCCGGACGGAGTGTCCTCAAGTCCGACGAGAAGCTTCTGTCCCACGATCGCGTCAGCAGACATCGGACGCATTTGCCCGTGGATCGGAACTTGGTTGTACACGACTTTATAGAGTTCATGAGAACGCTCAAGTGCACGCTCCGAGGTCAAAGGCTCGCGAATCTCCTTCGCCATACGATCAAGGAATGCTCCGAGAGGCTCACCTTTGCGCGCATGAAAGCCCATCGCCTCTGCCTTGCCGATGAGCGCATGTGCTTGAGCACGAGCGGATTCAAGCGAAACTGCATCGCGTGCTCCCATTGGAGCTGCAACAAGATCTTTTACCTGTTCCGCGCGCACATCCGCCCAGTGCGGATTTTTGTTGACCCCTCGTGCCGCCATATCCTCCCAGCTGCTTGCGATCTTATTTGTCTTCTCCATGACCGCATTGGCTACCGCCTCATGCGCGATCACCGCCTCTTGGCGCGGCGTAAGTGAGTTCGTCAGATCCTGCTCGGCAAGATTCATGCTCGTTAACTTCCCCGGTTTCATGCCAAGTATTTTTTCCGCGCCATGAAATACTTTTCCGAGATTCCCTCCAACCTGTATCGTTTGAGGAGGAATTGCCGCAGTATTGGGGTTAAATTGAAAGTCCGCGTCAGGGTTGAAATTCTTTACTGCCATAGCCTCGGGGGAATCTACGAGCACTCCTCCCCCGGACGCACTCACAGGAGCGCGAGTTGCAACGACGCCAGGTTTTGCTTTCCCAAGCGTTTCCGCCGGAGTGGAGCTGCCGGGCTGATTCGCTGCTTCAATTTTTGCGAGCTCATCTGCAGAAAGAGGGTGAGCCTTCATTCCCTGCAAAAGAGCATTCTTTGTCGCACCATTTGCTCCCATGACTTCGTCATACTCCGCTTGACTTGGATAACGTCCGACTGCTTCCTTGATCGCCTTTGCATTTTCTAAATACTCGGGAGCAGTGTCGAACCATTTTGCCGCTTCGGCGTCATTCATTGGCCATGGTTCGGCTTTATCGGTTGGCCATGCTTTCCAATCCGCGTTCGTCATTTCATTGATGTTCCGTGGCGAGACCCATGCACCATGTTCCATTCGTACTCCGACTGCTTCGACAACCTTCTCTACTTTGGGTGGAGTCTGGGTGTATGCATGTTCAATCTTAGTCGGGTCAACTGCTTGGCCCCCTTCCATGTAGACCTTGTCTTTCCTGAACATGTTCAATATTTTTTCTTTTTCCGCAGGAGAAGCATTTGCTACAGCACCTTCTGGTTGAGTAAGGGCTGCATCCTCCGCACCGGCAACAGCGGGAGCGACACGAGTGCCAGGGAATTCCTGGACACTTGTGCGCACACCGAGCGCATCAACACTCGTAGTGGTAGTAGGAGTGTGTTCACTTGCGACACCCCCGACACTACCCTGTGCATGTTCAAGAAGACTCTGTCCGCCAATACTCTTCTTTGCAATTATTTCATTGAGTTTGGCGATATCGATATGCTGACCTGGGAAAATATGATCCGCATCGGCATTCGGGTGCGCGTCGTCAATAATACCAACCTCCCTCATTTCTTCTGGGGTGAGGCCAACTTTGGGATCTTTGTTATGTAAAAGATTTTCAATAAGATTGTCCTTCTGGGGCGACGAAGGAAGGTCGTCGGCACTCCTTAAGACACCGATCTTCTCTTTGAGCATGTTCGTAAGATTGTCACCGCCTTTCACGGTGTACACATATCCTGCCGACTCACCGCTCTTAACCGCTTCTGCGGCAAGTGCGCGAGATCCGACAAAACCAGATTCAAGGGCGACTGCATTTTTCAGAGGTACTCCGAGTTTTGAAATTTCGGCAACGGTTTCCGCATGCGCTTGCGCGAAGTTTTCGGAGAGTTGATTACCGAGCGAACGCGCACTCTCCCCGATGCTTTCAGCGGCATCTCGTATATTATCTTGAACTGCGGCGGCGCCCTCAACCACACTCCCGACGGTATCTCGTATGGTCTCTTTTGCCGCGGCTGCGCTTCCAAGCATTTTTTCCGTGAGCGTCCCCGATGCGCCGTTCATCCACTTCACCGCATCAGCAAGCTCGGCACCGGCAGTCGCAAGCACTCCCCCAATGACTACCCCCTTCAGTGCACCAGCTCCTTTGTGTCGGAGTCGCGCTCCACCGATCTCTTCGTCTGTCTTTCCAAGCAGCTTGCCGAGTCGACGCTCCGCAGTATCACCACCCTCATCAGTAGCGGTTTCGAGTGCAAGTTGTGCTTCAGCGCTGGCCATTGCGACCGAAAGCGCATATTGATTATCGAGACGTTCATCTTCTCTGCCAAATACCATCTTACCCTCGCTGATCTTCATCTTTGTGTAGCCCACGCGACGTTCCAGCTGCGCGACAAGTTTTGCTTTTTCTTCTGCAAGATTCCCCGCCTCATCGGCGGCAGGGCCGCTGTCGAGCATTGCATCGACCGAGGCGATCTTTGCTTTCAAATATTCGATCTTTGCGGTTGCTCCCTGGCGGCGATCACCGGACTCGGCCTTCTTGTCTCCCGCAATGTCATCAGCGTTAAACGCCTCAATCATATTCTTTGCAGTTCCACGCGCACTCTTTTGCAATGCGGTGAGCTCCATCGTGAGCGCCGTCTTCGTCTCTTCATCAGTCGTCTCCGTAAGCGCTTTGCCGATCTCGGTCATGCGTGTTTGTGCCGCAGCCATATTTTTTGTCTCGGGAATTTCTTCACCGCGCCGTTGTGCAGCATCTTGCGCCACAAGCTCAGCTCCCGCTTTGCGCCACCCGCGAATACCGGCAGAAACGGCGGCAACCGCAGGGGCGGCGACAAAACCGGCCATCACACCGATTGCGGAGCGTGCACCATAACCCAGAGCCATATACATACCTTTCTCAGTCGAAACATTTTTGAGTGAAGCGTACCACGCACTTTCATTCTCAATCTTTTTGAGTTCTTTGACTGCATCAGGGCATGTCTGAATAAAGCGCTGCATTTCGATCACGGAATCCGTGTGCGCCATCGCCTTCACCGCCATTTCTTCTCCTCCCGCCTCAGCCATGCGCTTCATAACAGTACCGCGCTGCAGTTCATATGATTCTTTTGCATTTGCGTATGCTTCCTTTTGTGTATTCGTTGCGGTATCAAGTGACCATTCATACGGTATCTTTGAGAGCGCTGTGCCTTGTTCATTAAAAACTTCCACGACGCCGGAAAGTTCCGGACTCATGCCCTTGGTTTCGATGAGTTGAATTTCGAGCGTGCCGTCTGCCTTTTCCATCACTTCAGGACCGAGGTTTTTCATACCCCTAACCAATTGTTCGAGCGAAGTCTTGTGCACCTCCATGCCGCCGTTCTGAATATCTTTTGCGAGTTGCTTTTTCTCTAGGACGACATCATGACCCTTCATCACCACACGCCTCAGCCCGTTCCACACTTTCCCGAGGAACTTGGAGTCTTTTTGTTTTTCTGCAAACTCCTCCGCTTCCCCATCAATCGCCTCTTTGTTGATGCGACCTACGGTAAGCTGAGAAAGGTTTTCGAGGATCATTTTCTGTTGACCGCGCGAGAGATCGGTAAATCCTTCCATGCTCTCAAGAGATTCTTTTGAGATACCAGGAAAACGCTCCTGGAACGAAGCAAAAACATCCGGCGCTATTTCTTTCGTTGCGGCGGGGGCTTGTTCGGTAAGATCGATATCGAGTTTCTCAGGTTCATCGAGATTGATATCAAGCGGGGCGCGTTCAGTGAGATCAATATCAACAGGAGTTAGAGGAGTGACTTCTGCTATATTGATATCAACAGGTTCCGCAGGCGTTAACTCCGGAAGATTGATATCGAGCGGTCCTTCTTCTTGCGCTGCAAATTCTGTTGCAAGTGACAGAGATGGGTCAACGACAATACTTTCTGTTTGCACACTGAGTGCATTATCATATGCACTTCCACCTGCTGTTTCTTCGAGAGGTGGGACCTCTGCGTAACCGTTCGGAGCTTCAATATCAGGGCTATATCCTAAGGCACTCATTCCTTGTGCTTCCACAGGATCATTTGTCGCAACCCCACCCGCTTCAAAAGCTTGAAGTGTCGACGGATCGAGGGACAACTCTTCGGTATTATTCTCTACCAGATCGGTGGGTTGGGCTCCTTCCTTCATAAGGAATGGGTGAATATTTAATATTCAAATTATATATCAAAAAATGAAAAAAGTCAAGTTTCACTGCTCTTTCGTGAATACGTTTAATTATACAGGCAAAAGCAGCGCTACAAAATTATTTTTTGTATACGTTGGCAATTTATAGAGCTATATTGCTTCGCGATACGGGTCAGGTACCTGCGGGTTTGATACCGAGGGCTGCTGTGGTGAAGTTTGTGCGGGCACCGTCTCTTTGATCTCTTTAGGTAACGAAGCTATTGTGTTGGGGGTATCGAAAGGATCTCTGCTCATCTCGCCTTGTGGAACCTGCGGCAAAATTGCTGCGGTTGGTGCTATCGATTGAGGAATTTGAACTGCATTGTGCTCTGGTACAACCGCCGCAAAGGACGTAGGAGGAGTGGGCGAAACCAATGTTGGTTGTATCGGAGCAGAACTAGGAGCGACGCTAACATCTGCACGCGCAAATGCTTGCGAAAATGGATTTGGCTGCGCAGAAATGCTCGGGGTTTGCGGTACCACAGGAGCGGACGGGGGAAGCGGAATTTGTACCGGAGCCTGTTGTACGGACTGAGCTTGTAGTGCTGGTACCGGTAATGGAGAGGACAGAGAGGGCTCTGGCACTAAGTTCACTGCCGGTGGCTGCGGCGAGAGTGCTTGGACGGGAGGTGGTGGAGCAATCTGTTGCGTGGGAATATTTATGGGGATAGCGGGTGCCTGTACCGGAGTTGATGGAAAAGCGACTTGCGCCAAGGGTATTCCGGGCGAAGGCTGGAGGGTTGAAACAGCTTGTGGAGCAAATTGTTGTGCAACTGGAGGTAACGGGGGTGCTTGCACGATTGGCTGCACTGACAAGCCCGGGCTTTGGGCTTGTAAAATTTGTGCAGATGCGGGCGAGAGGAGCGGAGAAGCTGCGACTCCTGCCGGGGCACTGGGGCGCGGGGGTTGCCCTGCGGATACTCCCCCGGAAGAAGGCGGAGGCCCGCCCGCTGGAGGCGTCGCGGCAGGACGATCAAGATACTTTTTCATTATTGCATCGTCGACAGTTCTTCTATCTTTTCCGAACTTAAGATACGAAAGATTTTTTACTTGCTCCACGATCTCGGGATTTCCCAGAGGAGGCGGCAATGTTTCGATATTGAAAGGCGGCACCGGCTTGCCATTGATGAGCATTTTCAAATAGGCATTGCGATTGTCGATCTTCATGATGTCCGATGCTTTGAAAATGGGAGCAAATTGCGACTCAAGGAATTGCGCATCTTCGGCGCCAACACGGAAGACCGCCATCGAGCCGACGTTCCCGAACACTGCATCTTTGATACCCGGATCAAGCTGCGCGATGAACTGGTGCGCGATATTGAGCGAAAGTCCGTACTTGCGCGCCTCCGAGAGGATCGACGAGATGGAATCCGTCGAAACGTTTTGAAACTCATCGATATAGAGATAAAAATCGGGCAACGTTTTACCTATAGAGTCGACACGAGAGAGCGCCGCCATGAGTATCTTTCCCACCAACACAAGACCGATAAGATTTGCATTTATTTCTCCGAGTTTTCCTTTTGCAAGATTCACGAGAATGATCTTCTTGTTGTCCATGATGTCGCGGAAATTAAACGAAGAGTTTTCCTGCGCGATGATGGGCCGCATCACGTCATTCGACAAAAAGATATCAAATTTATTCGTGATGTAGGGAACCATATTGGCGAGCGATGCCTCCCCCGTCGACTTGCCCGCAATATCACGCCAAAACTGAACAACGATGGGATTCTTGCAACGCGAAAGTTTGAGGTTGCGGAAATTCGCATCAGCCAGAACGCGCGGGATCTCAAGCATGGTGTTACCTGTTTCCGGATCTTCCATCACCAAGAGTGTCGAATAACGGAAATATTGCTCAAACGCCGGACCCATGGACTCAGGTGTCGAAGAATAGAGTTTTTTAAAGATCGAGAGCATTTCGTTCACAACGAATATTTTCTGCTCCGGCTTGGTGATATCGTATTCAAGCATGTTGAGTGCAAACGGTCGTGCTGCATACGATGGGTCAAAGTAGATCACATCCTCAATGCGCTCCTTGGGAATATTTGCGAGAATATCCTGCACGTCAGAACCGTGGGGATCGATAAAACACACACCCTTCCCGGCCTTGATGTCCTCGACGATCATATTCTTGAGGAGTGTGGTCTTACCGGTACCAGTCTGTCCGATCACATACAGATGGCGTACACGATCAGCTTTTGTCATGCGTATCTCATGCGACTCCCCGCGATATTTATTGATTCCGAGAAGCGTTCCCTCACTGGGAAGATCAGCGGGAGCGGGAGCGGATGAGGCTTTCACTGTCTTTAATTGCGGAATATCTTTCTGCGACAATCCGGCCGGCAAATGATAAAGCGTAGCCAACTCTTTAGTATTGAGTACCAGTGTCTCGTTTTCGTCCGCCTCACGGTAAGTGAAATTATGCAAAAGCGTTGTAAGCCTGCTCTTCTCCGCGTGAACGAATTTTATTCCGTTCGCTTGGGGACGAGCAAATTGATTGAATGCTGACTCAACAGAGAGACGAATCGCCTCTGCACGTTCTTTTGTTGCAGCGGAAACAACCACACGTACGTTTATCAACAGGAGCGGTGCCTGAATTTTTTCTTCCATGAGTGCGATCGACTTTTGCGCTTTATCGGCCTCTTTTGGATCAGGCGGAGCGTCCTTTGGCTTTTGATCTTTTATTTGCGTATGAAAAAAATCGGTAAATGTTTTGCCGATGACCGCTCCGGTGGAAAGGGGAATATCGGTCGCTCGTTTGACCGAGACGCCCTGATTGATCTGTCCAACTGCATGCTTGATCTTGTTCGCCATGTGCTCGGTGTCAGGCGTCACAATGAACTGTATGGCCGCACCTTCGCCATCACGTTCGATCTTGGTGAAGGAATTTAATATCACCGCAAGCGGGTCTTGCTCGCTGTCATCCGCCATTTTGATGGGATAAACAAACTTATCCATTGCTTCTCCGTAAGAGCCGGCTGAAGTGCCGAACTCATTGAAGATATTGTAATCGCCGGGATGTTCTTCGATCTTCGCGATCGGAAATGCTCCCAAAATCTGCTTGATGAAAAGATCTTTCATGTGCTCTTCAACGGCAATATAAAACACAATATCGTTGGAAAAGTTCGACAATACGAGCTCAAGAGAAAAGTGTCCATAACTCTGCTTTGAAGTACCCTCGAGCGGGGTCATGCCGTGAAAGAAGCGTTCCATTTCTAAGATGACATCCTTAAATGAGAGTGTCTTCTCTCCTTCCTGCATACCCGCAAACGGAAGTGTGATCTCGTATACCACCATATGTAGGAGTCTTGAGAGGTCGCGCTCTTTCTCGAGCCCCGGAACGATCGCCCCCGTGCGTACGTACTCGACAAGCACGCGGTGGAAGTCGTCTTCAATATGTGGGTTCCCCAACGCTTGCGTGACTTTAATCACCGAGAGTACACCCTTCTCGGCAAGCACCTTATAGAGTTCACGCATCTTTTCGCGATGCGGGATCGAGCTGATATGCTCGACCACCGATTCGAACTGTGGGTTGTCGAGGATGAGGTGTTCTTGCAGCTGTGCGACCTTTCCCTCTTTGGCATACTCGGTAATCGCCGCAGAGATCGCGGCTTCGGGTTTGGGTGCAGATTGCTGCTCCTGCCAAATTGCTTGCTCTTTATGCGCAACCTGCTCGCGCAAATACTTCAATTCTTCCTCCGGCGAGGAAAACTTAGGTTGCTCGAATTGTCCTCCTGGTTGTTCCATGCTTCCTTTATTATATCAAAGAAGGCGCGAAAGGCGCACATTGAGGCAGCTATGTAAATCAAGTTGCTCGCAGCAAGGGTTCAAAATGTGGCCTTACGAATATATCTCATCCTTTTTTTCCTTAAGAACAGACGAAAACGCGTCGAAAAATTCAAAGATAAGTTTGAGGGGAAGTTCGATAAAAAAGTCCATGAAAATGGCGATGAAGTTCAGGCGTTCAAATTTTATGACAAGCCATCGTCCGACAGACACGATCGGAAGCGCGAGGAGCTCCATAAATGAGCGGAAGAATCCTTCCTTTGTACCAGAAAGCTCCATTCTGCGTGCCGCGTAGCGGATTCGGAAACCGAAATAAAGTACCAGGGCCAAAAAGAGGATGAAGAGGAAAATGTCTACGGGATGAAAGTCGAGACGAGAAAGCATCAGGCTGATCCATGCAAAAGTTGCGGATAATACCGCAAGATAGGCACCAAGCGCGATGTCCGTCACAATGCTCCACTTTTTTGGTTCGACAGTAATCTTCGGAAGGTCTTTTCCGTACACAATATTGCCGACAAGAACAGTAAGCCGATCGGTATTTTTCCGAGACGGGGCGCCTAGCGCGCTCGTAAGAAAAAATAATACGAACGGGTGAAAGAAAATATTAGTTGCAACGGCGACATAATTGACTGACTGTTTCCAGACCGAAAGATAAAGCGACTCAACAACGACGGCAAGCAATGCTTTTGTCGCAAGGATATAGGTTATCGCACGCCATGCCTTACGCGAGGCTCGGGAAATATCTTCCTTGTATTTTTCGATGACGATCGCCCGCACGTGATCGTCAAAGTCGGCTTTGTTGTGCAGAAGGTTTTCTATCCCTACTCCGTAACGCAAAAGAAGTTCATAGAGGACCGTCACTGCAACGGCATAATTGCGTATGCGCGGAATCAAACGCTTGCCAAGGTCATGTGCGATCAACCTTTCTGCTCGCGCAACAAATGCCGGAAAGTTCTTCCCCATCGCTTGCAAACTCGGCGTGTCGGCATGCTCCCAATTGGGGTCCTCACAAAGCCAAAGCTTATACATGAGGAGCGCACTATCGGCCGCAAAGAGCGACCTCCACGCACTGCTGTAGATCACAAGCGCGCGCGACTCGCGGTCGAGGTCTGCAAATCCGGAAATATCGAGTGTATCGTCAGCGATACGTGCAAGCATGCGCACCGCCGCCTCCTCACTATGCGTCACATACAACCTATCTTCGACAGCCCCGGCGATGAGATCGAGTAAGTGTTTTCGGAGGCGCAGAAATTCCGGAGCGGAAACGTATTGCTCAACACTCCTGGAAAGAAGCAAAAAGGCGTAGATAGTGCGCGACACACCCTCTTCAGTGTGACGCGATACACGATTTCTTGGGAGATAGTGTCCGCGATAGAGTTCGCGCAAAAGCTCATGAGTGATCACTTTCGGGTCGTCGGAAAACCACATGATGCGTTTCGCGATGCGACGAATCGCATATCTGCGCAAAAAATGTTCTTCTTTGTTGTCGACCGCATTGCGGATTTTTTCGTACACAATACCCGCCTGGTCGGAGATCTGACTTAAGAAAAATGCTTCGGCATCTTCTGTTTCTGTGCTCGTCTCATCTTCGGGCTCTCCCGCGCGAAGAAAGGCCAAAAGATCACCCATTGCGACCGATATATCGGGTTTTTGCTCTGATCCCATTCTCTCCATTATACCCCCCTTTCGGATCATCGTAGATTAACCTATTTGTGTGAGTATTTCCGAGCCTTTTTCCGTGATGACGATGGTGTGTTCAAAATGCGCGGAAAGTGAGCCGTCGTCAGTGACAATAGTATACCCGTCGGGCATGATACGAATGTCTTCTTTGCCCAACATAAACATCGGTTCGATTGCGAGCACCATGCCAGGTTTTAAGATCGGACCGGTCCCCTTTTTTCCATAATTAGGCACATAAGGCTCTTCGTGCACCGCATGTCCCACACCGTGTCCTCCAAGTTCTCTCACGATGCCGTAGCCATGCCCGTGTGCGACGCGCTCAATCGCAGCACCGATATCTCCAATATGTCCGCCTCCGTGCGCCGCCTTGATACCCGCATATAGTGAGCGCTCAGTTTCGGCGATCAATATCTTTAATTCTTCCGGAACTTCTCCGACAAAGACCGTCAGCGCGGCATCAGTGATCATTCCTTTGTGAGTAACTCCAAGGTCAATACTGACGAGATCACCCTCCTTTATGACACGTTCACTGGGAATTCCATGAACGATCTCGTCGTTTATAGAGACACAAAGTGAGGCGGGAAAAGGATGGCGCGCACCGTGGGGAGTGTAGTTGAGAAACGGCGGCGTATCCCCTCCTTCGCGAATGAGTTTCTCCGCCAATGTATCAAGTTCAAGCGTCGTTACTCCCGGTTTGATAGCTTTTTTTACTTCCTGCAATACAAAAGCAAGTCGATACCCTGAAACGCGGAGCAGTGCAATTTCCTCATTTGTCTTAATCTTTGCCATAAAGGGATACTAGCATTCTTCAATAAAAGAAAAAAGCGGATGAAAAGACCCGCAGATCATGCGGGCAAATTCTCACTCTTTTGGGTTTTGTGCAATGAACTCCTCCGGCGTAAGATGCTCCATAAGAACAATTTCACCGGACTTCACTTTGGCAACATGTTCACGCAATGCTTCGTGTTGCAATTCGACGTCGAATGCGAACTTGGCCTCTGGAAGTGCTTCAAGAAACTGCTCCGCTCTCTTCACAAAGAGTATTGATGCAGCAGTTTTTCCCATTTGCCATTCCATGCCCCTCGGCGGCAGTGCGCCGGTTCCATGTGAACTCATTGTATTCATTTCGTATCCTTCCGATGATGAACAACCCTGCGAAAAATTTTATCATGGCGTAGAAGTATTTGCTACGTCGCCGCTCGGTCGAAGAGTAAATGCAGATATTTACTCTTCTTCCTCGCTCGACGTAGTAAAACAAGGCACTTGGAATCCACCAGGAACACGTCAATCGGGTCCAAATGAACGCGTTAATTTGGATGCAATCCGAAGTTGTTTTTAGCACAGTGTCGCAGGGGCTGTATGAGTGATACTGCCCCTGCGATCGAGCACAAAAACAACGAGGAGGGCGCCAAATTCACGCGTTCATTCTCCGAAGGCGTTTGCCATGATCTCTCTATGCACCTCCTCAATAGACCCCTCCCCGTTCACCTCGATGAAATCATAGTCGCGATCACGGCGATAATAGTTGATCGCAGGAACGACGTCGCGATCGAACCAATCAAGCCTACGATTGATACTTTCCTCGGTATCATCTTTGCGTCCTTCCTTTTCTGCTCGTGCCATCAGATGCTTGAATGACCATTCACGATGTACTTTGAGATAGATGACCGTCGGCTGCTCACGCTTGAAGAATTTCATCGCAATATCAAGATGGTGTGCTTCAGAGAGCGTACGCGGTGCGCCATCGAGAATAATGTGTTCATTTCCGGTAAGATTTTTTACAAAAAGATCCGACCAGATCCACATCGCAAGGAATGATGGTTGAAGGCCTCCGTGCTCCTGAACTTCGCGTGCAATGTGCGCCGCATAGGTATCACCCTTAATGAATTCACGAAAATGCTCTCCCGTCTGTATGTAAAAAATAGGCATCTCCGGTGTTTTCTTTGCAAGATACTCTTTAAGGAGTGCGACCTGCGTGCCCTTCCCTGATCCCGATGCACCGATAAATATGAAAGTTTCCTTATGCATTACAAGAGTATATCATAGTAAAAAATTCACCGTTATCTCACAAAGTCTTGCTAGAATCTCATGCAGATATTCAGTCCGTGACAATAAGGAGCTCACATGCCCAAGCTTTCCGTGTATGAAAAAACTCTTCTTTTGATCGAAGAAGATTCAAGCAATGTATTGCGCGCGATGCTCGAGGCGGACTTTTGGTCCCGCCTTGTTGAGCCGGGAAAACAGTACAAGCGCCTCGGTGACGATGAGAACTCAGGGGAACTTACGCTTCAGTTTGGACAAGAGGGTAGCGGGTTTATTAGTGTCATATCCGACGCGGACACGGAAGGCTTTACGATGCTGCATCGTTTCAAAACAACATTTGGGGGAGGGGTGAGCATGCGTACAAGGAACGCGCTGATTGCTCTTGCAGTCGCGATCAGACTCGACAACGAGTCAAACCCGCAGAGTGAACACGATCTTGATGGGAATATATGAACTAAGTTTTCGGTCCGCATTTTTGCGGACCTTTTTTATGAGCCACAAAGCGCAGTGGTACTCTTACTTATCAAAGACCACTGAACACGCCATAGTCAGCGCGATAATTTCCTCGCGACCGCATGCCGCTCTTTCTTCAGAGCGAGCGTTTCCCTTTTGAAAGGCCTCTCGCAAGATCAATTGGCTTGGTCCCCTTTCTTAAGGGGCAATTGATCGAGAGTGACGGCGGCGCCCGCCGGAAGGCGCCGACCGTGTGCCTTTCAAAAGGTGAAACCGAGCGACTTTTTAGTATTCGCGCATCGAGAGTTGTGCGTCCATCTTCTTAATCAAATCAAGTACCACCGAAACGACAATGAGCAGTGCGGTACCACCGATCGCAAGTTTTGCGTTTCCGGTGAGTGACTGCATCGCAAGCGGAAGTACCGCAACAGCCGAAAGAAAGAGTGCGCCGGCAAACGTTGTACGTGTGAGGATCTTCGCGAGATGCTCGGCAGTCGCTGCCCCGGGACGCACCCCCGGAATGAACGCTCCGGATTTCTGAAGGTTCGTCGCGATCGCCTCAGGGTCAAACGTCACCGCGGTGTAGAAGAAGGTGAACATAAAGACGAGGACAAAGTAGCATGCAGAGTAGACCCAGCCCTGTGTGAAGTGGACTTTCAAAAATTCGCCGATCGCTTGTGCGGTGTGGTTTGAGAGACCGGAGAGAAATCCACCAATCAATTGAGGGAACAGCAAAATAGAGAGTGCGAAAATAATGGGAATGACTCCTGCCTGATTCACACGAAGCGGCAGATACGTTGAAACACCTCCGTACATCTTTCCTCCGCGTACACGTTTTGCATATGTGATGGGTACCGGGCGTTCTGCTTCAGTCATGATAATCACCCCTGCGACGATGACCACTGCTGCTGCGGCAAAAGCGATATAGGTTGGGATATCCGCCTGAGTGAAGCCTGATGCGAGGACTTGTGACGTCGCCGTGGGTATACGAGAGACGATACCTGCGAAGATGATCAGGGAAACTCCATTGCCGACTCCAAACTCGGAAATAAGCTCACCGAGCCACATAAGGAAGAGCGAGCCAGCGGTAACAATGATGACGTTGATGAACATCTGGAACGCGTTGAGCGAACCGAGCACACCCTGATGCGAGAGCAAGATAAGGAGACTGTAGCCCTGAAGAAGCGCCAAAGGTACCGTCAGGAGACGCGAGTACTGTGTAAATTTCTTGCGACCCAATTCACCTTCCTCGTGATACATCGCCTTCAAGGAGGGTGACATCATCGTGAGCAACTGCATGATGATCGAGCCGGTGATGTAGGGGCCAACACCGAGCATGACAATAGAGAGGTTGGAAAGACCGGAACCCGAGAACACATTCAAAAGACCGAGAAACTGGTTGTTCTTGAAAAATTGGTCGAGCGCCTGATGGTCAACACCAGGAATGGGGATCGATGCGGCGATGCGAAACACCACCAATGCACCAATGACAAAAAGGATGCGGTTGCGCAGCATCGGATCACTCATCATCAGTCGTAGTTTGTAGAAAAAGTTGTTCATTGTAGTCAGTCCCTAGTTATTAGTCTTCAGTCCTCAGGTAATTTAATGCGTATTTCCTAGGGACTAGTGACTGAAGACTAGCGACTATTTTACTGATCCTCCTGCTGCTTCGATCGCCGCCTTTGCCGTCGCTGAAACCGCACAACCCGAAACCTCAACCTTTTTGGTGAGCTTCCCTGTTGCAAGTATCTTTACCTTGGGTGTGCGTCCACCGATCTTTGCTACCAAGTGCTTTGCGAGCAATATCTCAGGTGTGACCTTATCCCCTACGGCAAACATCTTCTCGATAACAGAAAGATTCACCGGAGCAGGTTTCACTTCAAAAGATTTGTTCGTGTTCTTTCCGCGACCGCGCATCTTCGGGATCTTCTTGATGATGTCACGCATCTCAGGGCGGATACGGTGCCCAGCGCGGGCCTTCTGTCCTTTTGTTCCGCGACCTGCGGTCTTGCCGCGTTTGCCACCACGTGCAACGCGTTTGTCATCTCTATTCTTGTGTACTCGCTTAAGTTGATTGAGTTGCATGGTGGTGATGGTTAAAGTTTCTCGTTGATCGAGTAGTGAATATTATGCCTTGTTTACTGCTGCCTCTTCCTTTTCTTCCTTAGGTGCGGCGACAACCTGTGCTTTAGGGTGAAGTAGGGAAAGCGCTTTCACGGTCGCGCGCGCAATGTTCAATTTGTTCTTTGAGCCGCTGCGGATCTTTGCTGATACATCAGTGATGCCTGCGAGTTCAAGGGCATTGCGCACTGCGGAGCCTGCAACAAGTCCACGTGAAGGAGCGGGCATGATCTCAACAACTGCGGAAGATGACTTGGCTTCAACCTCGTGCGGAATCGAATTCGTTTTCGTCAGCTTGATCGTAATCATGTGCTTCTTGGCATCCTTTGCTGCCTTGTCCATTGCCATTGAAATGTCTCCTGCTTTTCCCGTGCCGACACCCACCTTGCCTTTGCGATCTCCAATGATCATCGCAACACTGAAAGAGAAACGGCGACCACCCGCGACAACGCGCGCAACACGTCGCACTTCGATGGACTTTTGGTCGTACTCGGGCTTCACGCGCTCCGGGCGGCCGTGGCCTCCCCCGCGCTTCTCTCCGCCTTTGCCTCCTCCGCGACCTGATCCGCCGCCGCGACCAGAGCCTCCGCGCGACCCTCCACCACTGCCGCCGCGATCACGTGAGCCACCCACACCAAAAGAGCGCGGGCTTGAGACTGCCGGTCGTGGTGCCGCCTGTGGGGCTTCTGCTGCTTTGGGTTGTGTGTTTTGTCCTTCCATAATGTTGCTTAAGTAAGATAGCGCCTAAAAAATGAGTCCTCCTTCGCGTGCGGCATCGGCAAGCGCTTTCACGCGTCCTGCATAGAGAAAGCCTCCGCGATCAAAAACGACCTTGGTGATCTTCCCTGCTTTTGCCTTTGCTGCAATATCGGCACCTACTGCCTTGGCGCGCTCAACCTTTTTTCCTTTTGTTGCCTTCAAGTCAGTCGCCATCGCAAGTGTTGCACCCTTCGTATCATCGATAAGCTGTGCGGTAATGAAGCGTGCGGAACGAAAGACTGCGAGTCTTGGCACAGCAGCCGTTCCGGAAACCTTGGCACGAATACGATTGTGCCTGCGCATACGGTGATAATTTTTTTGTATGATCTTGTTCATATATTTCGTGTTTATGCACTCTTCTTGCCCTGCTTGCGTCGAATGACCTCATCAGAATATCGAATCCCCTTGCCCTTGTACGGTTCCGGCTCTTTGAATGAACGAACCTTTGCCGAAAACGCACCGACGAGCTCCTTGTCGATTCCTGCAATGTTGATCGCCCCTTTCTCGGTCGTCACCTTAAGTCCTGGGGGTACAGCGATAAGAACGGGGTGAGAGAAGCCAAGTGCAAGGTGCAGATTGGTATTTGCTCCATCAGGTTTTGCATCCGCCTTAAAACCAACGCCTTCGATCAAAAGCTTCTTTGCATACAGCGTATTCACACCAGCGATCATGTTCTTGATATGCGCGACAACGGTTCCGTCCATCGGCTTATGGTCACGATGAGGGTTCGTCACTGTAACCGTGATCTCCGAGCCTGTTTTTACTATTGCAACAACGTTCGGGAAGGCACGAGTTAGAGTGCCCAAAGGACCCTTCACGACGACAACATTGTCCGTAATAGTGACTTCGGTTTTCTCAGGAATAACGATTGGTTTTTTAGAAAGTCGTGACATAAGTTTTTTTACCAAACTTTACAGATTATCTCTCCACCAACATGCTCTTTGCGTGCTTCAACATCAGTGAGAATTCCCTTGGGAGTCGAAAGCACCATGATACCGTGACCCTGATTTACGGGGCGAATATTCTTTACACCCATGTACATACGGCGAGATGGGAGCGAAACGCGCTCTGCTCCGCGCACCTTGGGAACACGCGGTGCGTCATATGAAATTCCGACTTCAAGAACACGCATCGAGGTCTTTCCTTTTCGGATCTTCTTTGTAACGTATTCAACATACCCCTCCTTCAAGAGTACATTTGCAACACGCAACTTCACGTCAGAAAACGGGACCAGGGTCATTTTCTTCCCAGCATTGCCCGCATTCCTAATGCGCATCAGCATATCTCCTATTGGATCGGTGATTACCATGATGATTTTGTGATCCCAGGGATCTTACCCTCGTTTGCTAATTCGCGAAAACAGATGCGGCAAAGGTCAAAATCGCGAATATATCCGCGCTTACGACCACACTTAAAACAGCGATTCGTCGCACGTGTTGAAAACTTTGGATTTAGTTGCCGAGCAATAGTAGACTTTTTTGCCATAATATAATTTTCCTCCTCCAAATGAGGCGGTGCATTCTCCCAATATCGCGTCGGTTTTCTTCTTATACCCAAGCATTTGGGGGTAAAAAGGAGAGCGACGGATCAAAGAGAACGATTGGGGTATCCTATCAGCTGGGTGTTTTTATGTCAAACATACGTGCCGCAAAAAAGGCCTCCGAATATTATTCGTGGCCTTGCTTCTTATTTGTTCTTTTTGTTCGGGTCCTTCCAATGCTCCTTGTCCATGTAGGCATACAGGATCGGCACCGGCATACCAGGGCGTTCGATCCAGAGAAAGAACGGGTCGCCAATCACAAGATCGGGATAAATCGACATGCTACCGCCAAGGGCCATTCCCATGGCAACCGCATCTTTTACTCGAATACCATAACGATCCATGGCAATCTTTGTTTGCCGGAGCGCCTGACCGACGGCGTGTCCGCCATACGAAAGCCCTTTGATCCAGGACATATCTGTCTTTTCGTCATAGTCGACCGTCGGAAAATACAGCTTACCGAAACTTGCCTCCGTTAAGGTGCTTGTTCTGATGTCGTCAATGCGACTCATGAGCTCAAATCCGCTTCGCTCCTTGTCAGCAACAGTCACATGGACAACATCACCGGACTTCGTGTAAACCCTTGCCACAGGATGCGAGTGAGCAGAAGTCGTGAAGAGTTGTCCAGCCGCCCGGCTGGAGCCACTCAAGCGAGATGTCCCCCACAGAGACCATTCCAAATTCCCCCGCACCAAAGTCGGAAAGTCGAATCGAGAAGCCTTCCGCTTTGAGACGTTCATTCAAACGTGCGGCGACGGTGTCTGCCAATGCACGAAGTTCATCTGCGGTAAACAGTGTGAGGCTTTCACGCTTTGTATAAAAGCTCACAAGCAAGGCTTCTTGTGTGGCATTCACGCTTTTCCATGTATTTCCCCCACCCAAAAATTCTTCCGCCTTCAAGAGTGCGGAGACAATATTCATCGGAAACATTGAATGACTCATGACCAAAACCTTTCTGAAACGAAATGAACAACGCGAAAATTCTCACTATTCCGATTCAAATGCTATATGCAACAATATGTTAAGTCAATGAAAAAAACCGCCAAGCATTGCTGCCAGACGGTTGGTCGAACGAAGAACCAAATTCATTTCGGGGAAAAACTGATAAGCACAGCGAAGAGCGCCGACAAACGCAGAACAACAAACGCGTAACGCCAGAGCATCTTCCATTGATCTTTCTTCAAGACCGATTGATTGCGCCAATCATTGGAATGTTCTTCATCCGGATACCGCCACCTGCGATAGTAGGTGTATACCATGATCACACCGAGTGTTGCGTACATCCCCTCGCCGATGATCTCCCACATTGCCTTGCTCCACAGCGTAAAGCCGTGATATGTCTCTCCTAACTTATAGAACATAAGGAGCAAGAGACACAGCGCAGTGAAAAATCTCCAAAACGACGGAAGCTCGAACTTCCCGATCGAAAGTCGGAATTCACCCATCACAAGTATCCACACCACGAGCATCGAGGGCTGCTTGGTCTTCATCGTCACAAAGAGCAACGCTCCAAAACCGAGCACGCGCAAGATCTGCGGCAAATACCAGGGAAACGCCTGCGCCATGCGTCCACCATCAAGCGGTGAGATCGGGATGAGATTGAAGAGGTTGAGCACCGTCGACGCGACCGCGGTCGTATAGAGCACCTGGCCCCACTCGCGTGGAATACCAAGATGGTCAAGCGCGAACCAGAGCAATGCGATGAAAAGCGAACACCACCATCCGGCTCTTGGCCCGCCGTATGCGATGAGTGCCTCATCGATCCGATACACGATCTCCGGTAATCGCATGACGGCCCCGAGGAAGGGGATGTTCCACCACCACTTCGGTGTGAGACCGCATTTTTTTGTCGAGTCAAAATGACCCCACTCATGCCAGGTGAGCGCGAACATGAGTCCGACCCCGACAGCGAGCCCCATGAGCGGCGAATAGGTAATCGCCGAAAGCAGGGCGGTGACAGCAGTGACCGTCGGATGGATGAGCTTCGTCGACTTCACGATCTCCGCCGCTTTCGGCATACGATGCGACTTCAAGAAACCGATGATCCAACGTTTGAGCACATCGTGTCGCTCGCGCGTTTCTGTGCGACGAGAATTGTCGTGACGTTGCTCGCTGTCACGACGACCCTGGTTTTCTCTTTCTGCTCTTCTTTCGTCGCGCTGACGTCGCTCCTCTTGCCTTCGCTCGCTTCTGCGCCTCCCGTTATCGCGGAGGAATTTGAAGACTTCTCCAAAGAATGGGATTTCCACAAGACCTCCTTTCGAAGATGAAAATGACAAACGATCTAAAACTGAGAATACATTAAAAAACAAAAAAGTCAACTCCCCCGTAATGCTTCAATACCTTGTGAACACCAGCTTGCTCGTCTGTTGTTCCTTGCGAGGCGTTTTTTGCGTATTAAAAAGCCACGACTTGCGTCGTGGCGGGTTCGCGTTTTTTGGCTTGCGATCAGCCGCCGGCGACTTCGCCGATGATCATGACCTGATCCCCATCCTTGAGGATCGTGTCGAGAAGCTTCACGGGCTTGTTGTTCACCCGCACCTCGTTGTCATCGCCCAACGTCCAGCCGGCCCGATCGAGCGCCGCAGCGATCGTCATGCCCTTTTCGTTGTTGAGCTCTTCCACGTTGCCGGTTTGCACCAGCGTCACTGTTCCATTACTCATCGTCAAGTCCTCTGGTTAAGACCGTGAGAGGCCGGAGCATCACGATCTGTTCGAAGTAAGGGGCTTGGTGTTTGGGAGCCCTTACAAAATCCCATTGATACCACTGCAGGAATCGTGTGACGGCAAGGCCGGCAGTCATCATTGCAGTTGCACCGACAGTCTCCTTCGCACGACATGCGTTCTCGACTGTATTCTCATCGCTATAGAGCGTCGATTCCCAGGCTACCACTTCCCTACGAGGGCGAGGGTTGAACCCGTAAATACGAAACTCTTCAACACCCATACGCGTCTCGATCACCAGGTCAGTTGTCAGCTTCAGACGCAATGATTGCTCAAAGATCTGTTTGCGTGCCGCCATCGTATCGAGCGCGAGAAACACTACCTTACCGAAACTCACTGGAGTGTCGATCCGCACCTTGTGCAAAGTGGGTACGAGTCCGGAACCGCGTTCGATGCGCGCGGCAATTGCATCGAGCTTCAGTACCTCCCGCTCGTCCCTGCTGATGTCAGCAAGATCGAACGGTTGGTTGGCGATGTTTTCTTCCGAGACAGTGTCAAAGTCCCAAAGGTGAAGGTTTCGCACTCCAAGCTTTCCCAGCTCTTCAGCGATCCGTGCACCGACTGAGCCGCACCCTACCACATCAACTCGTGTTTGTCCAAATCGAAGCGGGTCAAACCGCATGATGTGCCGGATGGGATTCACCTGCATTCTTTGTCCATTTCGGGGTACACCCTCCAAAAGACCTTGCTCACTCATGTGTAATCCTCTCAGTAGTTAGTGGGAATACCGTCTCCCCTTTCGGAGCGGAAACGGCAAGTTTGTCATGGAGCGCATAGTCAATTCGTCCTGACTTCAACCATGCGCCAAGCGTCTCAAGAGAAATGTCCTTCAGCGAAAACTTGCTGTTCTTGTAGCTTTCGACAGAGAACACCCCCTCGATGACCTTCGCCTTTATTTCTCTTTTCGCCCATTGTGCCCATTCTTTTCTGGACTTTTCAATGCGCAGTAGAGGATGATGCACGACAAAACCCTCATCAAGAAGATAGACGCTCACCGCAAGTGCGCCCTGCTTGTTGCCGATGATGCGAACGAAGTAACCCTGTTTTGCGTGTTTTTTGATATACACGTTCGTCTGTTCTTCGTCCGTGCCGCTCGGCAATACTTGCATATCGACATGACTGTGCCCCCAGCACAAAAGGCGCTTGATCGTGTCTGCGCGACCCTCACCCATGAGCGTCGAGAGTAACTGCGCTTCACCGTCTTTCGTAATGGTGGTTGTCGCAATAGTACACACTTGATGCGGAACAAAGACATCATCAATGACGACATTCCCGCCCTCGTCGCGTGTACACGTTGCAAACCAACCAATCTCGATGTCACATGCTTGGACAAGCGCCCACATCTTTCCATGCGCTTGTGCGGTGAGAAAAACAGCGGGGGCCATACTTGTATCAAGCAGGGCGATACGCGTCTCTCTCCCGAACGGAGTTCCGAATTGTGTTCTCCGGCGCTCCATGACTCCGCGATGCTGGGTGGCACTCATTGATGTAGTTCTCCTCATGCTACTTTTTCCGTGGGTTCTTCTTTAACAAGAGGAAAATGCTCTATACCATACCCCCCGTCGTACGGATTCGGCGACTGGAGAAAGGCAATCGCAAGGGTAGTTACCGCCTCAACTTCATAGTGAGCGAGGTATTCAGTGATATCTCCTTCAACACTGCCCAGGCACGCGTCGCCCGAAGATTCAATGTGTGGATCACTTTCGATTTCTTCACTCTTGGTTCGGTTGAAAAAAAGGATTTCTCCTTCAGAAAAATTCAGGATGATCTCATACTCTCCACGACGATATTTTAGATTGTTGCGCGGGTCAGTCATGATGATCTCCTCCGTGAATACATGGAGACTCGGTTTGCCACCATATCCCCCAAAAGAAATACCCTTCACAAGACCAACACGGCCTTGCTGCAGTTTTGCAATCTCACCTTCAAAACGACGACGCACCACATCGGGATCAAGTTGCGCTTGTTCCAATTCAAACACGCGGCGCTCGGCAGCAAAGAACGCCTTTCGCGCCAACTGTGCATTTTCGCGCGCAGCATTCAGTTCGAAGCTTTCGCGCTGGCTGCGTTCGGGAATTCCGCTTTCAACGATTGTGGCAAAGATTTCTTGCTGCATTTTCTGCTGCCTCTGCCGAATGTCGTCCATGTTCGTTTTGAATTCGCCCGACCCAAGGAGCGCCACCACATCAGTGCACAACTTCACCATGAGTCGATACTCGTCGATGCTGCCGTAACGCACAAGATTGTGATGGACATAGAGTGCATTTTCGCAAAGTTCAGCGACGATGTATCCTCCGTAACGGAGAAAGATTCCGTTTTTCTGGTTGGGCTGAAAAGCATTATCCCGAAAATCCATCCTATAGCCCCAAGCGTCTCTTGGTGCGCGTATTTGTGAATGCTCATTCCTATCTGCTGTTGACCATAGATAGACGTGGAATGTGTCTCCTGTCGGAACCACAAGCGGTCTTCCATAGCCCCCGGAGAGAACAATGGGCCGCTTGAGCGCCGGGCTCAAGATCCGACTTACGATATATGCGAAGTCATTGCGACCACGCCCACTCCAGTTGGCGGTTTTAAATCCGTACTGAAGCATTGCATGCGCATCAGCAAGCGGGGGTCCAAATTCCCGCCAGTCAAACGAATCATTTTTTCTGGGTTTCAGCCAAATCCATTCGACATTTTTTGTTCTGCTCGGAAAGCGCGCGACCGCCACACCGTCGATCCGCTCCATGAGCAACTCGAGCTCATCGAGCGAAAACACATAAGCGGCTTCTTCTTCGAAGTAGTGATAACTGTGCGCATCAATAACGTCGCGCATCGTATGCGCACTGAAGTATCGAAGCGACTTTGCGCTCACTACAAACAGTGGATGTTCGTCTGTCGCGGAATCCAAATTAAACGGGCGAACCGTCAGCATTCCAGGTGAAGAAACAGTAGCAGTCATGAAGTTTTTCTCCAAAAAGGCGATAAAATTGCCAGACTTTCATCTGTCAACGTACAAAAAATGATCACAGGAGTAGTTCCAATGATGCCTATACTGCATAGAACACTACACATTTTTATTAAAATGTCAAGTTTTTATCCTGGCAAAAAACCGCCCATTAACCAAGGCGGAAGAGATGTTCGGGAATATTGTAACGGTAAACGTACTCTGCAGAAATGTTTTGCTCGAGAAGGAATTGTTGAGTTTCGTGGGACAAGTCTGCCCCGGGTACGTCTTTGTCGGGATGATGCCTGCCGCACACAAGGATCTCGGTGATAGGAAGCGGTGTCTCGAACTCTGTCCCCTTGCGACAACCCGTGCGTATCATGAGCGTCACCTTCGCGAGCGGATACTTCTTCATCTGACACATGAGACAATGGCGCTCCTCATTTTTTTTATCAAAAGAGCTGTTGAGGTGATGCCAGATACCGATGAGAAATTCGGAAATCGCGGAAACCAATGCACTGATGCGAGTCTTCATGGCAATCCTTAAATGAACTCCTCTTCTAGCGTACGCGGCAACAACCCATGTTGCAAGAAAAACCGCCAAGAGCGCTGGCGGTAATAGGTCATTCTTTCTTCGCAACAGGAACAAGGGTAAACCCACCGCTTGCGATAGTGATCGGCCACCCGAACATGACATAGGTATAGCGAAAAGTACCCGTGTAGACATCCTCTGACTCTTTCACTACCTCACCGGTAAGTGTGCCCTGATGTTCACATACGATCGATGCAGTGCTTGCTATCAGCACCCGCTTCTCCTTGATCGTCCCGCGAAATGCAATGGGTTGCGGACAGTCTTTGGAGCCACGAATCTCCATAACACCCTCAAGCGTGTGGTCTGTGTGCTCAAGCACATGGACGAACATCGGACCCGATTCGTTTTTGTCGGGCTGGACCCACGTACCCGACAGTTCAAGCGGAAATGCAAACAGTGCACTGCAGTAAAGAAACAAGGTCATTCCTAGAATTGAGCGTATGTTCACGTACTACTCCTTTGCAATCTCTTAATACAGATTGTCCTTTTCCTGCTCAAAAGTCAAAAACCACACAGACGAGTGGCTACTCCAACGCCGCTCCTCAAAGCGAGGCATTGCTTTTTAAGTGGCTACGGACCGCGACCGGCGGGAGTCTGAGGAAAAAGTCAGCAGACTTTTATCCGTACACTTAAAAAGCAAAGCCGAGCGACTTCTTATCGACCCTTCAGTTTGCGTGCACGCCCACGCTTTGTTTCTCCTTCCGCAGTGTCGCGGAACGGGAAACCGAGAAGCTCAAGGAGATCCTTTGACTCTTCTTTTTTGTTGGTCGAGAGTACAATCGTGACCGCCATACCGAACACATCTTTGAGGTCTTCATCAGCAGTTTCAGGGAACACCGTGTGTTCTTTGATGCCCACCGTGAAATTACCCATAGTGTCGATTGACTTTGCAGAGAAACCACGGAAATCCTTTGTGCGAGGAATCGCGATATTGATGAATTTGTCGAGGAAGCCCATCATGCGCGCACCACGGAGTGTAACCATCTGTCCGATCACCTCGCCTTCGCGAAGCTTGAACGACGCGATGGATTGTTTTGCCGGGCGTCCTGAAGGCTTTTGTCCGGTGATCGTTGCAAGACGACCAATGACAAATTCCTGGCGCTTCTTGTCCGCGCGCGACATCTTTCCAGTACCAACGGAGATAAGCACCTTCATAACGGTCGGCGCTTGCATGGCATTCTTATAACCGTACTTCTCCTTAAGCTTAGGATATGCGGCTTTCAATTTTTCTTTTATGGTTGGGACGTTCATGGTATTGAAATTACTTCTTACTTCGACAGTGCGAGCTTGGACACTCTGATCGGCATTCCGATATCGATCACCTGACCCTTTTTTCCTTGCTGGCGGGGTTTCTGATGCTTCTTCTTCATGTTGATGCCTTCAACGATCGCCGTACCTTTCTTCGGGATCATCCGTGCCACCTTTCCTTTCTTTCCTTTCTCATCGCCTGAAAGCACGATGACGTTATCTCCTTTTTTTATGTTTGCCATAATGTAAAAATTAAACTACTTCAGGAGCAAGGGAAATAATCTTCTGGAATCCTTTTTCGGAGATCTCACGGGGAATAGGACCAAATACGCGACCTGCGCGCGGCTCATTCTTTGCATCGATCAATACGACCGCATTCTCATCAAAGCGGATATATGAACCGTCGCGGCGGCGATATGCATTGCCCTGACGTACCACAACAGCGCGACATACTTCACCTTTCTTCACTGCCTTGCGCGGCTCTGCAGTCTGCACTGAAAGGACGACGATATCTCCGAGTCCAGCGTAACGCTTTGTCGATCCGCCGAGCACCTGGAAGGTGCGTCCGATCTTTGCTCCAGAATTATCTGCAATTTTTACTA
>OBEQ010368925.1_pt1 | contig 33728 bp, 32 predicted proteins | sample 1670901 | NCBI WGS metagenome assembly OBEQ01 (sample SAMEA104232315, study PRJEB22302) | groundwater metagenome | biome: forest; feature: aquifer; material: groundwater | place: USA | collected 2011-08-07 | depth 5.4 m | reverse complement strand
CGACGTGAACGACGTATCCGGATTCCGCTCGTGCAACACCCTCGTGATCGCCGCCGTCAACGTCGTCTTCCCATGATCAATATGACCAATCGTCCCAATGTTCAAATGCGGCTTCGTCCGCTCGAACTTCTTCTTGGCCATTCGTCACCCTCTCGACCGCGGCGAGGGCCGCTTCGGCCCTCGCCCGTGCTTACGGATCGCAGTAGCGGTGGCGGGACTCGAACCCGCGACGCCGCGATTATGAGCCGCGTGCTCTGCCAACTGAGCTACACCGCCGTGCGGCGCGACGCGGGGGCGTCGCGCTCGAGCCCCCTTACGGACTTGAACCGTAGACCCCTTCCTTACCATGGAAGTGCTCTGCCGACTGAGCTAAGGGGGCGACAGCCCAGAGGATAGCAACGAGCCGCGGCGCGCTAGCTTGCCGAGCCGTGGGCCCGACCGTGCGGCTGGTGGAGCGACGCGACGCGGAGGCCATCCGCGCCATCTACAACGTGGAGGTCGCCGAGTCGACCGCCACCTTCGACATGGTCCCCCGCACCCTCGACGACCAGGTCGAGTGGATCGACGAGCACTCGGGCGGGCATCCCGCGGTGGTCGCGGTCGACGACGGCGAGGTGGTCGGCTTCGGCTCGCTGTCGCCGTTCCACATCCGGCCCGCCTACGCGACGACCGTCGAGGACACCGTCTACGTACGGCGCGACCGCCGGAGGGCCGGCGTGGGGAGAACCCTGCTCGAGGAGCTGGTTCGGCTGGCTGTGGCCCACGGGTTCCATTGCATGATCGCCCGGATCGTGGGGGGCAACGCGAGCTCGGTCACCCTGCACGAGGAGTGCGGGTTCGAGCTGGTGGGTGTCGAGCGCGAGGTGGGCCGAAAGTTCGGGCGCTGGCTCGACGTGGTCGAGATGCAGCGCATGCTCTGATACCGGGCGTGCTGGGAGCCGGTGCGACCGGCGCGCGGTGGGCCGGGATGGATTTGAACCATCGAAGCTTCCGCACCTGGTTTACAGCCAGGCCCCTTTGGCCACTCGGGAACCGACCCTGGAGCCGCGTAGAGTAGCAGTCGTCTCAGCTCCGACTCCTCTCCGAGGTGCGCCATGGCGAGCTTCGACATCGTCTCCGAGGTCGACCTGCAGGAGGTCCGCAACGCGGTCGACCAGACCCAGCGCGAGGTGTCGACCCGCTTCGACTTCAAGGGCACCGGGAGCACCGTCGAGCTCGGCGACAAGGCGATCGAGCTGCACTCGGACAGCGAGCCGCGCCTGAAGGCGCTCGTGCAGGTGCTCGAGGAGAAGCTGGTGCGCCGCAAGGTGTCGCTCAAGGCGCTCTCGTACGGGAAGATCGACGAGGCCGCCAAGGGCACGGTGCGCCAGACCGTCACGCTCACGATGGGGATCAACGACGAGAAGGCCCGCGAGATCGGGAAGTTCGTCAAGGGCCTCGGCCTCAAGGCGGTCCAGCACCAGGTGCAGGGCGAGCAGCTACGGGTCAGCGGCAAGAAGCGCGACGACCTCCAGCAGGTGATCGCGGCGGTTGGCGAGCACGATTTCGGGCTCCCGCTCCAGTTCACCAACTACCGGGACTAGCACTTCCGCGTGATGGGCACCGGCTCCCTCGCAGCGCCTCGAGCCCGCTGGATCCGGAGCCCCTGGCGCGACTGCGCGGTCGCGCTGCTGTGGGTGCCGTTCGCCCTGGCCGCGCACCGGCTCGAGGCCGACCGTGAGGCCCTCAACGTCCTGCTCGGCGGCGTGCTCCTCCTCTCGTTCTCCCACCAGCCGCTGACCCTGGCCTTCGTGTACGGCGATCCCGCCCAGTTCCGACTGCGGCCCCGCATCTTCACCTGGGCGCCCGCGGCCTTCGTCGCCGCAGCCGTCGTGGGCCACGCGGTGAGCCTGGCCCTCGTCGCGGTCGTCGCCGGGCTCTGGAACGCCGAGCACACGCTCATGCAGCGCTACGGCGTCACCCGCATCTACGGCCGCAAGGCCGGCGACGACCAGGGTCCGCTGGAGCGGGCGATGCTGCTCTCGTGGCTCGTGCTCGCCCTCGTGTGGGCGGCGGCCGATGCACGGACCCCGAGCTTCCTCGCCAAGGTCGACCTCGGGGCCACGAACGCCGACGGCGTCGGGATCCTCCACTCGCTCCAACCGTCGGCGCGCGTGCTGCTCGTCCCGCTCGCGGCCGGGGTCGTCGCCCTCGTGGCCGCGTGGATCCGGGCCGAGTCCCGACGCGGTCGACGAACGAACCCGGCGAAGCACGTCTATGTCGCGTCCACCGCGCTCCTGTTCGTCGTGATGCTCGTGGACCCGATCGCCGGCCTCACGGGTTACATCGCCTCACACGCGCTCGAGTACTTCACCATCGTCCACGACATGCTCGGTCGTCGCTACCGCGAGGGGCGCGACGGTGGCACCCTCGGCCGGACCGTCCGCGGCCCGCTGGGGCGGTCCGGCTTCTACGCCGCCTATCTCGGTACCGTGGTCGCGCTCACGCTCGCACTGCGCTGGCAGGGCTCGGCCCTCGCGTACTCGGTCGTGTACCTCACCCTGGGGGGGATGCACGTCTTCTACGACGGGTTCATCTGGAAACTGCGCGACCCGGATGTGTCGCGCGCGCTCGGGGTGAGCCCCTTACCTGGGTGACCAGTACCCGGGTGAGCAGTACCCGGGTGAGCAGTACCGGGATGAGCGCGTCGGCCGCGCGCGACGACCGGCCCGTTGGAGGGGGCCGGTCGTCGGGGGGCGGGGGTGGCAGGACTCTCAGGACATCAGCGAGTGCGCATCAGTGCATGGGCATCAGCGGGCAGCGGCGTCGGAGCGCAGGCGGGCGATCCGGTCGGCCGTAGGCGGGTGGGTCATGAAAAGCTTCGCAAAGCTCACCTGACGGCCGGTGAACGGGTTGATGATGTAGGCGGTCGCCTGCGCGGGGTTGACGTTCATGGGGACCTGCTTCGCCGCGTTCTCGATCTTCTCGAGCGCGCGGGCGAGGGGCTCGCCGGTTCCGATGAGGTGCGCGCCGGATCGGTCGGCCTCGTACTCGCGCGACCGTGAGAGCGCCATCTGGAGCAGCAGCGCGGCGAGGGGCGCCAGGATCGCCATCAGGATGAGGCCGACGATGTTTCCGCCTTCATCGTCGCCGCCGAACATCGCGCCCCACATCGCGATGCGGGCGACGAAGGTGATCACCATCGCCAGCGCCGCCGCGACGGAGCCGATGAGGATGTCGCGGTTCTTCACATGGCTCATCTCGTGCGCGAGCACGCCCCGGATCTCGTCGTCATCGAGCACCTGGAGCAGGCCCTGGGTGACGGCGACCACTGCGTGACGCGGGTTGCGGCCGGTGGCGAAGGCGTTGGGCTGCGCGGCCGGCGAGATGTAGACCCGCGGCATCGGCACGTTGTCGCGCGTCGCGAGCTCACCGACGATGGCATACAGGCGGGGTGCCTCCTGCTCGGTCACGGGCTTCGCACCCGCGGAGGCGACAGCGAGCTTGTCGCTGAACCAGTACGAACCGCCGACGATCGCCAATGCCAGCACGAGGCCGATGATCAGGCCGACCTGGCCGAAGATCGCCCCGATGCCCATCAGCAGCCCACCGAAGGCGGCGAGGAGGACAAACGTCTTGACCGTATTTCTGCTCATCTCTGGCATCACCTACCCGATGCAACGGTACGCCCATGGGCTTCGTTCCCTCGGAACCTGAGGATCCGGTGATCGCGCGGAGCGAGGCCGGGAACCACCTGGCGTGATACGGCGGGACGGCATCTCCCGCACCGGGATCTCCCGCACCGGGCAGTCCGGCGTGACAAGACGTGACCAGGGAGGCGCAGCTCAGTCGTAGTACCCCGAGTGGATGTAGAGGCAGGGGATGCCCTCCGAGCGGAGCATCTCGACGTTGCGGCGGTCGTCCTCGATGCCGAGCTGGAGCTCGAAGCCGTACTCCCGGAGGTCCCACAACGACGCCTGCTTGAACTCCCGCGCCATCTCGTAGTCGCCCCACGGCCGCATGATGAGCACGTCCCAACGGATGGCGTACCGATGCAGCCAGGCCTCGGTGAGGTGGTGGACCCGCTCGGGGCGGGCCGTGAGCAGCACGACACGCAGCGAGGGATCGAGGAGATCGAGGAGCACCCTCACCTCCTCGATCACGGGATCGTCGCCGCACGCGTCGAAGAAGGCGCGCCAGTCGCGACGCGGTGCCTCGATGTAGTGCTGGCGGCTCACCGCGTCGGAGAGCACGCCGTCGATGTCGACGACGGCGGCGGGACCGGGCTCGACCGGGCCGTCGCGCCAGGTCCAGTGCTCGGGGGGAAGGAGGCGCGCCGACCTCACCCCTCGTGATCGCCGGCCGGCTGGGCGGCGAGGTAGCGCTGCTTGATGCCCTCGACGACGCTCGGGTCGGCGAGCGTGGTGGTGTCACCGAGCTGCTCGTCCTCGGCCACGTTGCGCAACAGCCGGCGCATGATCTTCCCCGAGCGGGTCTTGGGGAGATCGTCGGTGAAGAGGACGGTCTTCGGCTTCGCGATGGGCCCGATCGCCGCGCTCACGTGCTCACGCAGCTCCTCGGCGAGTGCGTCGCTCGGCACGTTGCCCGTGATGAGGGTCACGAACGCGCCGATGGCCTGCCCGGTGGTCGCGTCGTGGCGACCCACGACGGCCGCCTCCGCCACCGCGGGGTGCCCGACCAGGGCGGACTCGACCTCCGCGGTCGAGATGTTGTGACCGCTCACGAGCATCACGTCGTCGACCCGACCGAGGAGCCAGAAGTACGCGTCGTCGTCGCGCTTGGCGCCGTCGCCCGCGAAGTAGAGGCCGTCGAAGCGGCTCCAGTACGTCTGGTGGTAGCGCTCGGGGTCGCCCCAGATGCCGCGCAGCATCGCCGGCCAGGGTCGGGTGAGCACCAGGTAGCCCCCGCCGGGGACGGGGACCGGCCGCCCCCGGTCGTCGACGATGTCGGCACCGATCCCGGGGAGGGGGAAGGTCGCGCTGCCCGGCTTCAACGTGGTGGCGCCGGGGAGCGGGCTGATCATGATCGCGCCGGTCTCGGTCTGCCACCACGTGTCGACCACCGGGCAATTCTCACCGCCGATGTGCTTCCAGTACCAGATCCACGCCTCGGGGTTGATGGGCTCGCCGACGGTGCCGAGCAGCCGCAGCGACGAGAGGTCGCGCTTGTCGGGGTACTCGGTGCCCCACTTCATGAACGTGCGGATCGCGGTGGGCGCGGTGTACAGGATCGTCACGCCGTAGCGCTCGACGATCGACCAGAGACGGTCCTTGTCCGGGTAGTCGGGCGTGCCCTCGTACATCACGCTCGTGGTGCGGTTCGCCAGCGGCCCGTACACGATGTAGGAGTGGCCCGTCACCCAGCCGACGTCGGCCGCGCACCAGTAGACGTCGGAGTCGGGCTGGATGTCGAACACGTACTTGTGCGTGAAGCAGACCTGCGTGAGGTAGCCGCCGGTCGTGTGCATGATGCCCTTGGGCTTGGCAGTGGTACCGCTCGTGTACAGCAGGTAGAGCAGGTCCTCGGCGTCCATCGGCTCCGGCGGGCACTCGGATGACTGGCCGGGGACGAGATCGTGGTACCAGACATCGCGGCCCTCGGTCATCGGCACGTCGGAGCCCGTGCGGCGGACCACGACGCAGTGCTCGATGGACGGCGTCTCGGCCATCGCGGTGTCAGCGCTCTCCTTGAGGGGCACGGCGTTGCCGCGGCGCCATGCACCGTCGGCGGTGACGAGCACCTTGGCCTCGGCGTCGTTGATGCGGTCGCGCAGCGAGTCGGAGGAGAAGCCGCCGAAGACGACGGAGTGCGGCGCGCCGATGCGGGCACAGGCGAGCATGGCCATCGGCAGCTCGGGCACCATGCCGAGGTAGATGTTGACCCGATCGCCCTTACCCACGCCGAGCGACCTGAGCGCGTTGGCGAGCCGACCGACCTCGTCAAGGAGCTCCGCGTACGTGATGATCCGGGCGTCGCCCGGCTCACCCTCCCAGTAGTAGGCGATCTGGTCGCCGTGACCGGCCGCGACGTGGCGGTCGAGGCAGTTGTGGCTGACGTTGAGCGTGCCGCCCGCGAACCAGCGCGCGAAGGGGAGCTTCCAGTCGAGGATCGTGTGCCATTCCGCGAACCAGTCGACCAGTTCCGCGGCCTGGCGGGCCCAGAAGCCCTCGTATTCGGCGTCGGCCTCGTCGTAGAGCTCGGTGCCCACGGTGCGGGCCGTCTTCTTGAAGCCCTCGTGGGGCGGGAACGTGCGCCTCTCGGCCATCAGCGCCTCGATGGTCGCGTCGCTCATCGTCTCCCCCTTCGAGCCCCACCCGGTCGGGCCGTCAGGCTATCCCGCGAAGGCCCTTCGAGAGCACGAGGACGGTGTGCGCACCGAGGCCCGCGGGATCGGTGAGCGCGGCCGCCTCGGTCACGCGGCTCAGAGCCGTCAGTGCGTCGAGGTCACCCACGTGCGCGCGCTCGCGCCAGCGGGCTCGGCCCTGCTCCACCATCTCGGCGAGGCCGAGGCCGTGCAGCCAGTCGGCCTGCGTGGTCTCGACGACCACGTCGAAGCCCGCGTCGCGGGCCGAGCGGTGCAGGCTCTCGAGCACGACGTCGCAGACGATGTCCTGCTCGCCCGGATCAACGAGGGGCGAGCCCCCGCGTTCGTGCCCACGGTAGGTCCGCAGCCAACCCTTCGGGCCCCGGTCGACGATCGTCGCCGCCGGTGCCATCGTGTCGATCAGGACGAGGAAGCCGCGGCGCAGCCCCGCGCCGCACGCCCGGAGCCACTCGTCGATCCCACTCTGGATCGGCACCCGGGCACCCACCGGCACGTCGAGCCCGATCTCCGACGTGGCTTCTCGGGGTACGAGCCCCTCGACGACCCCTCCGTCGTCGAGCCCGACCCGCACCTCCCGCCAGCCGGTGTCGGCGCGCTCGACGACGTCGAAGGGGAAGTTGTCGAGCAGCTCGTTGGCGAGGACGACCCCCTCGACGGTGAGCGCGGGTAGTTCCGCGAGCGCGGTGACGATGGGGCCCGTGCGCGCGACCGACACCGGCGCCTCGTCCGGCTCGCCCGGCGCCGACGGCCCCAGCGCGTCCTCGACGGGCTCGATGGTGAGGAGCTCGCGTTGCGCGTCGCGCATCGCCGGCGAGCGCTCGACGAGCACGTAGCGGAGCGCAGGCCCGCAGGAGGGCCCGGCCCGGAGCACGTCACGGGCGAGCCGGCCCGCCCCGGCGCCGGTCTCGACCACCAGGAACGGGTCGGGCCGGCCGAGCTCGTCCGACAACCGGTCGAGAGCGCGCGCGACGAGCGCGCCGAACAACGGCCCCACCTCGGGGCTGGTCACGAAGTCGGCGCCGGCTCGGCCGGGGCCACGGCCCGAGGTGAAGAACCCGCCCTCCGGGTCGTAGAGCGCGGCCTCGACGTAGCGGCCGAACGGGATGGGGCCCTCGCGACGGATCTGCTCGGCAAGGCGCGCGGTCAGTGGGGTTACAGCCGTGCCAGCTCCCCGATGCGGGCGAAGGTCTGGGGATACACGCCGATGACGACCACGACGAGCCCGCACAGCGCGATGGCGGCCGTGAGCGCGGGCGGGATCCGGAGGGGCCGCACGTCGTCGACCGCCGGCGGCTTGAACCAGATCTGACGCGCGACTCCCGTGTAGTAGAAGAGGGCGATCACCGTGTTCACCGCCGCGATCACGCCGAGTACCACCGCCGCGGGTGTGCCGGCGTCGAACACCGCTCGGAACATCACGAACTTGGCGAACCACCCCGCCAGTGGCGGGATCCCGGCCAGCGAGAAGAGGAACGCCGACATCGCGAGGCCCAGGCCCGGCGCGTACTGCCCCAGCCCGCCGTACGTGCTGATCTCGGCCGAGCGCGTCCGGCGGGCTACCGCGATCACCACCGCGAACGCCCCGAGGTTCATCGCGCCGTACACGAGCATGTAGACGATCACGGCCTCGCGGGCGGTGGTGGCCGCGTCGGCGGCCACCGCGAGCGGCACGAGGATGAAGCCACCCTGGGCGATCGACGAATACGCCAGCATGCGCACGATGTTGGTCTGGCGCAGGGCCACGAGGTTGCCGACCGTCATCGACACGGCCGCGAGGATCCAGAGCACGGGCTGCCACGAGCCGGTGCTGCCGAAGAAGCCCACGTAGACGATCGTGAGCAGCGCGACGAACCCGCCCGCCTTCGACGCGACGGAGAGGAAGGCCGTAACCGGAGTCGGCGCGCCCTCATACGTGTCGGGCGCCCAGAAGTGGAACGGCACCGCGCTCACCTTGAACGCGAAGCCGACCAGGGGGAGGAAGATCGCGACGACGAGCAACGGCTGATCACCGGCCCTGCCTATGTAGTCCGCGATGCCGGTGAGCAACGTCGAGCCGCTGAGCCCGAAGATCAGCGACATGCCGTAGAGCATCACCGCCGACGAGAGCACGCCGATCAGGTAGTACTTGATGGCGGCCTCGTTTGACCGGGTGTCGTGCTTGCGCCACCCGGCGAGCACGAAAGTCGGGATGGACATCGTCTCGAGCGCGACGAAGATCGAGATCAGGTCGCGGGCCGACGCCATCACGGTCATCCCGAGCACCGAGGTGAGCAGGAGGAAGAAGAACTCGCCCTGGTAGTAGTCGCCCTCCTCGACGTAGTCGACCGAGAGCAGCAGCGTCACGTAGGCGGCGACGAGGAAGAACCCCTTCCAGGCCAGCGCGTAGTTGTCGACCACGTAGCCGCCACCGAACAGCGAGCGGTCGGTGCCGTCGGCGGCGAGCGTGAGGAGGGGAACCAGAGCGGCGAGCACGCCGACGGTCGCGATGCGCGACGTCTGCCAGCGCTGCCGGTCCTCGAACAGCAGGTCGGCCACGAGCACCACCACGATGGTGGCGGAGAGGATGATCTCCGGCGCGAGCGCGTGGTAGTCGATGGGCGGGTTCACGACCGCGTCACGCCCCGAGCATCCGGGCCACGCTGTGGGTGACGGCGCCGTCGGTGACGCGGAAGATGAGGTTCGGGTACACGCCGAGCGCCACGATGAGCACCAGCAGCGGCGTCCACGCGATCCACTCGGGCGCGTGCACGTCCTGGATGTCGGCGTGCTCCCACTCGGCCTGCACCTTCCCGAACGCCACCTTCTGGAGCATCCACAGCAGGTAGCCGGCCGCGAGCACGGTGCCGACCGCGGCCACGACCATGTAGACGCGGAAGGTGACGTCGGAGATGCCCGCGGCCGGGGAGTAGGCCGAGAGGATGGCCGGGAACTCGCCCCAGAAGCCGGCCAGCCCGGGGAGGCCGAGCGAGGCCATGGCGCAAAATCCCAGGATCCAGCCCAGTCTCGGCGCCTGCGTGAGCAGCCCGCCGAGACGGCTCATCTCGCGAGTGTGGAACCGCTCCTGCACCGAGCCCGCGAGGAAGAAGAGCATCCCGGTGATGAGGCCGTGCGCCACCATTCCGAAGATCGCCGCGTTGATGCCGAACGTCGTGAGCGTGGCGATGCCGAGCATCACGAAGCCCATGTGCGCGACCGACGAGAACGCAATCAGGCGCTTCATGTCGCGCTGCGCGAGGCAGCAGAGCGCGCCGTAGATGATCCCGATCACGGCCAGGAGGCCGATCCACGGCGCCCAGTCGTGCGCGGCCCGGGGGAGCACCGGGAGCGCGATCCGCACGAACCCATAGGTCCCGAGCTTCAGGAGGACCGCGGCCAGCAGCACCGAGCCGACGGTGGGCGCCTCCGTGTGGGCGTCGGGGAGCCAGGTGTGGAACGGGAACATCGGCACCTTGATCGCGAAGCCGAGGAACAGCCCGGCGAAGATCAGGTTCTGGGTGCTGCGCACGATGCCGTCGCCGTGCTGGCGCGCCAGCGCCGGGATGTCGAACGTGTGGTGCGGGGCCAGGAAGAACAGGGCCAGGAACCCGAGCAGCATCAGCGCCGAGCCGAACAGCGTGAAGAGGAAGAACTTGATCGACGCGTACTCGCGGTTCGGCCCGCCCCACACGCCGATCATGAAGAACATCGGGAGGAGCACCAGCTCGAAGAAGATGAAGAAGAGGATCAGGTCCTGCGCGGCGAACGTGCCGTTCATCCCCGTCTCGAGCAGGAGCAGCAGCGCGAGGAACGCCTTCGGGTTGTGGGGCTCCGGGAAGTGGTCCCACGAGTAGACGACGCAGAGCAGCGAGATCACGATCGACAGCAGAAGGAGCGGGAGGCCGATGCCGTCGACGCCGATGTGATAGCGGCTGTGGATCACGTCGATCCAGCTCTTGTTCACCGAGAACTGGAGCCGGCTCGTGTGGTCGTAGTCGAAGCGGGCCACGATGCCGACGCCGACGCCGAAGGTGGCGAGCGTGGCGAGCAGGGCCACCACCTTCTGCATCTTCTCGTCGGCGCGGGGGATCACCAGCACGAGCACCATGCCGACGACGGGGACGAAGACCGCGAGGGTCAGCCCCCACGAGTCGAACCAGTTCATGTCTGCGTTCCCCTCTTAGCTGGAGATCACGAGGGCGAGGCTGAGCAGCCCTACCGCGGCGAACAGGAGCAGCGCGTACCACTGCACCCGCCCGGTCTGGATGCGGCGGAGCAGTCCGCCGGCGTCGCCGGCGGACACGGCCACGCCATTGACGGCGCCGTCCACCACCTTCTGGTCGATCGCGTCGTACGTGAAGCGGGCCACTACCCGTGCCCCGGCCCCGACGCCGTCGACCACCCCGTCGATGACGTGCTGGTTGACCCAGTACGACGCCCGCGCGATCGGGCCCTTGATCGAGGCGACGATCACGTTCTCGTAGAGGGCGTCGAGGTAGTACTTGTTGACCAGGAACGCGTAGCCGGCGCGGGCGACCGGGTTGCGCTCGGTGAGACCCCTGAGCGCGCCCAGCTCCTCGCGACGGAAGAAGTAGTAGGCGGCCATGCCGATCCCGATCACCGCGATGGTCACCGACAGCGTGGCCTTCACGTAGTCGAACCCGGGGTGCACGACCGCGGGGAACACGATCCGCGGCTCGACCCACTCCTTGAACTTCTCGACACCGAACGGTGCCGCGTTGACGAGGCCGATCAGCGCGGAGAACGCGGCCAGGATCCACAGCGGAACGGTGATCGCCCGGGGCGATTCGTGAGGATGACCGTGACCGCGGTACTCGCCGAAGAAGGTGAGGTAGACGCAGCGGGTCATGTAAGCCGCGGTCATGAGCGCGCCGGCGAGACCCACCACGAAGAAGAAGCTGTACCCGCTCTTGCCCGCAGTCACGAGGATCTCGTCCTTGGACCAGAAGCCGGCGAACGGGAAGATGCCGCAGAGGGCGAGCGTGCCGGCGAGAAAGGTGATATAGGTCTGCGGCATGTGCTTCCGCAGTCCGCCCATGTCCTTCCTCATGTCGAAGGAGTGATGCGCGCCCGACTGGCTCACCGACCCCGCCCCGAGGAAGAGCAGCGCCTTGAAGAAGGCGTGCGTGAACAGGTGGAAGACCGCCGCGATCCACGCACCCACCCCGAGGCCCATGACCATGTACCCGATCTGGCTGACGGTCGAGTAGGCGAGCACCTTCTTGATGTCGTCCTGCACGAACGCGAGCGCGGCCCCGATGACGATCGTGATACCGCCGACGAGCGCCATCGCGTTCACACCGCCGTCGCCGATCGAGAAGCCCTCCCAGAGCACGCCGTAGAAACGGGCGCCGAGGTACACGCCGGCCACCACCATCGTCGCGGCGTGGATGAGCGCGGAGACCGGCGTGGGGCCGGCCATGGCGTCGGGGAGCCAGGTGTGGAGCGGGAACTGACCGCTCTTGCCGATGATGCCGAGGAGCAGGCACGCCGCGCCGACGAGCCAGATGGTGTGCCCGCCCTTCACCGCGAGCGCGGCCGCGTTGATCTGGGCGATGCCGAAGCTCCGGCCGGCGGCGAAGAACAGGACGATGATGCCGATCAGCAGCCCGACATCACCGGTGCGGGTGGTGAGGAACGCCTTGAGCGCGGCATCGGCATTGGGCTTCTCCTCCCACCAGTGACCGATGAGCATGAAGGAACAGAGCCCGACCAGCTCCCAGCCCACCAGGAGCTGGATCGTGTTGTCGGACACGACGAGCAGCAGCATCGACGCGGTGAACAGGCTGAGCGCGGCGAAGAACCAGGTGTAGCGCCGGTCGCCCTTCATGTAACTCGTCGAGTAGACGTGCACCAGGAACGACACGAGGGTGACGACGAAGAGCATCATCATCGCCAAGCCGTCGATATGGGTCCCGGCACCGAAGCTCACCTGGCCGTTCTGCCACCAGGTGACGTGGCTCACCACCGGCTTCACGACCGCGTGACTGCCCCTGCTCGCGAGCAGGCCCCGGCCGAGCGCCCGCAGCCCCTCCTTGTGCCCGGTCGCATCCTCGACCCGGTTGATCCACTGCACGGCGGCCACGCACGACAGCGCGAACGACGCGCCGACGGCGGCGACACCGATCTCGGAGCCGTGGCGCGGGAAGCGCTTCCCGACCAGAAGGATCAGCACGAACGAGACCGCGGGAAGGAAAGGGATGAGCCAGGCGTGGCGGAGCATCGAGTGGTTAGCCCTTCAGCTGGTCGATCCGGTCGAGGTCGGGGCTACGCAGGTTGCGGTAGATGAGCAGCACGATGGCCAGTCCGACACCCACCTCGGCCGCGGCGATGGTGATCACGAAGAGGGCAAACACTTGGCCCGCCACCTGGTGGACCCGCGCCGAGAACGCGACCAGGTTGAGGTTGACCGCGTTGAGCATGAGCTCGACGCTCATCAGCACCAGCACGCCGTTGCGCCGGGCGAGCACGCCGTAGACGCCGGTGCAGAAGAGGAACGCGCTGAGGATCAAGAACTGGTTGAGGATCATGACCTTCAGTCCCTGCGGGCGATGGCGACGGCGCCCACGAGCGCGGCGAGCAGCAGCATGGAGACGACCTCGAACGGGACCACGTAGGTCCGGAAGATCGAGTCGGCGACCGCGGTCGTGGCAGTCGGCGACGTGAGGTGGATCTTCTTCTTCCCGAACGCGTCGATCAGCAGCGTGATTAGCACGCCGAGCAGGAACACCGATACCACCGCGGCCGGCCAGCGCTGGTCGTTGTCGAGGTCGGAGTCGCCTCCCATCGGCGCCCGCGTGAGCATGATGCCGAAGAGGAACAGGATCACCACCGCGCCGATGTAGATCAGCACCTGGACCCAGGCCACGAACTCGGCGGCGAGCAGGATGTACTGCGCCGCCGCGCCCGCCAGCACCACGACGAGGTAGAGCGCGGCGTGCACGACGTTGCGCGATCGCACCACGCCAATGGCGGCGCCAGCCATCGCCAGCGCGATCACCCAGAACGCGACGTTCTCCGCGATCATCGGCCCATCACAGACTCGAAGTCACTTCTTCGCCGCCTCTGCGCCGATCTCGAGTGGCTCGGGCTCGGGCACGGTCTCCATCCACTCTCCGAGCTTCTGCTTGTCGTGGAGGAGCGCGGCGATGTTCGGCTCCGAGTACTCGTAGTCCGGGCTCCAGAACAGGGCATCGAACGGACACACCTCCACGCAGATCCCGCAGTACATGCAGAGCGCGTAGTCGATGTCGAAGCGGTCGAGCAGGCTCACCGTTCGCTCACGGCCACCTTCGCGGCGCGGCGGGCGCTTCTCCTTGTGGCCCTCGATGTAGATGCACCAGTCGGGGCACTGCCGCGCGCAGAGCATGCAGACCGTGCAGTTCTCCTCCTTCAGGGCGATGACGCCGCGGGCGCGGGTGGGCGGGTCCTCGCGCTCGTGCGGGTACTGCACCGTGACGGCGCCCTTGAGCATCGTCTTGAACGTGATGCCCAGCCCGCCGATCAGCCCGGGGACCTTCCTCGCCATCTAGAACGCCACCTTGAACACACCCGTCACGAGGATGTTGGCCAGTCCGACCGGGATGAGGTACTTCCACGCCAGCGCCTGGAGCTGGTCCTCGCGCAGCCGCGGGTAGGTGAAGCGGACCCAGAACATCAAGAACGCGACCGCCATGAGCTTCACGAACAGGACCGCCGGCCCGAGCACGTCGGCCGTCGTGCCGTGAACGCCCGGGATGGCCCAGCCGCCGAGGAACAGCGTGGCGGCCAGCGCCGCGAAGGCGAACGCGGTGCCGAACTCACCGATGAAGAAGAACAGGAAGCGGAAGCCGGTGTACTCGACCATGTAGCCCGCGACCAGCTCGCTCTCCGCCACCGGCATGTCGAACGGGGTCTGGGTGAGCTCGGCCTGCGCCGCGACGAGGAAGAGCGAGAAGCCGACGAGCTGCGTGAAGATGAATGGGTTCCCGATCCCGCCCCAGCCGAAGATCTCTCCGTTCTGCTGCGCGCGGACGATCCCCTGGAGGCTCATGGTGCCCGCCTGGGCCACGACGCCCACCACCGCGAGCAGGAGCGGAAGCTCGTAGGCGATCAGCTGGGCCGCGGCGCGGAGCGCGCCGAGCAGCGCGAACTTGTTGGCGCTCGCCCAGCCGGCCATGAGCACGCCGATCACCGAGAGGCTCGAGACGGCCAGCGCGTAGAACACGCCGACGTCGAGGTCCTTGACCACCAGGCGTGGCCCGGTGGGGATCACGACGAAGACGAGGAAGGTCGAGATCACGACGACGGCCGGCGCCAGCGCGAAGACCCGCCGGTCGGAGTCGTCCGGCATGATGTCCTCCTTCTGGAGGAACTTGATGCCGTCGCCGATCAGCTGGAACCAGCCGTGGAACCCGCCGGGGTCCATCGGCCCCAGCCGGCTCTGGATGTGGCTCATCATCTTCAGCAGGAACGTGTACCCGAGGATGAGCGCGCCGAGCGGGACGATCGCCAAGACGATCAACGTCTTCAGCGCGAGGGTCGTCCCCCAGCCGATGTCGAGCGCGAGCACGTGCATCATCGCGTAGCTCCGCTGCTCACCGGTCGATGTCTCCCAGGATGAAGTACAGCGAGGCGAGGATCGCGATCACGTCGGGAACGTAGACGCCGCGCAGCAGCCAGGGCAGGATCGAGACGTTGCTGAAGCTGGCCGAGCGGATCTTCACGCGGAACGGGCCGGTCGCGCCCTTCGATACGACGTAGTAGCCCATCTGGCCCAGCGGGTTCTCGGTCTCGACCCAGATCTCGCCCTCGGGCACCTTGATGATGCGGGGGACCTTCGCCATGATCGGCCCGGCCGGCATCCCCTCGAGGAGTGCCAGCACCATCCGGGCCGACTCGCGGGTCTCCTGGAGCCGGACCCAGTAGCGCGCGAACGAGTCGCCGTCGGGGTGCGTCCACACCTTGAAGTCGAGGTCGGGGTAGGCGAGGTAAGGCTTGGCGTCGCGGCGGAGGTCCCAGTCGACGCCCGAGGCCCGCAGGTTGGAGCCCGACACGCCGTAGGCCGCGCCGAGCTCGCCCGGGATGATGCCGATCGCCTTCGTGCGGGCCTGGAAGATCTCGTGACCGGCGACGAGGTCCTCGAACGTGTCGCAGCCGTCGAACACGATCTTCATCGTGTTGCGGGTCTCGGCCACCCATCCCCACGGCAGGTCTTCCTTCAGGCCGCCGATCCGGTTGAAGTTGGGGTGGAACCGCCCGCCGGTGGCCGCCTCGATGAGGTTGAGGACGTGCTCGCGGTCGCGGAACCCGTAGAACGCGGGCGTGAGCGCGCCCACCTGGAGGCCCATCTCCCCGAGGAACAGCAGGAAGGTCGCGATGCGCGAGAGCTCGGTGAGCACGGTGCGGATGTACTGCGCACGCGGGGGCGCCTCGATGCTCATCAGCTGCTCCGCCGCGCTGATGAACGGCACCTCGTTGGCGAAGCTCGACAGCCAGTCGATCCGGTTGATGAGGGTCGTTACCTGCGGGTAGGTACGGAACTCCGTGAGCTTCTCGTAGCCGCGGTGCATGTAGCCGATCACGGGGTCGGCCGCGAGTACACGCTCGCCGTCGAGCCGCACGACCAGACGCAGCGTGCCGTGCGTGGCGGGATGCTGCGGGCCGAGGTTGAGGATCATGTCGCCGGTGTCGAGCTCGACGTTGACCTGCGCATCGGCGAGGTGGTGCAGGGCACCCGGCTCGGCAGCGACGCCGGGCATGCGGGCGCGCGGGCGCTCGGTGGGGCTCACGCGTCACCTCCCTCGCCGCCGTCACCCTCGTCCGAGGCGCCTTCGGCGCTATCGCCCGGCATTGCCTCGACGTCGACCAGGCCGGGCCAGGGCTTCACCTCGCGCGCGAGGAGCGGGAAGTCCTTGCGCAGCGGGTGGCCCTCGAACTCCGAGGGCAGGTACAGGTGGCGCAGGCTCGGGTGGCCATCGAAGACGACGCCGAACATCTCCCAGCACTCGCGCTCGTGCCAGTCGGCCCCCGGGTAGACCGACACCCACGACTCGGCGCGCGGCACGGCCTCGTCGACGTCGGTCTTCAGGGGGACGCCCCAGTGACGCCCGGTGGACTGGACGTGCGCGAGCACCTGGAACCGGCCGGCCGAGCCGGCCACGCCGTAGGTGGTTTCCTGGGGCTGGACCGGCGCCGACGTGTCACCGCCCGCCTCGCTTCCCTCGCGCGGCGCGGGCTGCCAGTCGATGCCGGAGACGAAGGAGAGGTAGTCGCACTCGAGCACCCGGCGGGCGACCTCGGCGCTGCGGCGCCACGCGTCGGGGCGGACCCGCACGACGAGGGTGCCGTAGCTGTCGGCGTGGTCGACGACCGCGTCGCCCAGCTCTGCCTCGAGCCGCGCGAGCAGCTCGGCCACCGTGGGATCGGGCGCGGGCGGCACCTCCTCGGCGGCTGCTTCCTCGGCGGCTGCTTCCTCGGCGGTCGCGTCCTCGGCGGTCGCGTCGCCGGCTATCGCGTCGGCGGCAGCGACAGGGACGTCGTCGGGGGTGGTCTCGTCAGGCATCGACGACGATCGGCTCCCCGCGCCAGCGCGCGCCCAGCTCGTCGTTTCCGATGCCCTCCTGCTGGATGCGCTCCTGGAGCAGCACGATCCCCTGGAGCAGGGCCTCGGGCCGGGGCGGGCAGCCGGGCACGTACACGTCGACCGGGATGATCTGGTCGCCCCCTTTGGTGACGGAGTACGAGTCCCAGTAGGGGCCGCCGCAGTTGGCGCAGGAGCCCATCGAGATCACGTACTTCGGGTCGGGCATCTGCTCGTAGAGACGCTTGATCACGGGCGCCATCTTGTCGGTCACGGTGCCCGAGATCACCACCAGGTCGGCTTGGCGGGGACTGGCGGGGAACGGGATGACGCCGAGCCGCATGATGTCGTAGCGGGGGCTGGCCAGGGCCGCTCCCATCTCGATCGCGCAGCAGGCCAGGCCCCACTGGAACATCCAGAGCGAGTACTTGCGGCTGTAGTTGAGGAGCCAGGTGAGGGGCTTGGGGACGTGGCCGCCCTCGATCAGGCCCACCGCAGCACCCCCTTCCGCCAGGCGTAGACGAGGCCGAGGGTGAGCACCACGATGAACACGACCATCTCGACCAGGCCGAACGCCCCGAAGCTCTCGAGCCTCACGGCCCAGGGGAAGACGAACACGGCCTCGACGTCGAACATCACGAAGAGGAGGGCGTACACGTAGTAGCGGACGTTGGACTGACCCCAGCCGCCGACCGGGTCGGAGCCGGCCTCGTAGCTGACGTACTTCTCGTCCTGCGGACGGTTGGGGCGGATGAGCCGCCCGATCCCGAGCATGGCCCCGACCATCAGGAGCGCCGCGCCGCCGAACACGGCGACCGCGAGGTATTGGCGGTAGTACTCCGTCACGCGCGGGGCCTCTCCACCTTCGAGCGCCAGGTGCGAGTGCTTGCGCGCGGAGCATACTCCGGGCCCTTCTCGAAGGGTCCAATCGGGTGGGCCGGGGGACCCGCCGCCGCCCGGACCACGCGTCCTTTCGCGCACCCGGTGCGAAGACCGAACCTCGTGCGCGGAAGAACGCTGCGCACGAGTGGACGACGCCTAGAACAGGAGCGTGGCGTCGCGGGCGAAGTGGAGGAAGCTCCCGGGGAGGAAGCCGACGACCAGGGTGATGAGGATGGTGACGGCGAGCACGGTCGCGGTGCCCGCGTCGAGGTCGACCCGGCCCGCCGGCGCCGGCGCCTCGTCGCCCGCGGCGAACACGACGACGACGACGCGCAGGTAGACGTACGCGGCGACCACCGCCGCGAGCACACCCACGATCACGAGGGCATAGGAACGTGCCGCGACGCCGGCCGCGAACACGTTGAGCTTGGCCACGAAACCGCCCGTGAGCGGCACACCCGCCTGGGCGAGCAGGAAGAACGTGAGCGCGCCGGCGAGCATCGGCTGGCGGCCGGCGAGGCCGCGGTACTCGTCGAGGGAGTGATGCTCGTCACCCACGCGGGCGACGAGGGCGACGACCGCGAACGCCCCGACCGCCATGAACGTGTAGACGAGCAGGTAGAGCAGGGCCGCCGCCACTCCACGGCGGGTCCCGGCCTGGAGGCCGATCAACACGTAGCCGGCGTGGGCGATCGACGAGTACGCGAGCAAGCGCTTGATGTCGGTCTGCACCACTGCGGCAACGCTCCCGACCACCAGCGACAGCACCGCCAGGGCGAAGATCGCCGGCCGCCAGTCGAGCTTGTAGGTGGCGAACGCGGTGGCGAGCACCCGTAGCAGCGCCGCGAACCCCGCCGCCTTGGTGGCCGAGGCCATGAACGCGGTGATCGGCGTGGGCGCTCCCTGGTACACGTCGGGGGTCCACATGTGGAACGGCGCCGCCGCAACCTTGAAGCCGAGGCCCACGAGCAGCAGCGCGATCCCAGCGAGCAGCACGCCGTTGTCGAGGACGGTGTTCGCGGAGAGGAACCCGGCGATGCCGGTGAGAGAGGTGGTGCCGGTCGCGCCGTATACGAGCGCGACGCCGTAGAGGAACACCGCGGAGGAGAAGGCGCCGAGCACGAAGTACTTGAGGCCGGCCTCCTGTGACGCGAGGCGGCGGCGGTCGAAGGCGGCCAGCACGTAGAGCGGGATGGAGAGGATCTCGAGCGCGAGGAACACGACGACGAGGTCGTTGGCCGACGTCATCGCCAGCATGCCGGTGGCCGAGAAGAGCACGAGCGCGAGGTACTCGGCGCCGTCGAGCCCTTCCCTCGGGACGTAGCTGCTCGAGAGCATCAGGACGAGCAGCACGGAGACGACCACGACCACTCCGAGGAAGATGCCGAAGCCGTCGACGGCCACCATGCCGCCGATCGCCTGATACGGACCGTGGGTGCGCACCTGGTTCCACTGCACGGCGAGGAGGAAGCCCGCCGCGATCACGCCGGTGACCGCGGTGAGCAGCGACGCGTCGTACACGCGCGGGTCGCGCCGGATGAGCGAGCGCCCGAGCACGATGATGATGCCGGCGGCCGCGAGCGCGATCTCGGGCGCGATCGACAGCCAGTCGACCGGCGGCGTAACGATCTTGGCGACCGCGATCACTTCGTGCCCTTCGGGCATGCCAGCTTGTCGAGCCCGAGGAAGCCGCGCCCCGCGTGCTCGGCGACCTGCGGCTGGCGGTAGTCGCTGTGGCGCTCGACGTGGCAGACGAGCGCCTTCACCGTCGGCTCGACCCGATCGAGGACCGGCTTCGGGTAGATGCCGAGGAAGAGGCTGAGCCCGAGCAGCGGCAGCACGGTACACAGCTCGCGGAAGCCGAGGTCCCTCGTGGTCGCGTTGTCGCCCTCGGGCTCACCCGTGAACGCCCGCTGGAACGCCCACAGCAGGTACACCGCGGCGAGGATCACGCCCGCGGCGGAGATCACCGCGTAGGGCCGGTGCACGATGAAGGTGCCGATCAGGACGAGGAACTCGCCGATGAAGCCCGAGAAACCCGGGAGGCCGATCGACGCGAACGCGGTGGCCAGGAACACGCCGCCCATGATCGGCGCCGCCTTCCACAGGCCGCCGAAGGCGGAGATCTCGCGGGTGTGGCGGCGGTCGTAGAGGAAGCCGACGAGGAGGAACAGCGCGGCCGTGGTGAGCCCGTGGCTGATCATGGTGAAGATGCCGCCCTCGAGGCCCTGGGTGGTGAGGGCGAAGATCCCGAGCGTCACGAAGCCGAGGTGCGCGACCGACGAGTAGGCGACGAGGCGCTTCAGGTCGGGCTGCATGGCGGCCACGACGGCGCCGTAGATGATCCCGATCGTGGCCAGCACGAGCAGGAGCGGCGCGAGGTCGACCGAGGCCCGCGGGAACAGCGACAGCGAGAAGCGCAGGAAGCCGTAAGCGCCCATCTTGAGGAGCACGCCGGCCAGGATCACCGAGCCGGCGGTGGGCGCCTCGGTGTGCGCGTCGGGCAGCCAGGTGTGCAGCGGGAACAGCGGCACCTTCACCGCGAAGGCGACGAAGAAGGCGAGGAACAGCCACCGCGACGTGACCGTGGCCAGCCCGTTCGGCGCCCAGGCGGTGAGGGTGCGCAGATCGAAGGTGAGGTGGCCGGTGGCGCTCTGGTGCAGGAACGCGAGCGAGAGGATGCCCACGAGCAGGAACGCGGAGCCGGCCATCGTGAAGATGAAGAACTTCATCGCCGCGTACACACGCCGGCCGTGGCCCCAGCCGACGATCACGAAGTACATGGGGACGAGCACGATCTCGAAGAACACGAAGAAGAGGATGAGGTCGAGCCCGAGGAACACGCCCATGAGCGCGGCCTCGAGCAGGAGCATCCAGGCCGTGAATGCCTTCACGCGCTCGGTGATGCTCGCCGAGCCGAGTAGCCCGAGCGGGAACAGCACCGCGGTGAGGGCGACCATGAAGAGGCTGATGCCGTCGACGCCGACGATGTACCTCACGCCGAGCTCGCGGTACCAGGCATGCGACTCGACGAACTGGTAGCCGGCGCGTCCGGCCTGGAACTGCCAGAGCAGCCAGCCCACGAAGCCGGCCGTGGCCGCGGTGGTCGCGAAGCCGATCGCGCGGGCTGCCTCGGGCCGTCGGCCCGGGCTCAGCACGACGGCCACCGCGCCCGCGAGCGGGGTCACGATGATCGCGGTGAGGATCGGGAAGCCGACGCTCATCGCCCCGCCCGGGTGAGCATGTAGAGGAGCAGCAGCGCGCCGCCGAGCACGATGCCGAGCGCGTACTGGCGGACGAGGCCGCTCTGGAGCCGGCGGAGCCCGCCGCCGGCCCGGCGGAACAGCGAGCCGACGCCGTCGACCGCGCCGTCGATCACCTTCAGGTCGACGACGCCGGTGAGCCAGTCGGCGAGCCGCCGCAACGGCCCGCGCACGGTCGCCGCGACCAGCGCCTCGAAGTAGTAGGCCTGACCGAAGACACGGGAGAGCAAACCGAGCCGGGCGTTGACCGGGTCACGCGCGGGATCGTCCAGTCCCCGCCTGTACAGGGCCCGGGCCAGGAGGATCCCGCCCAGCCCGAAGGCCACCGAGAGGGTCGCGAGGGCGAAGCCCGACGTGAACGACGTCGCCTCGATCCTCGGCACGTCCGTGAACACCGGCGCCAGCCACTCGCCGAGGAGCTCGACCGACCGGAACGGGAGGGCGATGGCACCGGCCACCGCGGAGAGCGCCGCGAGGATCAGCACCGGGGCCAGCATCGTGGGCGGCGCCTCGTGCGGGTCGTGGTCGAGCCGGGGCGGGCGGGGCGGCTCCGACGCGTCGACGGTGGGCGAGCGGAGCCAGTCGTCGGCGGGCGCGGCGCCGCCGGCCACGACCGGAGCCTTCCGGAACCGCTCGTTGCCGAAGAAGACCAGGTACACCTCGCGCGTCATGTAGAAGCCGGTGAGCAGCGCCGCCACCGTTCCGACCGCCCACACGCCGTAGTCGTGGGCAAAGAACGCCTTCTCGAGGACGTCGTCCTTCGACCAGAACCCCGAGAACGGCGGCATCCCCGCGATCGAGAGCCACGCGACGATGAACGCGCCGGCCGTGTAGGGCAGATACTTGCGCAGCCCGCCCATCGTGCGGATGTCCTGGTTGTCGGCGTCGGCGTGGATCACCGAGCCCGCGCCGAGGAAGAGCGTGGCCTTGAAGAACGCGTGCGTTACCACGAGGGCCACCGCGGCCGCATACGCGCCGGTGCCGGCGGCGAGGAACATGTAGCCGAGCTGGCTGATGGTCGAGTACGCGAGCACCCGCTTGATGTCGGGCTGGACGAGGGCCACCGTGCCCGCGACGAGCGCGGTGATCCCTCCGACCCAGGCCACGACCTCGGGCGCGGTGCTGCTGGCGACGAAGAACGGGTGCGCGCGGGCGACGAGGAACACGCCCGCCGTCACCATCGTGGCCGCGTGGATGAGCGCCGAGACCGGCGTGGGCCCCTCCATGGCGTCGGGCAGCCAGATGTGCAGCGGGATCTGCGCGCTCTTCCCCACCGCTCCGAGGAAGAGCAGCAGCGCGATCGCGGTCACGGTCCCGTTGGCGAGCGTGGTCGCGCCCGCGTGCATGGCCGAGTAGTCGAGGGTGCCGAGCGTGGCGAAGATCAGGAGCATCGCCACCATGAAGCCGAAGTCGCCGACGCGGGTCGTGACGAAGGCCTTCTTCCCCGCGACCGCCGCGCTCCTGCGCTCGAACCAGAACGACACGAGCAGGTACGAGCAGAGCCCCACGCCCTCCCAGCCCAGGAAGGTGACGAGGAAGCTGCTCCCGAGCACGAGCACGAGCATCGAGGCGACGAAGAGGTTCATGTATGCGAAGAACCGCGAGAAGCGCGGGTCGCCGTGCATGTAGCCGATCGAGTAGAGGTGGATCAGCGCGCTGACGCCGGTCACGAAGAGGATGAACGTCACCGACAGCGGGTCGACCAGGAAGCCCATGTTCACCTGGAGGCCACCCGCGGGGAGCCAGGAGAACAAGGTGCGCACGTGGGCCTGCTGGTCGGTCGGCAGGCCGCGCAGGGCGAGGAACGTGACGACGCTCCACGCGAACGAGAGCGCCACCAGGCCGGTGGCCAGCCAGCCCGCCTCGGGCTCGCCGATCCGGCGGCCGACGAAGACGAGCACGACCGCGCCGAGCAGCGGCAGCGCCGGCACCAGCCAGACGAGGTCAAGGACGTCGCGCGCCGTCACGCCTGCTCCCCGTCCATCCGGGTCAGCCCCTCAGCCCTTCAGAAGATCGATGTCGTCGGCGGTGGCCCCCGGTCGCAGCCGGAAGATCGCCACGATGATCGCCAGCCCCACCGCCACCTCGGCCGCCGCGACCACGAGCGTGAAGAACACGATCACCTGACCACCCGTGTCGTCGAGCATGCGGGCGAAGGTGACGAAGGTGAGGTTCACGGCGTTGAGCATCAGCTCGACGCACATGAACATCACCAGCGCGTTGCGCCGCAGCAGCAGCCCCACCGCGCCGATCGTGAAGAGCAGCGCGGCGAGCACCAGGTAGTAGTTGCCGGTGACGGTCACGCGCCCTCACCGCCCTCGGCCGCGGTGAGCTCGGGCGCCGGGCCCGGCCGCTGCCCGCTGCGCCGGGCTAGCACCACGCCCCCGACCACCGCGATCACGAGCAGCACCGCGGTGAGCTCGAACGGCCAGAGGAACTTCGTGAACAGCGTCTCGGCCACGCGCTCGACGTTGCCCCCGCGCCCGTGACGGAGCGACCCGCGGCTCGCGTGCGCACCCGTGGCCCAGGTGCGACCGGCGAGCGCCAGGAGCTCGGCCAGCAACACTGCCCCGAGCGTGATCGCGATCGGCCGTTGGTACGGCAACGGCTCGGCCAGCGACTCGCTCCGGTCGACGCCGAGCAGCATGATCACGAAGAGGAAGAGCACCACGATCGCGCCCGCGTAGACGATCACCTGCACCGCGGCCACGAGCTGCGCATCCTGCATCACGAAGAAGATCGCGATCCCGACCAGGGTCACGACGAGGAACAGGGCGCAGTGGACCGGGTTGCGCGCGAGCACGACGCCGAGCGCGCTACCGAGCACGAGCGCGGCCACGACGATGAAGAGGACCGCGGTCATCGGTGGCCGCCCGCTGCCTCGTCGCCCGCTGCCTCGGTTCCCTGACCGGCCTCGGTTCCCTGACCGGCCTCGGGCGGGCGGATGCCGAAGCCGAGCTCGCCCGACCAGCTCACCCGACCCTCGTACGCGGCCACGCCCGACGGCGACGTGGCCCGCATCCACGCGCTCGTGTGCTCGTCCTCGCCGCCGAGCCACAGCTCCCACGGCTGGCGGCGCGCCCGGCCGTCGTCGTCGACCAGCAGCTCGGACTTGGTGTAGATCGCGTCGTCACGGTTCGTGAACGAGAACTCGAACAGGTTCGTCTCGGTGATGGCCTCGGTGGGGCAGGCCTCCACGCAGAGGTCGCAGTGGATGCAGCGGAGATAGTTGATCTCGAAGACGAAGCCGTAGCGCTCGCCCGGTGACACCGGCGCGTCGGGCGGGTTGTCGGCTCCTCGCACGTAGATGCACCGGGCCGGGCACACCGCCGCGCAGAGCTCGCAGCCGATGCACTTCTCCATGCCGTCCTCGTAGCGGTTGAGGACGTGGCGCCCGTGGAGCCGCTCCGGCCTCTCGCTCTTCTCGTCGGGATAGAGAGTGGTAACGCGCGGCTTGAACATCTGTTTCCAGGTGACCGCGAAGCCGCTGAACCAGCCCATCAGCGGATCTCCCCGGTGAGCTCGTCGCGGCGCGGCATCGCCGCGTAGAGCACGGCGTAGACGGCGGTGGCGCCGAGTGGCGCGGCGAGGTACACCCACAGCGGCCAGTTGCGGTCGTTGGCCACCTTGAAGACCGCCGACACCATCACGAACAGGAACCCGATCTCGATGAGGAACTTCCAGCCCAGGTCCATGAGCTGGTCGTAGCGCAGGCGGGGCAGCGACGCCCGCAGCCACACGGTGCAGAACAGCAGGACGAGCAGCTTGAGCATGAACCAGAAGACGGGCATCACCCAGGCGTTGACCGAGCCGTGCGCCGCGACGAACCCGAGCGCGGGGCCGGCCGGGCCGCCGAGGAAGAGCGTGACCGCGATGGCCGACATCGTGATGAGGTTCATGAACTCGGCGAGGAAGAAGATCGCGAAGCGGATGCCCGTGTACTCGGTGTGAAAGCCGCCCACCAGCTCTTGTTCGGCCTCGACCAGGTCGAACGGGGGGTGGTTGGTCTCGGCCACCGCCGCGATGACGAAGACGATGAAGCCGACGAACGCGGGGAGCACGAGCCACTGCGCGATCGGCCAGTCGGCGGGGCTGGCCCCCCACGAGCCCACCCAGGCCTGCTGCGCCACGATCCCCCGGGTCGAGAGCGTGCCCGTCTGCACGAGCACCGCGAGCACGGCGAGGCTGAACGCGGCCTCGTAGCTGAGCAGCTGCGCCGAGGCGCGCACCGACCCCAGCAGCGGGTACTTCGAGCCCGACGCCCAGCCGGCGAGCATCACGCCGTAGAGGCCGAGGCCCGACATGGCCAGCAGGAAGAGGACGCCCACCGGCAGCTCGGCCAGCTGGAGGAAGGTGCGGTGGCCGGCGATGACGACCGGGCCGCCGATGGGGATGATCGAGAACGCGAGGAACGCGGGGAGGATCGAGAGATAGGGGGCCAGCCGGAACACGGGCCGGTCCGCGGAGTCGGGGATCGACTGCTCCTTGAAGAACAGCTTGATGCCGTCGGCGAGGGTCTGGAGCACGCCGAACGGGCCGGCGGTGGCGGGGCCGATGCGGTTCTGCATGTCGGCCATGACCTTGCGCATGAACCAGATGTAGAAGAGCACCGCGACGAGCAGCAGCGCGAACACCACGATCGTCTTGCCGATGACGATCAGCACGACGGTGAGGTCGACGCCGTGCGCGAGGAGCGGATCGGGTCCGACCGTCACCGGACCGTCTCCACCCGCAGGTCGGTGACGGCCATGGTCGCGTCGATCAGGTCGGACGCGCCCGACTCATGCTGGTTGAAGGCGAGGAACGCGACGCCGGGAGGCGTGCCGGCATCGGCGCGGAGGGCCAGCACGACCGAGCCACGGCCGGTGGTGACCCGGACCTCGCCGCCGTCGGGCACGCCGATCCGGTCGCGATCAGCCCGGTTCACCAGCAGCGTGGCGCCGGGCGCGAGACCGTGGAGCGAGGGTGAGCCGGCCACCGCCCGACCGGCGTCGTAGAGCGTGTGGCCTGCCACGAGCCGCAGAGCGTACGCGTCGCGCGGCGGCACCGACGACGACTCGCCGCCGCCCGACCACACGTGCACTTGCGGCGCGGCAACCCCGCCGACCGCCTCCTCCTCCGACGTCGGCCGCGCTGTCATGTCGTCGGCGCCCGTCCGCGCCGCCGGTTCCAGCGAGACAGGGATCGGCTCCCACGAGGCGTCGGTCACGGGGATGCGCACCGCGTCGAGCACGAGCTCGTCGGCGTGCTCGGCCATGGGGAGCACGACGCCGTCGCGGGCCCGCCGGAGGAGCGCGGCACCCACGCCCGCGTGCGCGGGGGCGACCCGGGCGATCTCGTCCTGGACCTCCTCGACGCGTTCGAGGTCGAAGTCGACGCCGAAGCGCGACGCCAGCTCCGCGGCCACGCGCCAGTCGGCGAGCGGTGATCCGTCGGGCGAGACCAGCTGCGGTACGCGCTGCACGCGGCCCTCGATGTTGGTGGTGGTGCCGGCCTGCTCGCCCCACAACGTGACCGGGAGGAACACGTCGGCGTAACGGGTGCTCTCCGAGACGAACGCGCCCACCGCGACCACGAACCCCCCGCCGGCCAGGCCGTCGCGAGCCAACGTCCGGTCGGGGAAGTCGTCGACCGCCTCGGCGCCGAGCACGACCAGCGCGTGGATCCGGCCCTGGCGCGATGCGGCCAGGATCCCGGCCGCGTCGAGACCGGGCGAGGCCGGCACCGCACCCCAGGCCTGCTCGAACCACCCGCGACCGGCGTCGAGGGAGACGCGGCCCGGGAGGAACCCGGGCGCGAGACCCAAGTCCATCGCGCCGCGCACGTTGCCGCGTCGCAGCGCGGTGAGGAAGCGGACCCGATCGCCGAGGGCGAGGAGCTCGCCCGCCGCCTGCACGGTCGCGTCGGCCGACTCGGCCAACGACGGCCGGCCGAGGACGACGATGACGGGCCCCTCGCGGCCGTCGAGCAGCCCCGCGGCTGCCTCGATGGCGGCCTCGCCCGTGCTCGTGCCGCCGATGGCGGCCACCAGCTTCCTCGCGGCGACGGCCTGTTCGCCGGGCGTGACCCGCACCACCGCGTCGGCGTAGGGAGTGAGGCCGTGGTCACGCGCCGACACGTCGATGAGCGGGACGCCGAGATCCTCGGCCGCGCGCCGCACCCGGAGGAAGAGCACCGGCAGCTCCTCCTTCACGTCGGCGCCCAGCAGCACGACAGCGGCGGCGCGGTCGCAGTCGGCGATGGTGGCGCCGGGCAGGCCGAGCACGACCTCGGCCGGCAGGCCGTCGCCGAGCTGCGCGTCGACGTGATCGGTGCGCAGCACGCCCTTCGCGAAGCGGGCCCACGCGTACGCGTCCTCGTTGGTGCCGCGCGCGCCGCCGAGGACGGCGATCGACTCCGGCCCGTGGAGCTCGAGCGCTCGGCGCAGCCCGTCGGCCGCGGCGTCGAGCGCCTCGGGCCACGAGCACTCGACGAGCTCCCCTGCCCCACGCCCGTCTGCGCCGCTCTCGGCCCCTGCTCCCTTGCGCACCATCGGGTTGCGGACGCGCTCACGAGCGTGGACGTACTCGAAGCCGAACCGCCCCTTGTCGCACAGCCAGCCGTGGTTCACGGGCTCGGAGTCGACGCCGAGCAGGCGCACGATCCGGTTGGACGACGACTGCACCGCGCCCCGACAGCCCACCGCGCACGCGGTGCAGCTGGTCTCCATGCTGACGAGGTCCCACGGGCGGGCCTTGAAACGGTAGGGCCGCGCCGTGAGCGCCCCGACCGGGCAGATCTGCACGACGTTGCCGGAGAAGTAGGAGGTGAAGGGCTGATCGGGGTAGATGATGACCTCGGTCTCGCCGCCCCGGCCTCCGAAGTCGATGAGGGGGTCGCCGGCGATCTCCCACGCGAATCGCGTGCACCGCCCGCATTGAATGCAGCGCTCGCGGTCGAGCAGCACGAGGTCGCTGATCGGGATCGGCTTCTCGAAGTGGCGCTTCTCCTCCACGAACCGCGACTCGCCGGGGCCGAACGCGAGGGTCTGGTCCTGGAGAGGGCACTCGCCCCCGCGGTCACACACCGGGCAGTCGAGCGGGTGGTTGACGAGCAGGAACTCGAGCACGCCGTCCTGGGCTCTCTCGACCGCGTCGCTCGTGGTGTGGACGACCATGCCGTCGGTGATCGGGGTGGCGCACGAGATCTGCAGGCCGCGTAACCCCTCCACCTCCACGAGGCACATCCGGCACATCCCGACCGGCTTCATCCGCTCGTGCCAGCAGAAGCGCGGGATGTAGGTGCCGTGCTCCTGGGCCGTCTTGATCAGCAGCTCGCCGTTGGGCGCCTCGACCTCGCGACCGTCGATCGTGATCGTGACACGCTCGGGACCGGGCGCGACCGGGATCACGAACCGGTGCGTGGAGGGCCACTGGCTCATCGGCTGGCTCATCGGCTGGCTGCGCGGCTGGCTGCTCCGCTGGCTCATCGGCTCGCTCATCGGCTGGCCCCGGCCGTCTGCACATCGGCGAGATCGACGCCGCACATCTCGAGGATCTCGTCCCGGAACCACCGACTCAGGCTCACGACCGGCGACATCGTGCTCGGACCGAGCGCGCAGATCGTGGTCTGCGCGAACGGCGCGCCGAGGCCGGGCACGATGCTGTCGCCAAAGTCGAGGAGCAGGTCGAGGTCCTCGGGGCGCCCTTCGTTGTGCGCCATGCGGTACAACACCTTCTCGATCCAGCCCGATCCCTCGCGGCAGGGCGTGCACTTGCCGCAGCTCTCGTGCGCGAAGAACTTGGCCAGCCGCCAGGCGACGAGCGCGGGGTTGGTGGTCTCGTCGAAGACCATCACCGCGCCCGACCCGAGCATCGTCTTGAGCTCGGTCTGCACGTAGTCCATGTCAAGTGGGGCGTCGAGGTGCTCGGGGAGGAGCCACGGCGACGACGCGCCCCCGGGGATGAAGAACTTGAGTGCCCGGCCGCCCCGGACACCGCCGGCGAGCCCGTAGATCAGCTCGCGGAAGCTCGTGCCCAGCTCCACCTCGTAGTTCCCGGACCGCTCTACGTGCCCCGACACGGAGAAGATGCGGGTACCGGTCGACTTGTCGACACCGAGCCCGGCGTACCAGTCGCCGCCACGGCGGATGATGTGTGGGACGGTCGAGAGCGTCTCGACGTTGTTCACCACCGTCGGTTGCGCGTAGAGCCCCTGCACGGCCGGGAACGGAGGCTTGATGCGGGGCAGGGCCCGCTCGCCCTCGAGGCTCTCGAGCAGGCCGGTCTCGTCACCGGCGACGTAGGCGCCGGCGCCGCGGTGCAGGACGATCTCGAGATCGAACCCCGACCCGAGGATGCTCGAGCCCACGAAGCCGCGTGCCCGGGCGTCGGCGAGCGCCTGGCCGAGTCGCTCGGTGCCGAGCGCGAACTCCCCCCGCACGTAGACGAAGGCGAGGTGGCATTCGATGGCATACGCGGTGATGACGATCCCCTCGATGAGCTGATGAGGGTCGCGCTCGATCAACATGCGGTCCTTGAAGGTCGATGGCTCGCCCTCGTCGGCGTTGACGGCGAGATAGCGCGGGAACACCCCCTTCGGCAGGAACGACCACTTCTGCCCGGCGCCAAAGCCCGCGCCCCCGCGCCCCCGCAGCCCCGACGCCTTCACGTGCTCCTCGGTGATCTGCTCGGGGGTCATCGTGAGCGCCTTGCGGAGCGCGTCGTACGCCCCGTTCTCGATCGCGGCCTCGATGGTCCACGAGTCGTCGGGGCGCTCGCGCAGGAGCTTCGTCACGATGCGGGTCTCCGACGCGGCCATCAGCCGGCGCTCCCGCCAGAGATGCCGCGCGGCATGCGGGCCCCGGTCTTGTACTCCTCGATCACGGCCTCGGCGGCCTCGGTGGCGAGCGGGCCGTGGAAGTCGTAGTTGACCTGGAGGACGGGGGCGAGGTCGCACGCCGCGAGACACTCGACCTCCTCGACGAACACGTCGTCGTCGCCCGCGTAGCGCCCCCGGAGCGCCTGGAGCAGCTCCGGGCCGCCGTTGACCAGGCAGGTGACGTTGGTGCACACCGACACGATCAGCCGCCCGACAGGCTCGCGCTTGAACATCGTGTAGAAGGAGCACGTGCCGAGCACCTGCGCCGGCGTGATGCCGAGCAGCTCCGCGACCTCCACCATCGCCTCGGGCATCACCCAGCCGTCCTGGTCCTGGGCCAGGTGCAGGAGCGGGAGCACTGCGGACTTCGCGTGTGGGTAGCGCGCAATCGTCTCGCGGGCCCGGGCGAGGTTCTCGGAGGTGAAGGCCATCGCTAGCGGTCGACCTCCCCCATGATCGGGTCGATGCTCGACACGATCGCGACCGCGTCGGCGACCATGCTGCCCGCGACCATCGGGCCCATCGCCTGGAGGTTGTAGAAGGACGGGCCGCGGATGTGCAGCCGGCACGGCGTGCCGGTGCCGTCGGACACGAGGTAGCAGCCGATCTCGCCCCGGGGCGACTCGATGGCCACGTACGTCTCGCCGGCGGGGACCTTGAAGCCCTCGGTGAACAGCTTGAAGTGGTGGATCAGCGCCTCCATCGACTCGTCGATGCGCGCCCGCGGCGGCGGCGTGATCTTGCGGTCCTGGATCCGGTAGTCGCCACCCGGCATCCGCTCCACGCACTGGCGCACGATCCCGATCGACTCGAGGATCTCGTAGAGCCGGATGCGGTAGCGGTCGAAAACGTCGCCGTTCTCGGTGTAGATGACATCGAAGTCGACCTGGTCGTAGGCGAGGTAGGGCTGGGCCTTCCGCAGGTCCCAGGGGAACCCGGTCGACCGCAGGATGGGCCCGGTGATGCCGAGCTCCAGGCACTGCTCCGTGGTGATGCTCCCGACGCCCACCGTGCGCTCGAGCCAGATCGGATTCTCGGTGAGCAGCCGGTCGTAGTCGTCGACGCCGGCCTCGACCAGATCGCACAGCGCGACGGCGGCTTCCTGCCAGCCGGCGGGAAGGTCAGCCGCGACACCGCCGGGCCGGATGTAGTTGTGGTTCATCCGCAGGCCGGTGATCATCTCGAGCACGCGCAGCGTCTCCTCGCGCTCGCGCCACCCGTAGAACATCATCGACACCGCGCCCAGGTCCAGGCCGTTGGTGGCCTGGAACAGAAGGTGCGACGACATCCGGTTGAGCTCGACCATGAGCATCCGGATCCAGGTGGCCCGTTCGGGCACCTCGACGTCGAGCAGCCGCTCGACCGCCATCGAGTACACAAGCTCGTTGGAGAGGGGCGAGGCGTAGTCCATTCGGGTGACGTTGGTCGCACCCTGCACGTACGTGAGCTCCTCGCCCGTCTTCTCCATGCCGGTGTGGAGGTAGCCGATGACGGGCTTGGAGCGGACGACCGTCTCCGCGTCGAGCTCCAACATGATGCGCAGCACGCCGTGGGTCGACGGGTGCTGTGGCCCCATGTTGACGATCATCGTCTCGCCCTCGCCCTCGAGCTCGGGCCAGGGCCCACCGGTGACGACCAGCTCGCGGTGCGTGGCGCGCAGCTCCTGGCTTCCCTCGTCGGTCTGGCGGCGGAGCCTCGCCTCCTCCTTCATCTGGTCGCTCTCGGCGCGGTCATCGGGGACCCGGGTCTTCCTTGAACGTGACGGGTACGCGGGCGGGGGCGTCGTCCTTGCGCAGCGGGTACCCCACCCAGTCGTCGGGCATGAGGATGCGGGTGAGGTCGGGGTGGCCGGGGAAGGAGATCCCGAACAGGTCGTACACCTCGCGCTCGCCGAAGTTCGCGCCGGGATACAAGTCGGTGATGCTCCCGACCTCGGGGTGATCGGCGGGAACCTGCGCGATGACCCGGAGGCGGTGGTTACGCGGGTGCGACAGGAAGTTGGCAACCACCTCGAACCGCTCGGGCGCGACACCGGGTGGCACGGCCCGCTCGGCGTCGAGGAGGTGGTCGACCGCGGTCACGTCGAGGCACATCGTGAACTGCTGCTCGTCGCGCAGGACGCGGGCGACGTCGTGCCAGGCGCCCCGCTCGACATGGACCACCGGCTGGCCGTGCGTGTCGACGGCCACCGTTCCCGGGAAACGCTCGACCACCGCCGCGGCCACCTCGTCGGCGGGCATGTCGCCCGCGGGCACATCGTCGGCGGGCACATCGCCCACGGGCACATCGCCCACGGGGCCGGGCTTGTGCATCTGTTCACGAGGCTGGTCGTCAGGCATCGGGGCGGGTTCCTGGGCTCGGGCTCACGCGGTCGGGGAGACGCCGACGGGCTCGCTGCCCGTCGAGTCGGCGGCTGGCGGGTCGGAGACACCACCGGGGGCACGGCCGGAGGCGGCGATCTCGATACCGGCGCCGCCGTGTGGCGTCGCGGCCCGGCGCTTGAGGAGCTCGCCGCTGCGGATCTGGTCGTGCAGGGTCAAGATGCCGTGCATGAGCGTCTCCGGGCCGGGCGGGCAGCCGGGCACGTAGATGTCGACCGGCACGATCTGGTCGACGCCCTGCACGATCGCGTAGTTGTTGAACATCCCTCCGGTGCTCGCGCACACACCCATCGAGATGACCCACTTCGGCTCGACCATCTGGTCGTAGACCTGGCGCAGCACGGGTGCCATCTTCTGGCTCACCCGTCCGGCCACGATCATGAGGTCTGCCTGCCGCGGGCTGGCCCGGAACACCTCCATGCCGTAGCGCGAGAGGTCGTAGTGGGCGGCGCCGGTCGCCATCATCTCGAGCGCGCAGCAGGCGAGGCCGAAGGTGGCCGGCCACACCGAGTTGCGGCGGGCCCATTTCACCAGGTCCTCGAGGCGACCGGTGAGGAAGTTGTAGGAGACCGCGTCGAGCGACATCTACGCGGCCTCCCCGCGCTCGGCCGGCGTGCGCGCGGGGTCGGGCATGCCCGCCGCCCGCAGCACCCGCCGTCCCATGTGCTCGGCCTTCTTCTTGATCGGCCCCCAGTCGAGCGCGCCGGTCGAGAGCAGGTAGGCGAACGGGACCAGGAGCACGAGCAGGAAGACGCCCATCGCCGCGAGCCCGTAGGGGCCGAGGCCGCGGAGCACCGTGGCGAAGGGGTAGAGGAAGATGATCTCCACATCGAGGACGATGAAGGCCATCGCTACCAGGTAGAACTTGACCGGGAAGCGCTCCGCCGGCTCGACCTCGGGCACGATCCCACACTCGTAGGGCGCGGTCTTGGCCGTGGTGGGACGCTTCGGCGCGAGCAGCGTGGACGCGAGGAACGACACCGTCACGAACAGCACCACCAGCACGATCATCGTGAGGATCGGTAGGTAGTCGCTCACCCCGGCCCCTTCGGCCTGCCTGCTCGGATCCGATCGCAGGCTACCCGACCGCCCCCGCCAGCTGGCAAAGGGCCGGCCCGCGAGCGGCCGTTCGCTCGCGGGGGACGCGGGCTAGCTGTAGCTCGAGGACACCGAGGCCGCGACGCCGGCCGAGTCGCCGGCGTTCGGGTCGGGCGGCCAGGAGCCGGGCGGGCGCGCGAGGTGGTACGCGAGCCTGGCGCGGCGCTGTCGCCCCGACATGCACAGGCGCGGCAGCGCGTACACGTCGGACCCGGTCACCACCCGGCCGTTGGCGAACCCGAAGGCCGCGCGGTACCCCGCATCGGCGGCGGCGACACGTACTGCCGCGCTGTGATCGCCGAACGGGTAGGCGAGCAAGTCGACCGGCACGCCCGACAGCTCCTCGAGCGACGCGCGGGAGT